>Ga0315308_1000866_pt1 | contig 17385 bp, 19 predicted proteins | sample TDP3_MG_FD_203078 | JGI IMG/M metagenome (GOLD analysis project Ga0315308, IMG submission 203078) | Freshwater sediment microbial communities from Lake Towuti, South Sulawesi, Indonesia - TDP3 | ecosystem: Environmental > Aquatic > Freshwater > Lake > Sediment | place: Indonesia: South Sulawesi... | reverse complement strand
GTCTGGCTTCTTTGGAAAATTCCTGGCGACCAGGAATTCAAGTTTTTTTAGAAGCAGAAAATTTTAAGGATTACCCAAACATATTACAAAAAGTTTCAAAAATTATTTCAATTTTAAATATCAGGGTGGTCAAAAATAATTTTCCTGCCAGTTTTCGACTTTTAACTTCATCTTCGCTTGAAGAGGCAAAAGAAATTTTGAATCAACTCTTAAAAAAAAGTGCCCAAAGAAGAGAAAAAATAGAAAAAATTATTGAGGAAATTGAAAAAAGGATTTCAGTAAAAGAAGAATCAATTATTTTTGAAGGAGATAGTAATTTTGAATTTAGTTTAATCGGGCCAGTGGCTTCTATTTTGTGCCAAAAATATCAAAAGCCAACCTTTATTTTTAAAAAATTAGAAAAAGAAAGTCAGGGAACAGTGAGAGTTCCTTCAGGAATTAATAGCGTTTCCTTGATGAAAAATTGTCAAAAATATCTTATAACTTATGGTGGTCATCCTCTGGCTTCGGGCTTCAGAATAAAAAATGAAAATTTAGAAAATTTTAAAGAATGTTTAATAAAACACCGAGTTTTTGCGGAGTAAAAACGAAGGTGAATCATGAAAAAGATTATTATTTACACAGATGGTGGTTCAAGAGGAAATCCTGGACCAGCAGCAATTGGGGTAATTTTTTGTAATGAAAAAGGCGAGGCGTTTAAAAAATATTCAGAGTATTTGGGTGATACTACTAATAATGAAGCTGAATATCAGGCAGTAATTTTTGCCTTGAGAAAATTTAAAGCCCTTTTTGGGAAAAAATTAGCCAAAAACTCCGAAATTGAATTAAGGTCTGATTCTGAACTTTTAATTAAACAATTAAATGGAGAATATAAAATTTTAGATTCAAAAATTGGAAACCTTTTTTTAAAAGCCTGGAATTTAAGATTAGATTTCAAAAAAGTTAAATTTAAACTCATTTCCCGAGAAAAAAACAAAGAAGCCGATAAACTGGTTAATGAAACCTTAAATAGCGAAGATAGGACTCAAAGATTAATTTAAAACTTGACAAGAATTTTAATTTTGCTAATATTAAAGTAGCTCAAGTAGGCAAGGCAATCGCCGAGCACTCAATAAATTGAGTGCTCGGAGGAAAGTCCGAACTTCCCCAAGCACATAATTTTGTTATGTGCTCGGTAAAAAAGTAGCGGGTAACACCCGTCGACCGCGAGGTTAGAGGTGCGAAAAGTGACGTCTTGAGCCGAAAGGCTCAAGGTACCCCTCGGGGTAAGCTTAATGGTAACATTAGGAGTGATACGGCTAAATCCTTACTGGAAGCAAGAACAAACCGAAAACTTGGGATTTATCTTGAGTTTTCGGGAAAAGTAGTTCGCTTGAGCCCGACAGTAATGTCGGGCCTAGATAGATGATTGCCCAAAACAGAATTCGGCTTATTGCCTGCTTGAGTTTTTTATTAAAATAAAAAAAATAATCCCTCATGTGAAATCCACCGAGGGATTCTTTTTTTCCTAATTCCCTAGAAAACTTAGGGCAATAGCGCTGACTTCCTCCTGAGAAGTGTGGGAAGTTTCCTCCCTCTCTTTTTCAATTTCTCTCTTTCTCTCTAAAATCCAGCCCAAACCTTTCTTCTTGTAAAGATTAATTACTCTCTCTGCCATTTCTATTTCCTTGGCAGTTTCTTCAAGAGGTAATAATCCATCGGAAAAGAGGAGAAGATGTCCTAATCCCTCAAGAGGAATTTCTATTCTCTGCCAACACCTATTAAGGGCTGCTTGACCATTCAAAACAGCGTAACCAGTTTTTATCGGCTTATTGATGTCTCTTTCCCTTAACTCAGCCAAGATGGGGCGAAATTCTACCCACATTTCTTTTCTATTGCCAGCGTGCTTTTCCATAAGTTTAGCGATAGTTTTCACCGCCTCGGAAACAGATTGGTAAGCTTGGTTTTTGGTTACTCCTACCTTACCCGACCGATATTCCCAGACGGCAAGACAATCACCTCCCTGAATAATTAGGATTTTTTCTGCGGTTATTTTGGCAAAGACGAAACTGGCACCGGCCAACTGACCTGCCTGTTCAAGAGAAATTCCGCCACTCATTTGGATTTCCCCAATCCGCTGATTGGCATCGAGAATCACCTTTTCTAAAGGGTAAGTAGGGTTGGCAGTATAAAAAGTTTCCAAAATCGTCTGGCGCAAAACTACCCCCCTGGCAAAAGGTCTTGGCGGTTCGTCATAACTATAGGCTTGGCTGAAACAATCAACCACTCCCAAAAAAGGAAGGTTGATTATTAATCCATCTTCCGGATGTTCAGCTGTCCCCTGACTATAAATCATCTCAATCTTTTCGATTTTCACTTTCCACCTCCTCCAGTTTCCTAAATCAAAAGAGCAATAAATATATAATAATCAAATTATCTAATTTTGTCAATAGTCAAGGTTGAGTAATTTTAGCAAAAATAATAAAATAGAAGAAGTATGAATTTCAATCAAATTTTTAATTCCCAAACCAAGACCGTTACTTTTGCTGCTATTTTACTTGGACTTTCGACCTTAATTAGCCAGTTTTTAGGTTTAATTAGAGATAGGCTTTTAGCTGGTCATTTTGGCGCTGGTCAAGACCTTGATATTTATTTTGCTGCCTTTCGGATTCCTGATTTTGTTTATGGAATTTTGATTACCGGCGGTCTATCCGCTGTTTTTTTACCGGTATTTTCAGAATATTTTAACCAAAGCAGGGAAAAAGCCTGGCAGTTGACCAATAATGTCTTAAATTGTTTTTTAATTTTACTTATTTTTATTTGTGGAATACTCTTTATTTTTGCCCCCTCTTTAATTAATCTTGTTGCCCCGGGTTTTTTGCCAGAAAATAAAATTCTCACTATTAATTTAACCAGAATAATGTTTTTGAGCCCAATCTTTTTTGGGTTATCTTCAGTTTTTTCTGGAATTTTGCACTATTTCAATCGATTTTTAGTTTACTCCCTGGCTCCAATTTTATATAATCTGGGGATTATTTTTGGAATTTTATGTTTTGTTCCAATTTTTGGTCTCCATGGTTTAGCCTATGGTGTGATTTTAGGAGCTTTTTTGCACTGGCTAATTCAAATTCCGGCTGCCAAAAATTCAGGATATTCCTGGCAGCCAAATCTTAATTTTAAATATCCCGGCCTAATGAAAATTTTTAAATTAATGATTCCCCGAACTATTGGAACAGCTGCCTATCATCTAAATTTAATTGTTATTACCGCCATTGCCTCTACCCTTTTAGCCGGCTCCATTGCCATTTTCAATTTTTCTAATAATCTTCAGTATTTCCCGGTTGGATTAATTGGGGTTCCCTTTGCCTTGGCTGCCTTTCCTGCTCTTTCTCGAGCCTTGGCAGCGGGTCAAAAAAAAGAATTTTTAGAAAATTTTTCTTCAGTTTTCCGTCAAATTCTCTTTATAATCGTTCCGATCTCTCTTTTAATATTTCTTTTACGAGCTCAATTAGTCAGGATAATTTTGGGTACCGGTCAATTTGGCTGGTTAGAAACAAGATTGACTGCTGCTTCTCTTGGTATTTTTTGTTTGAGTATCTTTGCCTTTTCTCTTATTCCTTTTTTGGCTCGGGCTTTTTATTCTTTTCAGGATACCAAAACTCCAGTTAAAATTGGAATTTTTTCAATGGCTTTAAATATTATTTTGTGTTTTCTTTTAGTCTGGCTTTTTTCTTTTTCTAATTTTTTCCAGGAATTTATGATGAATAATTTAAAACTTCGAGGAATTGAAAATATCCAGGTTCTTGGCCTTCCCCTGGCTCTGGTAATTTCTGGAGTTTTTCAATTCTCCTTACTTTTTTATTTTTTAAGAAAAAAAATTGGCCAGCTTCCTGAAAAAGAAATTTGGCTTTCTCTTAAAAAAATAATGATATCTAGCATTTTAATGGCAATTTTTACTTTTCTAACCCTTCAAATTATGGCTAACCTTGTTAACATGCAGACTTTTTGGGGAGTTTTTACCCAAGCATTTTTGGCTGCCCTTGTTGGAATTTTTGTTTATATTTTAGTTACTTTTCTTTTAAAATCTCCGGAAATTAAAATTCTAAAATCTTCAATTCTTAAACAATTCGCTCCCTAAAATAAAAACCCCGGGCAGGGGTAGAAATTTTTAAAGATTTTTGCTAAAATAAGGGAGCTAAAAGGAGAATAATCGTACTCAAAACCACCAGAGATATTAAAATAATCCAGATTATTTTAAAGATTTTTCTTGGTTTGAGTTTAGGCATAGTTTAATTTATGTTAACAAAATTTAAGAAATCTAAAAAGGGCTCTCACCAGACAATATTTTTTTCCATTTTTTTGGGAATATTAACTCTGGTGATAATTGGATTTTTGGTTATTTCTAACTGGAAAATAAATCAAAAAAGGGCAGAACTCAATTCTCAAATTGAATCCCTAAAAAAAGAAATTCAAACTTTAGAAGAAAAAAAACAGCAATTAGAGGCTGGAATTTCTCAGACAGGTAAAGAAGAATATTTAGAAGAGGCAGCCAGAGAGCAATTGGGTCTAAAAAAACCCGGAGAAGAAGTAGTGACAGTCTTACCACCAGAGAAAACCGAGGAAGAAAAACCCACAAAAGAGAAAACTTTTTGGAACCCTCAAACTTGGTGGGAATGGATAAAAAGTAAAGTGCGAGAGTAATTCAGTGGTAGAATGCGTCCTTCCCAAGGACGACGTCGCGGGTTCGAATCCCGTCTCTCGCTCTGCCGTCCTAGCTCAATAGCAGAGCAATCGCTTCGTAAGCGATAGGTTGTCGGTGCAAATCCGACGGACGGCTCAATTGGGGCTTGCCCCGTAGGAGAATTTCAACTCGCTCCGCGAAATTAAGGGTTTTCACCCTTGTTGAAATTCCTCTACGGGGCTTGATTTTTTTTTAGAATTTGGTATACTAAATTAAGAGACCTTGAAAAGAAGGGGGTAGCGATGGCTAACTCTCCTAGGAAATCAGGAACATTGGTCCGGCTTTTTGAAGAAAATTGGGATAAAGATGCACCATTTGGTCATTGCCCTGTCTGTAAAAACCTCGGCATTGAAGGAGCAACCGATGGGAAAAATGTTCATTTCTCCTGCTCAAATCCCAATTGTTATACAATGAGACTTGGGGACGATGGCCATGTTGTGAAAGAACACACTGAATGGTGCGAGGAGAAACCTCAGGCCGGGCAGTAAGGCGGGTTAGACAATAGCGTCGAGACCCGCTTTTTTCTTGTCTTTTTAAAAATTTTATGGTAAATTTTAATAATATGAAAATTTTAACTGAGACAATCAAAGACTTAGAAAAAAGACTCCTCAAACTCGAGGACTGTCTTTGACATAGCTAAAAAGAGGGAAAAACTTAAAGAATTGGAAAAAGAATCTCAAAAACCCGATTTTTGGGCTGATAAAGAGAGAGCAATAAAAATTAGTCAGGAATTGACTAAATTAAGAGAAGAAATAGGGGAATTTGGTGAGTTGGAAAGGGAACTGGCAGAATTAAAGGAAAGTCAAATAGAAGAATTTGAAAGAAAATTAAAGGAAAAAGAATTCCAGGTTTTCCTTTCTGGAAAATATGATAAAGGCAATGCCATCTTATCGATTTTCGCTGGAGCCGGTGGTCAGGATGCCCAGGATTGGGCAACAATGTTATTAAGAATGTATGAAAGATATTGTCAGAGAAAGGGATATAAAACTGAGATTTTGCATCAATCTTTTGGCGAAGGAGGTGGTCCAGAAGGAAGAATTGGAACAAAATCTGTTACCCTGGAAATTAAAGGAAATTGGGTTTTTGGTTTTTTAAAAAAAGAAACCGGAGTCCATCGATTAGTCAGAATTTCTCCTTTTTCTCCAAAATCCCTTCGTCATACCTCTTTTGCCTTAGTTGAGGTTCTGCCAGTTTTAGAAAAAGAAATAGAATCAGAAATTAAAATTAAACCAGAAGAATTAAAATTAGAAACTTTCCGGGCCTCAGGGCCTGGCGGACAGTATGTTAATCGAAGGGAGACAGCGGTCAGAATTACCCATTTACCAACTGGAATTTCGGTTTCCTGTCAATCTGAAAGGCTTCAGGGGTTAAATAGAGAAAAAGCAATGAAAGTTTTGATTTCAAAACTCCATCAATTAAGAGAAGAAAAAGCCAAAAAAGAATTAAAAGAAATTAAGGCAGAAAAAATCTCAGCCAGTTGGGGAAATCAGATAAGAAGTTATGTTTTACACCCCTATAAGATGGTAAAAGATTTAAGAACCGGAGTGGAAACTTCTAATGTTGAAAATATCTTAGATGGTAACTTAGAAAAATTCATCGAGGCCGAAATCAAGACTCCTTAAATTATTCGTAGATTCGTAAAAATTCGTAATTCGTAGGGTATGATTAGGTTTCAAAATATTACCAAAATTTATCCCCCAAATACCGTAGCCCTAGAAAATGTTTCTTTTGATGTAGATAAAAAAGAGTTTGTTTCAATTGTGGGAAAATCGGGAGCGGGAAAAACCACCTTGCTTAAATTACTTTTAGCTGAAGAAAAACCGACCAAAGGAAGAATTTTTTTTGATGACCAAGATGTTGCCAGAATAAAAGCGGGAAATCTTCCTTATTTGAGGCGGAGAATTGGAGCCGTTTTCCAAGATTATAAACTCCTTCCCTCAAGAAATGTTTATGAAAATGTTGCCTATGCTTTAGAAGTAATTGGGGCTTCTGATTCCCAGATTGCCAAAGATGTCCCGGAAGTTTTAGAAATTGTTGGCTTAACTGAGAGAGCTAATAATTTTCCAGCCGAACTCTCTGGGGGAGAAAGACAAAGAGCAGCCATTGCCAGAGCCCTTATCCATCGACCAGATGTCATTTTGGCTGATGAACCAACTGGCAATCTTGACCCCTATCACACTTCTGATATTCTCAATCTTTTACTCAAAATTCATCAATTAGGAACCACTATTATTTTAGCCACCCATAATAAAGAAATAATTAATTCTTTAAGGAAAAGAGTGATAACTTTAGAAGAGGGAAAAGTAATAAGAGACGAAGAAAAAGGCAGATTTATATTATAATATGTTTACTTCTTTAAAAAGAGTATTTCGTTCTGGCTGGCTAAGTTTTCGCCGACAAGGCGGTTTGAGTATTGCCACCATTTTTATTATGATAATGACCATTTCTTTAATAACCTTCCTTTTTCTTTTTCAAAATGTAACCCGGTTTTTAATGTCTAGTTTAGAAGAAAAAGTTGATATTTCGGTTTATTTTAAAAAAGAAACTTTAGAAGAAGATATTTTAAGAGCCAAAGAAGAAATTACCCAAATTCCCGAAGTAAAAGAGGTAAAATATGTTTCAAGGGAGGAGGCTTTGGGAAGATTTGTCGAGAAACACAAAGAAAATCCAGTTTTATTGGAATCCCTAAGAGAGGTAGGGGAGAATCCTCTTTTAGCCTCTCTCAATATTGCTGCCAGAGAAGCCAGCCAATATGAAACAGTGGCAAAATTTTTGGAAAATGCTTCTTTTAAAAATTTAATTGAAAAAATTGATTATTATCAGAGAAAACCAGTAATTGAGAGAATTTTCTCTTTAACTTCAGGAATTAACCGGGCAGGAATTTCCCTTTCAATAGTTTTAGCCATAATAGCCATCTTGATTGTTTTCAATCAGGTTAGATTAGCAATTTATAATTCCAGAGAAGAACTGACCATCCAAAGGTTAGTTGGAGCTTCTAACTGGTTTATCCGGGGACCTTTCTTAGTTCAAGGGGCAATCTCAGGGTTTTTTGCTATGATATTTTGCCTTCTAATTTTCACTTTAATTTGCTGGGGATTTAGCCCAAAACTGGAAATTCTCTTTCCCGGCTTGAATTTTTTCAGTTATTTTATTAGTAATTTTGGATTTATCTTTTTAATCCAAATAGCCACCGGAATTGGCCTGGGAGTAATCTCAAGCCTAATTGCCATCAGAAGATACTTAGAAATCTAAATATTGCCGGGTCGTCTAATGGTAGGACACGTCCCTCTGGAGGATGGGATGAACGTTCGAATCGTTCCCCGGCAGCCAAAAAGCCCATCGCTGGGCATTTTTTATTTATCGCCCTATACCTTACAGGTCGGGCGATTTTTTGGTAGAATAGGGATATATGGAATGTAAACAAAGGGAAAATTTAAAAAGTTGTCCTTGCACCTGGCCAGATTGTCCGAGGAAAGGGATTTGCTGTCAGTGTTTAAGACATCATCGAGAAAAAGGAGAGTTACCGGCCTGTTTTTTTTCGAAGGAGGCCGAGAAAACCTATGACCGCTCGATTGCAAACTTTATTCACGACCAAAAAATCACTAAAATTTAAAAGGTCGAGGAAATATTAAAAATAATTAAATTTATGGAGATTCCAGAATTTCAGTTTAAAAATTTAAAATTCATTTTTGGGGTTATTGTTACTTTGCTTTTAGTTTTTCTCATTGTTTTTGTTGGAGTTGGGATTTCCAATAAAATAAAAGAGGGAAGATATATTGGTCAGGAAATTGAAGCCAAAAATACTATCACTGTTTCTGATAAAGGAGAAATTTATGTTAAACCAGATTTAGCTCTGGCTACTTTTTCGGTTATTAATGAAGCAAAAACAGTTACTGAGGCAATGACCGAAAATACAAAAAAGATGAATGCAGTCATTGATTTTATAAAAGGAAAAGGGGTGGAGGATAAAGATTTAAAGACAATCAGTTTTAATATCTATCCTCGCTATGAGTGGCAAAAAGGAGAAACTTGTGTTCCCCCTTGCCCGGAAGGGAAAAGAGTTTTGGTGGGTTATGAAGTCCGGCAATCTTTGGAAGTGAAAATTAGAGATATGACAAAAATCGGAGAGATTATTGAAGGAGCAACCACTGCTGGAGCCAATCAGGTTGGAGATTTGCAATTTACCATTGATAAGCAAGATGAGTTAAAAAAACAGGCAAGAGAGGAGGCAATTGAGAAGACAAAAGCCAAAGCAAAAGAATTAGCCCAGCAGTTAGGAGTAAAATTAGTCAGAATTACTAATTTTACCGAGAGCGGAGTTGTGCCCATTCCCTATCCTTATTATATGGAAAAAGCCGCTGGTTTAGGTGAAGCCCCCCAAATCGAGACGGGTGAGAACAAAATAGAGGTTAATGTTAGTATTACTTACGAAATTCGCTAAATAATTATGCCACTCAAGACCATAGTTCATGGTTTTCCCTTAATTTATGAGGAAAATGCCAAGGGCGGAGTTATTTATTTGAGAGATGATTTAGATTTTCAAGAAGCCCGGGTCTTTTTTGACCAAGCAAGACAAAGGGGTGTCGCTCAGTTTGAAGATGACGCAGACCATCAATACACCTTGTCTTACAAAAATGGGATTTATAATTTAGTTCGCCGCTAAAAAATTATTGTTGACTTCAAATTTCTAACGGGCTAAACTAAAATAATGGCTAAAAAAAGAAAAAAAGTAAAAAAATTGGCAAAAAAAACCTCTCTCGGGGTCTCAAAAAAGGGACTTCCCCCTATTTTGTCTGAAACTGAGAGAATGAAAAAAACCAAAATCAGGGTGGTTGGTATTGGAGGAGGAGCGGGAAACATTGTTTCAGAAATTGCCCCCAGGTTGGAAAAAGCTACTTTTTTAGTAGCCAATACTGATCGCCAGGCCTTGAGGAAAACCTCGCGGAAAGTTATTCGATTTCCTTTTGGGGAAAGTTTCACCAGAGGATTGGGAACGGGGATGAATACAGAGTTGGCTGAAATGGCAGCAAAAAATGAAAAAGAAAAAATTGAAAAACTTTTACAAGGTCAGGACCTTCTTATTATTGTTGCCTGTTTAGGAGGGGGGGTAAGTTCAGGAGCCACTCCTATTTTTGCCAAAATTTCCCGGAATTTAGGAAACCTTACCTACGGAATTTTCACCCTGCCTTTTAAATTTGAGGGGGAAAAGAAAATGGAAATTGCTAGAACAACTTTAGAAAAAATAAAACCCAAACTTAATGCTCTGTCAGTCATCCCTAATGAGAGAATTTTTCAAACTATTGACCGGGAGACACCCTTGAAAAGCGCCCTTTCAGCCATAAATAAAATTTTGACTGAGAGTTTAGAGGGATTAATTGAAACAATTTATCAGCCAGGCTTAATTAATATTGATTTTGCTGATTTGAGAACAATTTTACAAAGACAGGGAAGACTGGCCTTTTTAAATTCAATTGAGGTTGAGGGAAATGGCCGAGGAGGAGAGGCGATTAAAAAAGTTTTAAACTGCCCTCTCTATTCTTATTCTATTCGGGGGGCAAAAGGATTATTATTTAACATTTGTGGAGAGAAAAAACTTTCTCTGGCTGAAGTTTCTCAGATTTCAAAGAGTATTTTTGAGATGGCTAATCCTGAAGCCAAAATTATTTTTGGCGTTTCCCAAAATAAAAAATACCGGGATAAAATTAAGATCACCCTTTTAGCCACAGGTTGTGGGACAAAAATTTTTTTAGGAAAAGCAAGAAAAAGAAAAATAAAAAAAAGACTACAACCCTCCCACCGCCCTGCAAGGAAAAAACATATAGCACTACGACCCACCCACCACCCTTTAGCCCACCCTCCCACCCTAAAAAGAAAAAAAATAAAGAGAAAAATTAAAGCCAGAAAAAAAGTAAAACCAAAACCTAAAAAAATAAAGATTAAAGTTGCCGTCTCCCCACCTGAGGCAGAATTAAAGGAAACCCCTCTTTTTCCTGAGGCAAAGATTAGGAAAAATGCTCTTCAGATAAAAAAAGAAACAGAAGAAGCGGAAAAAGAACTTTTGAAACAAGAAGAAATCTGGGAAACACCTGCTTTTTTACGCAAAAATCAAAATAAATAAAACCTTAGTAAAAAATCGGTTTACTTTTTACCGGTTTTTTAATTTGGTATGCCCGGTAGAGCAACTTCGAACAGAGTTTTTCTGAGAAAAACTCTGAAAAGCTAAAAGAAGTTCGGAGTTGTAATAACCGGGTAAATAATCTTTAAATTGTTATAATAATTAAACTAAAGAAACCATCAATCCAACAGAGTTGTGCTGATGGAATTCGAAGTTGTCATACCGGGTATGATAAAAAGGAAAATGAAAAAAATTATCTACACTTTAGGGACATCAAATCGTTTAATAGGAGAGTTTTTGGAGCTACTGAAATTTTATAAAATTTCTCAGGTTATTGATGTTAGGCGCTGGCCAACCTCAAAATGGTTTTTGCACTTTAAAAAAGAAAATTTAGAGAAAATTTTAAAAAGGAACAAAATTAAATATTTTCATTTTGAAAAATTAGGAGGTTATCGGCCAGGTGGTTATGAAAATTATTTGAAAACAAAAGATTTTAAAAAGGCGCTTGAAGATTTAATCAAAATAGCTAAGAAAAAGAAAACCTCTATTATTTGTGCTGAAAAATTACCCTGGAAATGTCATCGGTCTTTTATTTCTCGAGAATTAGAGAAAAAAAGTTTTGAAGTAATCCACATTATTGAAAAGGAAAGAACTTGGTTGCCAAAAAAAGAGCCTCGGGAAATTAAACCAAGATGCAAGCTGCGCCTTGACTTAAATTGGATTATAATTTATTTTATTATTAGCACCATTTCTTTTAGTTCCTAAGATTTCTGAAACGAGGAGGAGAAAAAAATGGCAAAGGTTGAGATTGAGAGAAAACCAAAAGAGAGGTTCGAATCATTGTCTACTCAATTGGAGGGGGTCAAATTAAGAGTTGAGCCAGGGATCAAACTCGATATTTTGCGAAAAACAATTGATGCTTTTTATGGGGTTGCCAGATTGTTTACCAAGATTAAATTCCAGATTGACGATTTGATGGACCAGCAGGATTCTTCAAGAAAAGAAATTATTGAGGTGGTAAAAGAACATGAAGGACTCCGTGGACTTAGTTCAGAAATTGATAACTTTGTTCTAACCGTTATTCCTCGAGAGAAAGTAACCTGGAATCGAAAGCTACTTCAAAAGTCAATGGGCGCTGCCTATTCAGCTCTAGTCAGAGAGGACCTGGTGGTGACTGTTTCAATTCCGGTTGTTTTTGTTACTCAAAAGAAAAAAATAATTTCTGAGGAAATAGTGGAAAAAACGATTAGAAGGGCTTTGGTCAATCTGGGTATTTCCCAGGAAGATTTAGCCAGAATAATGCATCAGGAAGTTAATATTACTGTCGATGAGGAGAAATTGACCGAGATGGTCAATCAAGGTCAAGTTAAACTCCCAGCCGGGGCGAAGACCTCAGAAATCAGCTGGGCAGTAAGAGTCGATCGACTTGAAAAGTAAGAGCCCAAAAAGGGCTCAGACCAAAGGGCTAAGAAATTAGCCCCTTTTTGTTTTAAAAATTTATGGTAAAATATTAAATAATATGAATGAAATCAAAAAAGCCATCATACCTATTGCTGGTTTGGGGACGAGGTTTTTACCTTTATCAAAAGTAGTGCCAAAAGAACTCTGGCCTTTGGTTGATAAACCCCTAATTCAATATACTATTGAAGAATTAAGAGCCTCGGGAATTAATCAAATAATTTTTGTCTTAAATCCTGAAACAAAGGCGGTTTTAAATTATTTTAAAAGATCTCCGAAAATAGAAAAAATTTTAAAGTTGCGAAAAAAAGACCATCTCCTATCTGAACTTAAAAATTTAGAGGAAATTTGCAAAGATATTTCTTTTTCTTTTATTTTTCAAAAAAAACCATTGGGCGATGGTCAAGCTGTTTTACTAGCAAAAAATTTAATAGGAAAAGAACCTTGTTTTGTTTTATATCCTGATGATATTATTGAATCAAAAGTTCCTTGTGTTTTGCAATTAATTCAAATTTTTAGAACTTCTCAAAAACCGGTGATGGCTCTCTATAGACTACCCAGAGAAAGAATCTCTTCTTATGGAGTAGTAGCTGGAGAAAAAATTACTACCAGGCTTTATAAAATTAAAAAAATTGTTGAAAAGCCATCGATTGAGGGGGCTCCTTCTGACCTGGCGATAATTGGAAAAAGAATTATCACAGAAGAAGTTTTTGATTATCTTAAAAAAGCCAGACCCCAAAAAAGTGGCGAGATAGGCTTGACCAATATTTTGGCTGAAATGGTAGAAGATGGTAAAATGGTTTATGGATATGAAATCGAGGGGAAATGGTTAGAGTGCGGGGATAAAATTGGCTGGTTAAAATCTCATCTTTACCTTTCTTTAAAACACCCTCAATTTGGGGAAAAATTAAAAAACTTTTTAAAGGAAGAAAAATTATAATTAATGTAACCAAAAATATTTTAAAAGACTACGACCCACCCTCCGCCCTTTAGCCCACCATCCCACCCAAAATATGTAATATGAAGGAAGTAACCAAAGACATTTTAAAAAATATTTACAAACCTCGACCCAAAGATAGCAAAAAATATGATTTTGGATTATTGATTGTCATTGGGGGCTCAGAATTTTATTCTGGTTCACCGGCTTTGGCAGCCTTAGCTGCCTTTCGTTCAGGAGTAGATATGGTTAGAATTATTGCCCCCAAAAGGGCAGCTGATATTATTGCTTCTTTTTCGCCTAATTTAGCTGCCTATCCCTTAAAAGGTGATTGGCTGGAAAAAGAACACCTATCTACTTTGCTTTCAATGACCGAATCAGCAAAACTTGTTTCCCAGGGAAAGACGGCAGTAGTAATTGGTGGGGGAATGGGTCGTTCAGAAGAAACCCAAGAGGCAATTTTGGAATATCTTGATAAAGTTTCGGTTCCGGTAGTAATTGATGCTGATGCTATTCATGCTTTAGGAAAAAAGCCAGAGATAATTTCTGGCAAACCCTTTTTAATCACCCCCCACACTTATGAATTTTTTGTTTTGACTGGTAAAGAAATTTATCAACTTCCAGAAAAAGAAAAAATCGAATTAGTTAAAACTGAAGCCGCCAGACTTCAGACAACAATTTTACTAAAAGGACCAACAGATATAATTTCTGATGGTAAAGAAGTGGCTTTAAACAAAACCGGTTCACCATTGATGACCGTCGGTGGGATGGGCGATACCTTAGCTGGAATTTCTGGAGCATTAATGGCAAGAGGAATTACTCCTTTTGAGGCCGGGCAAGCAGCCGCCTATATCAATGGCTTAGCTGGAGAGATATCTGGCAAAAAATTAGGAGAATCAGTCATGGCCACCGATTTAATTGAGGCCATATCTGAAGTAATAAAATAATATGTTTTCATTAAAAAATAAAGTTGCTTTAGTTACCGGGGCCAGAAGGGGAATTGGCAAGGGTATTGCTTTGGCTTTAGCTGAAGCTGGAGCAAAGGTAGTGGTTACTGATATTGATGAAAAAGAATGTCAGGAGGTAGTTAAAGAAATTGAAAAATTGGGAAGCAAGGGCTTGGCAAAAAAATTGGATGTGACAAATAAAAAAGAGGTTGAAGAGGCGGTAAAATTAGCGGTTGATAAGTTTGGAAAATTGGATATTTTGGTTAATAATGCTGGTATCTGTCCTTTTAAACCCTTTTTAGAATTGACCGAGGAAGATTGGGATAAGGTTTTAGATATTAATTTGAAAGGATATTTTTTCTGCGCCCAGGCAGCGGCAAAAGAAATGGTAAAGCAAAAATGGGGGAGAATTATTAATATTGCTTCAGTTGCCATGGGACAGATAGGGATTGGTTTTCCCAATATTGTCCATTATGTTGCCTCAAAAGGAGGGGTGGCTGGAATGACTGAGGCCTTGGCTGTAGAATTAGCTCCATTTAATATTAATGTTAATGCTATCGCTCCAGGGGTGATTGAGACAAAAATGGCAGAGCCGGTAATTTCTGACCCAGCAGTTAGAGAAGCAACTTTAAAAAGGGTACCAAAAGCCAGAGTTGGTCAACCAAAAGATATTGCCCAAGCCGTGGTTTATTTGGCCTCAGAAGAGGCTGATTATGTTACTGGAGTTATTTTAGTTGTGGATGGGGGCTGGTTGGCAGGATAATTGCTTGGCAAGCTGGTTTCAGGGTTAATCGCTCGGCAACGAAGTTTTCAGAGTACCGACCCTTCCCGACCCAGCGTGTCGGGAGGATCTAAGTTCTCGCCCCGCCATCGAGCACATAAAGCTTTATGTGCTCGAACCATGCTGGCGGAGCTCCGAAAGCTGTCCTGAAACTTGTTGCCTCGCTTTCTTTTATGTATAACTTAATCATAATTGGAGGGGGGCCAGCCGGCATTACTGCCGGTATTTACGCTGCCCGACAAAAACTAAATACTCTTTTAATTACAAAAAGTTTTGGGGGTCAGGTTGCTAAGAAAGCAGTGATGATTGAGAACTATCCCGGATTTGAAGAAATTTCTGGTCAAGAATTAATTCTAAGATTTGAGAAACATTTGAGAAAACAAAAAATTGATATTGAGAGAGATGAAGTGATAAAGATAAAAAAAATTGAAAAAAACTTTTTTATTTTTACTAAAAGCAAAAATCAATTTCAAGCTAAGGCAGTGATTGTTACTGCCGGAGCCGACCCTCGTCCCCTTGAGGTTCCGGGAGAAAAAGAATTTATTGGAAAAGGTGTAAGTTATTGTGTGACTTGCGATGGACCTTTACTTCAGGATAAAACTGTAGCCGTAATCGGTGGAGGAAATGCTGGCTTTGAGGCAGCTTTATTTTTGAGTAAAATTGCCAAAAAGATTTACATTTTAGAATTCGGAGAAAAAGTGAAAGCCGATGCTGAAAACCAAGAAAGAGTCAAAAAAACTGGGAAAGTGGAAATTATCACGAAGGCAGTTGTAAAAGAGATTAAGGGTGAAAAATTTGTTAACTCCTTAATTTACCAAGACTACAACCCACCCGCCACCCGCAAAAACCCAAAAACAAAGACTCTCTCAGTACAGGGAGTTTTTGTGGAAATTGGTTTGCAACCGACAACCTCTTTTGTTAAAGAATTGGTTGATTTTAATGAAAGAGATGAAATAGTAGTTGATTTTGAGACATTTCAAACAAAAACACCTGGTCTTTTTGCTGCCGGAGACGTAAATGTCGGAAAATATAAACAAATTATCACCGCTGCTGGTGAGGGAGCAAAAGCAGCTTTGGCAGCTTATGACTATTTGCAAAAACAAAAGTAAATTTTATTCCCTAGGGAACCGAAGGTTTTCCTTCGGGGCTTTTACTTTAATTGAACTCTTAGTGGTTATATCTGTTATTGGGATTTTAGCCGGTATTACTCTGGCTAGTGTAAATCGAGCGAGAGAGAAAGCTAAAATTACTAAAGCCCAGACTGAGGTTAACCAAATAATTACAGCTATGGAACTCTTCTATAGCGATTATGGTGAGTTACCACCTCTTGGCGATAATTGTTCAGCCTGTAGTAATCCCTGTAACAATAACTGGCTATTAGTAATGGATGCCTTAGTTACTGCTGGATATATAGACCGAATAGATAAAGATCCTTGGGGCAATTATTATTGTTATGATGATAACGATAAGGTCTGTTGTGGCGGTTGTACCCCTATTTATTCGATGGGGCCAAACAAGGTAAATGATAGTTGGTTTAATTGCCCAAGAATTGAGGGTTGTCCAGAGAGCATTTGTAATGACGACATTGGGAAAATTCTTGATTATAATGATAGACCCTATCCTTGGTAATTTTCTATTAAAACCGAATAATTATAAATAAAGGGTAAGAATGAAATGATTAAATCAATAAAAGCTAGGGAAATTTTAGACTACAACCCACCCACCACCCGTCAAGGTATCAGAAACAATTTTAGAAGAAAAAATTTACTTCAATGAGAAACCATAGAATTAAATTCATAAAAGCACGCGAGATCATAGACTCGAGGGGGAATCCAACAGTCGAGGTAGAACTTGAAACGGATTTTGGAAAATTTTTAGCTTCGGTTCCCTCTGGCACCTCTAAAGGAAAATATGAGGCAGTGGAATTAAGGGATAAAGATGGCAGGGGAGTATTGAAAGCAGTAAATAATGTTAATAAAATTATTACTCCAAAATTAAAAGGGAAAGACTCAACAAAACAAAAAGAGATAGATAATTTATTGATTAAATTAGATGGGACAAAAAATAAATCAAAACTGGGAGCCAACGCTATTTTAGGTACCTCTATGGCCGTTTGCCGAGCCGGAGCCGCCGCCCAGGGTCTCCCCATCTGGAAGTTTATTTCCCAACTTTCGGAGATCGTAACTCCGAGAGTTCTACCAAAGCCTTGTTTTAATCTTATTGAGGGAGCGGTACATGCTGGAAATGAGTTGGATTTTCAGGAATTTATGATTGTTCCCCAAATGAATTATTTTTCTGAAAATTTAAGAATGGGAATAGAAATTTACCATCAATTAAAAGGGATTATTAAAAAAAAATATATAGATTTAGCAATAAATGTTGGAGATGAAGGGGGATTTGCCCCACCAGCGAGAGCGCCAGAAGAAG
>Ga0315308_1000865_pt1 | contig 17404 bp, 15 predicted proteins | sample TDP3_MG_FD_203078 | JGI IMG/M metagenome (GOLD analysis project Ga0315308, IMG submission 203078) | Freshwater sediment microbial communities from Lake Towuti, South Sulawesi, Indonesia - TDP3 | ecosystem: Environmental > Aquatic > Freshwater > Lake > Sediment | place: Indonesia: South Sulawesi... | reverse complement strand
GCTCGTTTGCTGGCTTCCGCTTTTGGGATGTCAAAGTAGCGGGCATAGACCATCAGGTTGTGGAAGACCGTGAAGTCTGGGTCAAGGTTGTCTTCCTGCGGAGCCACACCAATCATTTTCTTTATCTCTCTCGCCTGCTCAGTCACTTCCATGTCTGCAACTGTCAGCTTGCCAGAGGTTAAGGGCAAAACACAGTGAACCATCTTCATGGTTGTGGTTTTTCCAGCTCCGTTTGGACCTAGGAATCCGAAGCATTCACCTTTGAAGACCTTGAAGTTTATTTTGTCCACTGCTACGAGGTCGCCGAACTTCTTGGTTAAGTTTTCTGCTTCTATGAGAACCTCAGAGGTCATGATTCGCTGCACAGCCCAATGTTTCAATGCATAGCCTAGACGTTTAGTTTCTTAAGAGAATTCCTCTCTTCTTACAGAGGATGAGAAATGAGCAGCTTTCTTAACACTCGAAACTCATTCTCATGAGACAGGTTTTGCCGTGCGCGTGTAATATTCTTGAGCCACGGCAATGGCTTTTTCTGCGTTTTCTTTTTTCGCAAGAAACTCAAAGATGTTTCTGTTGGGATAAGCAGGGTCTGTTTCTGCGGCTTTTTTGAAGAGTTTTTGGACCTGCGCTGTTTTTCCCTCCAATAACGCTAGTTCGCCTGCCACTTGGTACTCAATTCTTGCTCTCAAGTAATCTTTGTTTTTCTCGTACTCTTGCGCCTTTTCAACTCTTGCGTCCATGTCGCCACTTTTTTTTGTTATCTCTGGGTTTAAGAGTACAGTTCTGCTGAGGGCGCTGTAAAGTTCATTGTCGCCTTTACACAACTCTTCGAGCACGGTCTTCTCGGTCTTCTTCTCGACTTTTTTCTCAGCTTTCTCTCCCGTCTCTTTTTTTCTTCCCTTGAAAATGCCTAGGGGTGTCATGAATGCTTATCTGTTATTGATAAAATAAAAGTGTTTCCCGTGGAGGTTGTCGGAAAAGTCTTTTAACAACCACGTAAAACTAATGCCCTAAGGTGAGAACCGTTTGTCTGTGGCTCAGAGAAAATTCTTCACTGAAGTGGGTTCGTTGGTTGACAGAGCCGTTATGGTTGTGACCATGGACGGCAAGTCTTACACTGGAAGCATCGTCGGAATAAATCCAGATAATCTCAGCCTCTGCTTGGCTGAAGCAAAAGACGAAAAGGGAAGGGTCATACACCGAGTTTTTTTGAATGGAAACGTTGTGGCTCAAATCTTAGCAATAGAGAAACCCTTCGACCTGAAGGCGCTTGCAGAACGCTTAGAAAAAGTGTTTCCAACCCTGGTCAAGCTGTATGACGACAAGGGTTTCATCTGGGTGATGGAAAAAATTAAAGTCACGGAAAAAGGCGTGATAGAAGGCACAGGACCCGCTGCTGAGCGTGTACAGAAAGTTTATGACCAGTTTACCAGCGAAGCAAAAGGCTAATGCTAAATGAGTGTTCTGTATGTGTGTGCACTTGTGACCTAGCCCCTCTATTAGGCTCCAAATATGTGCTGACAGAGAGAGACAGAGACGGGTAGAGGCTCGTCTAGAGTCATTTATTGGGATCCAAATATGTTTGATTGTGTTTCTGTCTTGTTTCTTTTTTGTTTTGTAGACCACTCTACAGAGGGAAAGGGGTGTTTAGGATGTTGCTGTGGAATTCCCTCTTCTAAGCTCAACGGTTTTCTGTCCAGTTCTTATCTATTCAAAGACTTCTTTCTTAATCATGAACAAAAAGAAGTGATGATGAAGTTTGGTTTATTTTCTATGGTTTGTTCACTATTGTTGTTATTTGCGTCTCCCGCCAGCTCCACCATAGAAAACAGAGATTATGTCTGTTCCTTCAAATGGAGTTCCATCAAACAGTTTACCAGTTATAGTAAGTGCAACATTGCCATAGCTAATACCTTGACTGGTGATGAATGATTCAACTGTAGCTCTATCAAACTTAACCATACGTTCTAAGATGGCATCGTTGTTGTCGTCTACTAGATAATCGCTTGAGTTTGTTACAAAGCCACACTTAGGGTCTAGAACAGGTGAAATAGTGCCGTTAAGCAAAATAGTGGTTGCATCAATGTCTTCTGGATCATACTGTTGTGGAAGCTGAATGTACGCCGTAATCCATTGCCCCTTGCTCCTCAAATTCAAAACGTCAGGGTCGATGTCTACAGTTGCCAGAACCTTGGGTCCAGAAAGTTTTATTAACCAAAAATCGGCGCCACCCACACCATAAGACCCCGTGAACCCTGCTAAGGCATATCCACCATCAGCGGTCAATACAAGGCTAAACGCATAGTCTTCATTTGTTCCGCCGAATGTCAGATTCCATTGCATGCTTCCAGCAGAATCAGTCTTGACAAGCCAAAAATCACTCTGTCCAGCACCAAAAGAAGATTGGCGGCAGCCTATAGCATAACCACCGTCACTCGTCCTCACCAGAGACTCCCCGTAATCAAGTTCGGCACCACCATACGTTTTGCTCCATTGCATGTTCCCATTGACATCGGTCTTAACAAGCCAAACATCGTGTTGACCAGCACCGAAAGAAACAGTTCCACCAGAAAATGCGTACCCTCCATCTGCAGTCTGAACTAGTGAATGTGCTGCCTCTCCTTTTCCCCCACCATAAGTTTTGTACCATTGCATAGTTCCAGTTGAGTCTGTTTTGACCAATAGGGCATTACCCTTCATCACATCGGTACCTGCAAAAGCATATCCTCCCTCAATGGTCTGGACGATGGAATGTGCAGTCCAATAAGGTTCGTATGTTTTGCTCCATTGCATGTTGCCGTTTGGGTCGGTTTTGATCAGCCAAATACTCGAGTAATCGTAGGAAATTGTAGCGCCAACAACCACGTATCCCCCATCGGAAGTCTGTATAACAGATCGCTCGCCGTCTACAAGATCAACCCATGATCCTGATCTTCTTAAAGTCTTATTCCATTGCACATTCCCATGGGCATCAGTTTTTATCAACCAAATACGCCATGCTCCAAAGGACATAGTGGAACCAGCTAGAATAAACCCATTATCAGAAGTTTGTAAGACCGAACTACCAACATCACGACTTGATCCTCCATATGTTTTGTTCCATTGCATGTTTCCGCTGGCATCGGTCTTGACAAGCCAAATGTCATCTTCACCAGCTCCAAAAGAGTATGTAGATCCAACAAGCGCGTATCCTCCATCAGTCGTCTGCACAACTGAATTTGCAGAATCATAGCCAGTGCCGCCGTATGTTTTGTTCCACTCCATTTCAAGTGATTCAGAGAGCTCTGATTCAATCAGCGGAACATTGAACGTGGATGTTAATAGACTCATTAAAATCAGTGTCAACATTATTTTCGATGCAGCTTTCTTTTCCAATCTTCTTTTTTCTCCTTTCTCATTTACGATATGCTTCATCGTCTAAACAAAAAGAGACTAAGCACAGTTAAATGAATAGGTGCAATCAACATTTATGCCTTATGAAACAATCTTCGATAAAAGAAGTTTTCTCCTTAATTTTTCAATGCAACTTAGAGCTGCACGATTGTAAAGGGTTGAATCAGATGTGCCAGCGATGTTGAGATTCTTCTTCAGTTGTTTTCTCCTCTTTAGGCTGAGCTACCATGCCAAAAGTGCTCAAGATTTCCCTTGTGGTCTCTGCAGCCACGTCTAAACGACTCGTGTCCACTTTCAAATGTAACATTTTACAGATTGCGTTCAGAACTTCGCGGGCTGCTGAGGCATCGGGATAAATGCCCGGAGTTTCAGCGAGCAAGCAGAAGGCTCTCATGTTCCACAGTCTGCTCAAGCCCGCGAGTAATCCAGCTATCCCGAAGATTTGTCCTTCCATGACTTCGGCGCCTAAATCTACCGCTTCTTTTAAGGTTTCAGGGTCTGACGCAGCACAGTAAAGTTTGGGCGTGGTCACTTTCTCGTCTCGCCTAAATCCGCCCAATGTGATAACGTAGCGGCATCCAAATTCTTTGGCTGTGTCCAAGACCCGTCCACAGAGTTCGTACTGTCCCACCGTGGTTAGGGCTTGAGTGTTTCCGTACAAGATGATGAGGTCGCGTTCTTCATTGCCTCTTCCCTTGTGATAATAGAATTCAGTTGTTGGGAATCGCGCCTCTCCTTCCTCAGCTGTAACGGCGATGTCTTGAAAACTGGACAACTTTATTTCAGCGAAAAGTTTTGCCTTCAACTCCTGAATAAGATGCAAAGCGGCGATGTTAGCCACGAACCCTATTCCTGGCAAGCCTTCAATCAACACAGGGTCGTTTAGAACAGGTTTCTCGTATACTTGAACAACACCTACCATGTTCTGACTGCTCCTTTGGACGCAAACTGCAATAATTAAAGAAGGAGTCTTGATAATAAGTTATGCCTCAGACAGCAGGCAGACGACCTTCATGTCCTTTGAAATTCGCGACAGAGACCTCCTCGCTCGCATCGGGCGGTTCAAAACCAAGAGCGGCTTATTTGAGACACCAGCCTTGCTGCCTGTCATCAACCCAAACGTGCAACCAATTTCGCCGAAGGAAATAGGGGAAGAGTTCGGTTGTGAGGCACTCATAACCAACGCTTACATCGTGAAAAAACACTTTCAAAACGAGGCTGTTGAACGGGGCATTCACAGGTTTCTAGACTTCAACCGAGTGGTCATGACGGACTCTGGCGCCTATCAAATTCTGATTTACGGAGAAGAAGTGAAACTATCAAACAGAGAAATCATTCAGTATCAAGAGCAAATCGACACTGACATAGCCACAATACTCGACGTGCCAACAGGTTGGCGAGTTTCACAGCAATACGCTAGACACACGGTTGCGGAGACTCTGAAACGCGCTAAAGAATTATCAAAAGTCCAGTCACGAGACGACATCGCCTGGGTCGGACCGATTCAAGGAGGCAACCACCTCGATTTGGTTGCACAGTCAGCGAAAAAGATGGGGAAACTGCCCTTCCAAATCCACGCCTTGGGAAGCCCCACACCCGTCATGGAACAGTATCTATTCGACACACTCGTCAACATGATTATAACCGTCAAGATGAATCTACCCTTAGAACGACCGTTGCACCTCTTCGGCGCTGGGCACCCCTTTATGTTCGCTTTAGCCATAGCCTTAGGATGTGACTTCTTTGACTCAGCCGCCTACGCAATCTTCGCACGGGAAGACCGCTACATGACCGAAACTGGAACCGCAAGGCTGAGAGAACTAGAATATTTCCCATGCTCTTGCCCCGCTTGCACCAAAACGAGCCCAGAAAAAGCAATAGCCTTGTCGAAGACTGAAAGACAAGCGTTTCTGGCGAGACACAACCTCTACGCCTGTTTTTCCGAGATAAGGCGAATAAAACAAGCCATCGTCGAAAGCAGACTGTGGGAACACTTGGAAATGAGAGCGCATGGACATCCAGCGATTCTTCGAGCCGTCAAAGAACTAGGAAAATACAGCCCTTATCTGGAAGAGAACAGTCCCGTGACCAAGAAAAGCGGGCTCTTCTTCTTCGATTCTCTAGACCTGTCCAGGCCAGAGATTCTTAGGCACAAAACAAGGCTTTCTGAGAGATATTCGCCACCAAAAACAGCAAAATTGCTCCTTTTGTTGCCGCAGACTCGAACCAAACCCTTTCACAAGTCTGGGGAACATCAAGAAGCCTTAAAGATAGTTCAGCGAAAACTAGGCGCCAAGACATCTAAGGTTCATGTTTGCACGTATGCTGCACCCTTCGGAGTGGTGCCAGCCGAACTCGACGAGGTTTATCCTCTTTCCCAACACGAAACGGCAACTCCTTTGGACACAGAAACAATAGGCTACGTGGCGGAACAGGTGGCAGACTACATCGCAATGAAACATTATGAAAGGGTTGTCGTGGTAGAGAACGATGAAACATGGCAGAAAAAAGTAACCTCAGCCTGTAAACTAATCTGCAGGGAAAACAATATCCCTCTAGCAGTGGTGCGGGCTAATTATCCTTGGAGCAAATCTGTTCTGAACAAGCTTGACGCAACTGTGCAAGCAGCCTTCGTGGGAGAAAAATGATGCGTGTTGATTTGCACGTGCACACCACTTTCTCAGGCGACGCCACCATAAATCCCAAACTTCTGGTTGATGCACTCTATGCACACCCAAGCCTCAAGGGAGTTGCAATAACCGACCACGACACGCTCGAGGGCTTTTTTCAAGTGCGCAAATTGGCAACAGTCTATCAAGACTTGCTTGTCATTCCAGGCGTAGAAGCTACAACCAGAGAGGGACACTTCATCCTGTTGGGGATAGAAGAAAAGCCACCGTACATGTCAACACTTGAAAGCGTCGTGGATTTTGCCATGGAAAGAGCAGCGTTAATAGTCATACCCCACCCGTATCGGGTGCATGGCATCGGCGATGCAGCAGAGAAGACACGGGCTGACGCTGTGGAAATCATGAACCCTTGGGCCACTCCAAGAGAGAACAAGTTGGCGGAAGAATTGGCTAAGGCGAGAAATCTGCCAGGCGTGGCTGGAAGCGACGCTCACAATCTGAGCCAGCTGTGGGCAGCCTACACAGAGGTTGACGCCCAACCAGACGTTGACAGCGTCTTAAACGCGGTCAAAAATGGGCAGGTGAAGGCGGTTTCAACAAGGCATTATTTAAATGTTTGAACAGCGTCTAATCAATGAAAAACAAAGGCAATGTTTGCAAACATTTGTGGACGGTGAGCACGATTCCGTTGAAGTTTCAGTTTTTAGGTGCAACTAGAGAAGTGGGAAGGTCGGCGTTAGTCGTCATGACCGATAAGACCAAACTCTTGCTGGACTACGGCGTAATGGTGGACCACGAGCCGGGTTTTCCAATGCATGTTCCACCAAAAGAAGTAGACGGTGTTGTCATGACCCACGGGCACCTTGACCACTCGGGCGCAGTTCCCATATTTCATATTCAAGAGAAAAAACCCGTGTTCGGCACTCGTTTGACCTTTGATTTGGCGCAGTTGTTAATCTCAGACTTCATACATCTGTCTGGGTATTATCTTCCCTACGAATACATTGAGTTGCGGTCCATGATGAACAGTAGCGTTTCAATGGACTACGGGGAAAAACGAGCCGTTGGAGACATTCAACTTCAACTCTTAGACGCAGGACACCTGCCCGGAAGCGCCCAAGCCCTGGTAGAAACCGATGGAAAAAGACTGCTCTACACAAGCGACTACAACACCATAGACACTCGTCTCTTGAAAGGCGCCGACAGACGCTACGGACCCCTCGATGCCTTTGTTATTGAGAGCACATACGCTGACGAAGAACATCCAGATCGGGCTACCTTAGAAAGAGAGTTTGTGGAACATGTCACAGATGTAGTCGAGAACGGAGGAACCGTTTTAGTTCCAGCATTCAGCGTGGGTCGCTCACAAGAAATCGCCTGCGTCCTAACCGCTTATCACTTTGAATACCCCGTCACAGTAGACGGAATGACCCGTGAAGCCAACCGAATAATGGTAAATCGCACAGGCTTTCTGCGCGACCCTCGTCTCTTTATTGACGCTGTCCATTCGGCTAACGCTGTTGAGAGTTGGCGGGACCGTCGACTTGCCATGAGCAAACCCGGTGTAGTAATCTCTCCTGCAGGAATGCTGAAGGGCGGACCCGCAGCCTTCTACATACAGAAAATTGGAAAGAAAAGCCGCAACGCCGTTTTTCTGGTCAGTTATCAGATTCCTGGCACGCCTGGTCGTGAACTGCTAGAGAAGGGACACTGCGTCATCGATGGCAAGATGCGCAAGATATCGGCTCAGGTTGAGCGCTTCGACTTCTCTTCACATTCGGGCGCAAGTCAACTTCAAGAAACTGTGAAGAAGCTTGAGGGAAACCCTAAAGTTTACGTGATGCATGGAGCCGAGGGCAACTGTGAACGCTTCGCCAAATGGATTCGAGAGGAAACAGGGTTCGAAGCCGTAGCGCCAAACTCAGGTGATGTCTTCACGATTTAAGTGAAAAACCAATGAAACTCGCTGTCTTGCGTGTTGGAAATGTGGACACAGAAGCTGTCCAACACGTTTTGTATGGTTTGAATCAAGCCTTTCCAAAGGTCGAATGCACCCTTTCAGAAGGTGTTATGTCAATTCCCAAAAAGGCTTATAATCAAGCGAGACGTCAGTATCATTCAACTCGCATTTTAGCTAAGATGATGGCTCACGTTGAGAAGTCGGACGTCGACAGTGTATTAGGTGTGACTGCATTTGACTTATACGTCTCCGGTCTCAACTTTGTCTTCGGAGAGGCTCATTGTCCAGGCAAAGTTGCCATAATATCGTTGTTTAGGCTGAACCCTGAGTTTTATGGGCAATCTGCCGACAAGCAGCTCTTTTATAAGCGTGCGGTGAAGGAATCGGTTCACGAGGTTGGTCACACGTTGGGTCTTACGCACTGCAAAAATTCTTCGTGCGTCATGTTCTTTTCAAACTCGATTTTGGACACTGACCGAAAGGAGTCGACTTTTTGCGAAAAATGTTCCAACTTTGTTGCAGGGTTCGTCGGAAAGAGAGATTTTTAGACTTCACGAATTTCACAGTGAATTTTCTTAATTATCTCTTCGGCTTTTGTCGGGTCTACCTTCAGCGTGTAGAGTTTTTTGGCTGTGCGAAGTTTTAGTTTCACCGTTCTCTTTAATCGTTTTATGTTGCAGTATTCAGCGCGTTCAGAGACTTGGACAAACTTGTCTGCGTCGAAGATTTCCTCGGGCATGTTTTCAACCCTTGTTTAAGCAGAATTTGCAAACCACTCTGCTTTATCTGTTGTGGTTTGATTTCGATTAATTCTGTCTTTGCAGCCTTACCATAGTGCACCCTAACAAGAATAGCCTACTCTTTAAACGAAGTAAGAGTTTCGAGTCTCTAAAGTCTGAAAACCAGCTGGACTAGGCAATTTAGAGGCTTACTTTTTTGCTGGAGGAGTTCGCGTTTGTTTCTTCTTTTGCTGTTGCGGCTTTTTTTCCACAGGCTTTCGTTTTACAATCTTAGAAAGCAATGCCTCTTTGATTCCGCTTGCGAGTTGAAGGGCAAAGTTGCGCTCGACAAAATAATGGTCTGCGTTGTTGCTTGTCTTCAAAGTCAGGATTATGCCATCGGGATACTTGTAAGCCGAGTTTGGCTCTTGAAGTGTCATTGCAGTGTGGGACGTGTTCCAGCCGTACAATGGCTTCAATTTCACCGTTTTTTGATGCATGGACTCACCTTAACCATAACAGTTAGGGATGAAGCCATTTCAAAGTTATGAATTTCAAATCATTATCCTAATGCAGCAATAACTATCAGAAGATGATTGGTAGGTCATTGCACGCGCTTGTTTGGCGAGACTCTGCAAAAACAAGAACTGAACTCAAAGGCGAAAGAACAGTTTAGTAAGGCTGTTCATTTATATGAGAAGTTAGGAAACGTGACTCAAGCTCAAAGACTAATGAAACTAATTGCACGGTTGGGCTAAGAGTTGCTGCTCCTTCGCTTCAACCTCTCTGTATCCGTCTGTATTCTGCTTGTGCCTTAGAAACTTCGCGTTCAAGCGCTTTTCTAGCCTTCTCTGACTCTTGCAACTCTTTGAAGGCTCTGTCTTTTTCTATTGCAATCAATTCATTCATTTTCTCAACAAGGCGTTTAGATTCGTTGGTCGTAAGTGGAATAACAATATCTTTCCGTGATGGAATTGCTACCTTAACGTGCCCTTTCTTATTCACACTCACTGATTCTATGTTTCTTAGGGGAACATCCAGAGGAATGATTGTTTGGAAGAGAAAGCCTAAATTGTCTCGCAGTATCGGCTTGGCCTCTAGAACGTCTTCCAGCTCTTTCTTGATACCCTCTTTTAAGTCCACTTCCAGCAGAGTCTTGTGAAGCTTAACCGTGAAGTGAGGTTTCTTGATTATCATAACCAGATCTTCAGCCGTAGTCATTACAAGTCACCATTAGTTCTTGTGCAAGGTAGCCAATTAAAACTTACGCCTTGTCTATCATGTTCATTCGCTTATCACGCAGTTGTTGCATGATGCTTAACTCACTCGGTCAATACAAGAGGTCCAAGCTTGAGAACTATTGAACCGTCTACCTCAAGAAAACACAGGATGTCGCCTCGTTTTAGCCCGAATTTTTTCCTAACTTCCATAGGCACGGTTATTTGACCACGCCCAGTTATTTTAGACTGACCCATAAACAAGGCTTCAACTTCCTTGCTTGGCAAAATCATCATCTCCTCCATGCCTTTTGTTGTATGAATGAGTATTTAGGCGCTTTGGTATTACATTTCTTATAATACATGTAAATTGTATCTTACATGCAATGTTTTAAATTAAAAATCCAATGTAGCATATAACCGTAACAGATGTGTGGGAGGTGATTGAGCATGGCAGAAGAAAAAGAGGCGGAGCAACTGAAGGAATTGAAGCCAAAAAGTAGGCTTCCGAAACTTATGCCCAAAGCCACACTTAAGACTAGGCAACTAAAGTCAAGGCAATTTAAGGCTAGACGCGCATTGAAGACAAGACAGTTTAAGACTAGACAATTGAAGACTAGACAATTGAAGACTAGTGCAAAGAAATAAAGAAAAAATTCTGCCCTTTCATTCTCCTTTTTCTCTATTTTTTTGTTCTTATGTATATGATTTTTCCACATTTCTATCTACGTTGTAAAATGCTATGTCTTATGTTGGGGTCAATACATCTGATGTGGCGAGAAACTTGTGTGTGGCTTGTGCAAACGCCAGGAGGAACAATTGAACACGACTAAACGCTGGAGAGGGATATCTCCTAATGGTGTAGAAGGATTTCCACCTTAAATAATAAATGAGCCAGTAAACTGCATTTAAAAGAATAGCCGCCGTCATGAATGAAATACTGGCGAAGCCTGAATCAATAGTGAAGCCCACAAAAGCAAGAACAGCCGAAATAGCCATGGCAAAGGGATAGATTAAGAGCATCCTGCGTTTCTTCTTGGCGATGAGAGGCTCCCTCTTCTTGCACTCAGTCCCTGTCATCCTCTCTATCTTTTTGACTTCAGTAGAGAGCCTTTGAAACTCGCTTCTAAAAGTTTCAAATCGCTTAGGCAAATGCTTCAAATTCTCGGTGTTTATAGCAAAGACAGATTTAAGTATAGCAATTTGGAAGGCTTCGTTCGACAAGAATCGGCTTCTGAGGTTTTCAACATTCTGAACTGCTTGAAACAGACACTTTTCAGACTTCTCTAACGATGCGGTCACAAGCTTTTCATTGGCGACAAAGGTTGAGAGATTCTTATTTAGAACAAAAACTTCGCCGTCGCTGAGCGTTTGTATGTCTTCTTTTTCCATAGAAGGTACTCTTCCAAGAGCAGCCAAGGTGAGGTTAGTCTCACTTAAGAGGTTATCCAAGTAACCGCACCAATCTTGACAAACAAACAATGAACCGAAAGCTGCAATATCTTTCTCTATTTGTTCCGTTCTCCCAACAAAAACGAGTCGACTCTTAACTGGCTCAAAGAAGGAGACGACCTGATATTTTTCTGGATGAGCCAACGCCTTGTCCAGTCCTTCCTGACTCTCAACACCAAGCTTCGCGAGAGAATCAAAACCATAAATAATATTCTTCTTGAAATCTTCAACTTCATCATAAAGGTCGGTTATCGCTAAATCTTCAGCGAACAATGTTGGAAGCAATGAAATCTGAAGCTCCTGTTGCTGAATTGGGGGCAGCTCAATAGTCCAAGTTGTACTAAACGCTGAGTTCAAGAGGTAAAGAGTGACTCTATTTTCTCGCTCCATGATTTGATTGACCACGTTCTCTGCTTCAGGCATCCCAGAAGTTGCGATTTCGTTTGCCATAACCCTTAGTAGATTGGTCAAGCCTTTTTTGTTCGGGTTGTAGATGCCTACAGATTCAAATATTTCACGGCTGTGGCTCTGGAGAAATTTCTGATACATCGAATAGAAAGTCGACTCTATATGCCTCAAATGTTCTTTAATCTGAACCATAGCCAGTTTGGTGCCGCCCATCCGAAGCACGACAGAATGAAGGGCGCCAAAATTCTTAACGGTGTAATTGGGTGTCAGTTTCTTAGCTAATTTGTTAATCTTTCTATTCAAGTCGCTGCTAAACGATTTGGAAACCTGAGCGGGTAAATATAGAAAGACTGAGAGGTCGCGGTCGTGGATGGATTCAAAGCGGAGTGTTCTATTGACAGCCTTCCTGATGGCTGAGACAAAGATGACTCCGTAGCCTGTTACTGTCATTGCGAAGTAGAGAATGGACGTCACACTAATGGTTAGGGCTGCAAGTGACAGCGCCTTAGCGAAGAGAACAGCCGATGAAATGTTGATAAATGAAACCGAAACGTCTGTCGCCATATATAGTGTGAAGATAAGCGTCTGATAGGCAGTGTAAACAATCCAGACTGCTGAAAGAATGGCGTATCCAAGAAGAATTTTTCTCTTTCTTCCCGTGAGTCCTGCAATCTCTTCAACAGGACGCCTTAGAGCCTTTTTGACAGTTGTCTTCAGATAGTCATAGGCATCTTCCTTTAAGCTTGGAAGATTGAGCAAATCACTCAAAACATAATATCCATCAGTTTCGAAAGGGGGCGCAAGGTTCACCAAGGTTGAATAGAAGCAAAAGAAAGCCGCCATATACAGCACCTGGGAAATTGAACTTGGAAACGGCGATAAAAAGCTCCAAGTAACAATAATAGACCCGATTAACAGCGTTGAAATGATGCCAGCCATCATCACCACGATTCTCTGACGCTTGGGGAGAACCCAAGAGTCTGTGGCGTCAACATAAAACATTGGACCAAAGTAAAAGAGCCCGGTTCCTATATCGCCAGGTGTGCCACCGTAGTGAACGAGTGCTATCGCATGCGACAACTCGTGAATCACTATAACTGGACCCAGAACAACGAAGAAGTAAAAGAAGAAGCCCACAACAGTGGACCCCAATACCTCAAAGTTTTTAGAATCAGCAAAAATCGATGCAAACCTGCCAGAAAAAGCCAGGCTGTTCAAGGCTATGAACCCCAAGGTTATCCACAAAAGTGGGCCCTTCAGCAATGGTCGAATTGCTTTGTGGATTTTTTTTAAAACTGCCTTGCTGTCCACTATTAGACTTACGTCGACCTCAAAGGCAGAAACAACCCTCACTCGCTTCTTCTTTTTAAAGGGCTCATAAGTTGCCCTGAGACAGTTTGACTCGGCGAAGAACGAAAGCGCTTCTTTAACTAAGTCTGGGTCTACGGGTTTGTCTGTACCTTTCCACTTGGCTGAGATTTCATCTGTTATTTCTCTCACGGTTTTTTTTCCATCTGTTCGGTTCCATATCTCATGGGAAATTTCGTCGAGGTCATAGTATGCTCCTGTAGCATGGTTTTTCATGATGTATTTTTGTTCGCCGCCTACAATCACTGTCTTAACATTAACCTTTGGAGACTTTGTGGGCGAAAACTCTGGGTTGTATTCGATCTCATACATGAGATCGGTTTTCGAAGTTGACATTTTATACTTCCATGAGCGTTTTAGGAATCGTCACCAAGTCTTCTTAGTATTTTATTGCCTTAAAGTTAAATTTATAACTTATACATGTATACTTTATATGGTTTTCAATGTCCAAACTTAACCGTCCCAGCCTCTTGAAATTCTTGTCAAAGCCCCGTTTCATACATGAGGTGGCAGAACACTATGGAATCTCCAAGAAACTCGCAAATTTTCATCTTCGAGAAGCCATCAAATCTGGTCAAGTTCTGGTCAGTGAAAAGCCTATTTTGCAAACTTTGAGAAGTTCAAACGCTAAACTAAAACGATTTAGTGGGTTCGTTTACGTGTTTCGGAACAGTCCAATGCTTGCTGATGGTTGGACAAAATTTAGGGTGAGAGGAACAAACAATTTGATTTCAAAGTCTAAGAGCGATGTTTTTTCCATCAGGTTTGTGTCAAAGACTCATGGTTCACTTGGAAAAGGAGTGCTCAGCCATAGATTATCAGGTTATACCTTTGAAGAGCCAACGAATTCGAATGCTATCGAGCATCACTTTAAGACAAGCGGGCGTCTCACGTCAGAATTTGAAGCATCTTCTGGCAAGGTGAAACTGGTTAAGCGGAAAAGGGTTGATCAGTTGTTAAGACATGGAACGTGGTCAACTGAGGAGGAAGTTAAACCTCTTTCGTATGTGGAAAGAATTCGTTTGTTTCAAGCTCTGTTTGAGAAGCCCTTACCTTTTCTTGATCTTCACGGTCGCTTCGGTGTTTCCAAGCAGACGATAAGAGGACTTGTCAAGAATGGACTTTTAATGGAAGTGTGGGGACCCAAAGCCATCGGTGTCAGGTTTAAGTTGACAAACAAAGGCAAAATCTGGCTGAGGGAACTCGAAGCAGCCGCGAATTACGAACCAAAAATGAGAGAAACCGCATTGATTCGGCTCAAAGATAGACTTTCTCTCTAATGTTGGTTTGTTTTTGCGGTTCCTTGAGCCAGTCTGAGATTTCTCTCTGTGTGGGTCATGGACTGTTTTTATCGAAGATTGTTTCATAAGGCATAAATGATGCTTGTATCTATTTGTTTAATCGTGTCGAGTCTCTTCTTTAGACGATGAAGCAAGCGTAATTGAGAGAGGAGAACAGAAAATTGGAAAGGAAAGCAGTCAGGAACAATGCTGACATCGCTTTTAAGGAGTTTATTTGCGCATATTGAAAAGGAGTGAGAGAAATGCGGAAGCGGTTATCAGTAAAGTTGCGAGTCTCGGCATTGTTCCTAATAATCACTCTGCAACTCATAACCACTGGTCTGGTTTACACGCAACCAATACCTATCGGGAATTCACTTCAAGCTAATCCATTTGAAGCCAACCCAACATACTTTATTCCTTATGCAATCGGAGTCCCCGCGCCGCCTCCAACCTATGCATTCGATGGAAGCCTCGACACTTATACCAGTTGGGACATAGGCGCTCTCCCAGGCGGACCAGTCGGATACTTACAACTCCAAACCTTCACCACGGCGCCCACACCCTTCACTATCGGCTGGGTTGACTTCAAAATCAGCTACATGGTCCCTGCGCCAACCATCGATGACAAGTACAGAATAGTATATTATGTCAATCCTTCGCCCATACCTGTTGTTCTGCAAGAATGGGTCTTCGGCCCATCAGCCCTGTTCGCCCCTAGTATGGGCATTCAGGCTCATCGGCCATGGCATAATCAGCCTGAACCCAACGACGGTGTATGGTCTTGGACGGATATAAGCAATATTCGAGTTAGGATTGAAACCCAAGCGGTGGGCGCAAATGATATGAGGCGGATATTCATTCACGAGGTTTGGGTAACAGTTTACCAAGGCACGCTTCCCCCAGGGGCGCCGGGAAACGTAGTGTTTTCAGTGCAGCCTCCGCAAGTCGCAAGCCCTGATCTCTTTCCTTATTTAGAGGGTTTCTTTGTTGACATATACGTCGGCGGAGCACAAAACATGTTCGGGTACGAGATACAGATCAACTACGAGCCCGCTGTCCTCACAGCGCTTGATTACTTCAGCTATAACCCCTTCAACACCTACGTTCTATCCGAAATAGATGACATTGTAGGCTACGTGCGGATATTTTTCGTCACTTACGCGGGAGACCCCGTAGGCTTCACAGGGAGCAGCCCGATGGCTCGAATCTACTTCTTTGTCAATGATTTCGGAATATCCACCCTACACTTCACTATAGCGGGTGGCTTCGACGTATTCGGAAACCCCATCACAATCACCACCCAAGACGGCTTCTTCAACAACGTGCCTGCCATTTACATTAGGGCTGACGGTTCGGTTGATCCACCAACAGCACCAATACTACGAAACGGAGACCTCTACACATTGACCAACAACATCTATAGTGGTGCCAATGGAATCGTGATCCAGAGAAACAACATAATACTGGACGGAGCAGGCTTCACCCTTCAGGGTTCAGTAGGCTGGAGCGACTGGGGAATCGACTTGACGAATAGAACCAGTGTAACGATTAAGAACATTGGAATTAAGGGATTTGTTGCAGGCGTTAATCTCGATAATTCCTATAACAACGTAATTTCTGGAAACAACATAACTGATAACGCTGGTGCCATCTGGCTTTACCGTTCTTTAGGCAACCTCATATCTGGAAACACCATAACATCAAACTACAACTGTAGCATCCTGCTCGGTTTTTCTTATCTCAACAGCATTTTGGGAAACAGTATAATGAACAACGGAGCTGGTGTGGGGCTCTTTTCGTCTGGGAACAACACCATCTATCATAATAACTTCATAGGCAACACTTGGCAGGTGCAGATCCTAACGTCTGGTTACAACTTTTGGGATGATGGTTATCCGTCTGGCGGCAACTACTGGAGCGACTACAACGAAACAGACTTGTATAGCGGGCCTTATCAAAATGAGATGGGTAGCGATGGAATAGGAGATACACCATACGTTATTGACGTGACTAATAGAGACAACTATCCACTCATGGAACCTTGGCCTGCACCAGAGGAGGCATCTATAGTTATCGGTACGACGCTCCAGATTACAGTTTTAGATCCTGCCGCAGCTTACGACTACTATACTTGGGAGGCTTTAAACAACATTGGAGAGGGCTTGTTGAAATACAAGCCTGGGACAACTGATCTAACGTATGGAATCGCTGAAAACTATACAGTCAGCTCAGGCGGATTTATCTACACTTTCAAGCTCAGGTCGGGCATGCACTTCACTGACGGCGAACCGCTTAATGCTACTGCTGTTAAATGGTCCATAGACCGAGTTATCCGTCTAGGTCTGGACCCCTCATGGTTTGTTTCCGATTACGTTGAAAGCGTTGAAGTTGTGGACTCTCTCACTGTGAGATTTTATCTTAAGAAGGCAGTCGCCTACTTTCCATCACTAGTCGCCGAGGCACCATACTTCCCTGTGAGTTCAAAATCCTATCCTGCAGATCATACTGCTGAACCTACGGTTGGTCATTACGGTCCATATAAAATCAGAAGCTGGACAAGAAATGTCGAGCTTGTTTTGGAGGCTAACCCCGACTATTATGGTCCCAAGCCTCGATCAAAATACGTTGTTGTAAAATTCTTACCGAACTCAACCATGATGAGGCAGGCTTTGGAGAATGGAGAGATAGATATAGCGTGGAAAACACTAGTGGCAACGGACATAACTGACCTCAAAAAGGACTTACACTTCAATAATGTTGAAGCTCGAGACTCAGTTATTCGATATCTAGTCCTACGCTGTAACATGACGCCCTTCGACGATGTACGCCTAAGGCAAGCTGTAGCTGCCGCCATAAACAGAACTAGAATCAGCATAGAAGCTTACAGAGGTCTGGTTGATCCGCTTTATAGCATGGTTCCTGTTGGAATTTGGAGTCACATCGATGCGTTCAAGGACGAATACGGCGTGCGCAA
>Ga0315308_1000863_pt1 | contig 17406 bp, 20 predicted proteins | sample TDP3_MG_FD_203078 | JGI IMG/M metagenome (GOLD analysis project Ga0315308, IMG submission 203078) | Freshwater sediment microbial communities from Lake Towuti, South Sulawesi, Indonesia - TDP3 | ecosystem: Environmental > Aquatic > Freshwater > Lake > Sediment | place: Indonesia: South Sulawesi... | reverse complement strand
CCGGCTTCAACATCACTTTTCAATGTAAAACCTACCACAACAGAACCTCAGATACTTTCCCATATAATACTTCTGCAGATGCCCTTGCCAACTGTCCTATGGGTTGGGTTTTTGACCATTGGGAAGCCACTGGCAACGTTACAGTTTCAATCATAACTGAGAATCCTACATGCATAAACATCACCTGCGGTGGATTCCTGAAGGCAGTCTTCAGGTGTTTGCAATGTCAAGTCACTTTCTACACTGATCCTGTTTGCAACTACTACTACATCAATTTTCGATGTAAGAATTACCACAACGGCACGACTGACATCTTTGATTATGGAACTTCAAGCCTTGCTACTGCGAACTGTGCTACTGGTTGGGTTTTTGACCATTGGGAAGTCACTGGTAATGTCCAAGTTTCAAACCAGACAAGGAATCCCACGAACGTCACGATAAGCTGTGGTGGAACTCTTAAGGCGGTCTTCAGACCTGTCACGTGCAAGGTTACTTTCCTCACCGACCCCGTCTGCTTTGATTACTACATCACTTTCCAGTGTAAGAATTACCACAACGGCACGACTGACACATTTGCTTATGGAACTTCGGGTCTTGCCACCGCTAACTGTCCCCCTGGCTGGGTTTTTGATCATTGGGAATCCACTGGCAACGTCCAAGTATCAAACAATACAAGAAACCCCACAACCGTCACCATCAATTGCGGTGGAACCCTTAAAGCAGTATTCAGGTATTCCCAGTGCAAAGTCATTTTTCTCACTGATCCTGTTTGCAACTACTACTACATCACTTTTCAGTGCAAAAATTACTACAACGGTACCTCAGACACCTTTGCTTTCGGGACTTTCGGTCTTGCGACCGCGATGTGTCCTGTTGGTTGGGAATTTGACCGCTGGGAATCCACTGGCAACATTCAAGTGTCAAACGAGACGAAGAATCCCACAACCGTAACGGTCTGCTGTGGTGGAACTCTTAAGGCGGTCTTCAGGCCTGGGCGTTGTCAAGTCACCTTCTACACCGACCCTGTTTGCAACTACTACTACATTGCTTTTCAAGGTGGGAATTACCACAACGGAACTACGGATACCTTTGCTTATGGCACTTCTGGCCTTGCCACTGCTAACTGTGCTACTGATTGGGAGTTTGACCACTGGGAGGCCACTGGCAACGTCCAAGTCTCAAACAACACAAAGAACCCTACAACCGTAACGGTCTGCTGTGGTGGAACTCTTAAGGCGGTCTTCAAACCAACATCGAAACCGCCAAAGGCTGACTTCACATGGTGTCCACCGTTACCAAAGATCTGTGAAACTATAACATTCGACGCCTCAGCATCGACGCCCAACGGCGGGGTCATCGTTAGCTACAAATGGGACTTCGGCGATGAAAACATCACCACTGTTACTCATCCACTGGTAGCCCATCATTACAACTCGGCTGGCAACTACACTGTGGTCTTGAACGTTACTGACAGCGAAGGAAAATGGGATACAGAAACAAAAACTATAAAGGTTGTTCAGAGTCCAACGGCATGCTTCACAGGCATGCATCACAGCTTAAAGGTGACGTTCAATGCCTCGTCCTCCTATGACCCTGATGGATATATCATCAGCTACAATTGGGACTTCGGCGATGGAAACACAATCACAGTCATAGCTCCTGTAGTAACCCACAATTATACAAAACCCGGAACTTACAACGTGACTCTAACAGTAATCGATAACGATGGCCTAAACCACTCTGTTAAAAACAATTTAACTATCAAAACATTGTCAGGCGACCTCAACAGCGACGGGATCGTCAACATCGTCGACTTATACACAGTTGCAAGAGCCTTCGGCTCTCAACCAGAACATGAGAGATGGAATCCTTATGCGGATGTCAATGAAGATGGAAGAGTCGACATAAAAGACATATTCATAGTAGCCAAAGACTTCGGAAAAACCTTCTCATGACGAATCAACCAAAAACCCTCCAACTCCCCCTTTTTTTATTCTAGTTATAATTTCTATACAATAAATGGTAACAACTTATCAAGAAATGATTACAAGAAAAACTCGCAACAACGAGTTGAATATATTTATTTTATGGAGTAGATTAGAGGCGCACGCTTTTTATGTACCGCGGTTTATTATTCTTGCAAGCGGGAATGCCAAAGTTCTAGGCTTTCTGAGATTGTTGAATTTTGGGCTCAGCAGGGCTTACTTTATTTTCATAGTCCTTCTGTTGGGGGATGAGGCAAATTCATCTGAACAGAGTTGAAGCGCGCGCGTTTTGGCAATGTTGCTTGCTTTTTACTTCTAGTACAAGTTACATAGTTTCATTGCAAGCTTTTATCTAGGTTCTAAGGGTTGTCTCTATAGGGTTTCGATAAGCAATGTCCGAAACACCTAGATCGCCTGAACCAAGGGCCCCTCTTACGAAAATTCGTTGTTTTCTTTGCTCTAATTCTCGGACAAGCCTTTTGTTTCAAGTCCGTCCTGCATGTGTGGATTACTGATTCCTGCCCAGCGGTGTTTATACAAACGATCTCAGCAAGAACCTAAAAAGGGGAGAAGAATGCGATGCCTTCAGAAAAACACAAAAAAACATAAACACTGACAGAAATACATTAATAACCTCAAGACATTTTTGAAGGAAGGCGAGGCCAAATGTCACAGTTACTTGATATTACTAGTAAAAGTAAAATATCGCTTACGAAGAGCAACGGAAAAAAGGGGAATTCGCGGGAGACATCTCCAATCAAATCCTACTTAGCTGAAGGAGACTAATTTTGCCTATTTACGTATCCAGCCTTGTTGGAAGCGCGAGCATCGGCGTATACTCGCTGGTCACGGATAGAATTCTTATAGTTCCTAAATTGGTTCCGTTTAAGAAGGCTGAAAGACTCAAGGAATGGTTGCGAGTCAATCTAATTCACGCTCCAATCAGCGGGTCAGTTCTAGTTGGCGCGCTTGCGTGTGCAAACTCAAAAGGAATACTACTGCCGCACATTGTCCGAGATGAAGAACTCGCAAACATAGAATCTCATTTTGAAGGAAACATAACTGTCATGGATACAAAGAAAACCGCGTACGGCAACATGGTTTTAGCAAACGATTATGGTGCAATTGTCGACCCAAGACTAAAAGCATTAGAGATCCAGCGAATTTCTGAAACGCTAGATGTTGAAGCAGTGCCAGGCGAGATTGCAGGCCTACCCTATGTGGGTTCGCTGGCAGTCGCAACAAACAAGGGGGTTTTGGCTCATCCGCTTTTAAAGGATGAAGAGCGAAAACTTTTAGAGGATGTGTTGAAGGTTCCAGTTGATGTCGGCACCATTAATTGTGGAATACCGTATGTTGGCACTGGTTTGATTTGCAATCGTCATTCGGCCGTGGTGGGTTCCTTGACAACCGGACCCGAGATGTTTATAATTGGGAACGCCTTGGATGTTGTAAAAGAAGATGAGGAAATTGAAAGTCTTCAGGGTAACAGGCGAGATTAAGAAACCGAACTTAAAAACGTCCTTTAGAAAGGAAGTAGTAGCCGTCAAACCTGAGCATGCCGTAGAAAAGGTTTATGCCGAACTAGGCAGCAAACACCGCGTAAAACGTTTTCACATAAAAATAGTTAGTATTGAAGAAATTCCGCCCCAAGACATAAAAAATCCGTTGCTGAAAAAATTCGTCACTGGAGAAGAGTAATTTGGCGAGTAAAAGCGAAGAAGAACTCCGCAGACTAGGCGTTGAACTGCGAATTCTTGAGCAAACTGCTGAAGCCATACAGTCTAGGATTGGTATGGTAAACGCTGTCATAACTGACTTAACATATGCGGGTATGACACTGGAAGGCATGGAAAAAGAAAGGGAAAACTCAGAGCTTCTCGTTCCAGTAGGCGGCAGTTCCTACGTCAAAGCAAGGCTCGAAAATCCAGACAAACTAATCGTCGGAATGGGTGCAGGAGTCTCAGTCGAAAAGACCGTACAAGAAGCAAAAGAAATCATCAAGAAACGTCTAGAAAACTTGGAAAAAACAAGAGCATCGCTTCAGCAACAGTTTGCCCAAGTAGCGGAAAGAATAGGCGAAGACAGGGAAAAATTTGAAAAGCTGGTAGCAGAACTGAGAGGAGAGACAGCTCCACAAAATGTTTGAAAAACTGAAATCTGGACTAAAAGGACTTGTTAACAAGGTCACCATAACTGAGCTTAAGGCTGAAAATCTACGTCCAATACTTTCAGAGTTCAAAATAGGCCTTGTAGAGAATGATGTTGCCTTTCCTGTAGCTGATCGAATATGCGATGAGATGGAAAAACGCTTAGACGGGGTTCAGGTTAAACGGCTTGAAGACCGTAGAAAAATTGTGGAAAAAAACCTGCAAGAAGTGCTCTTAGAGACTATGCTTACAAATGATAGGATAGATTTGTTAGAAGCTGTTGACGAAAAAAACAAGAATGGTGAGCCATTCGTGATAGTCTTTGTCGGAATAAATGGCACCGGAAAAACCACAACCATAGCCAAAGTTGCTCGCTTCCTAAATAAGAAGGGGCATTCCGTTGTTCTAGCCTGCAGCGACACTTACCGCGCGGGATCCATAGAACAGTTGGAAGAGCACGCCAAACGTTTAGGGATACGTATGATCACGCACAAATATGGCGCAGACCCAGCGGCAGTAGCTTACGACACAATAAACCATGCAAAAGCCCACGGGATAAACGTAGTGTTAATAGACACAGCTGGAAGAATGCAGACAAACCGAAACCTAATGAATGAACTTGCAAAAATCAAGCGAGTCATAAATCCAGACTTAACCATTTTAACTGTGGACTCGCTTACAGGAAACGACGCAGTCATGCAGGCGGAAGAGTTTCACAAGAGCATGGGGATAGACGCAACAATACTAACCAAAGTGGACGCTGATGTCAAAGGCGGCTCAGCCCTCAGCGTGACATACGTTACCCAGAAACCCATTCTATTTATAGGTACCGGACAAAAGTATGAAGACTTGGAAGAATTTGATCCAGAAAAATTTGTGCAAATGATTCTAAAATAACTGAAATCTCCTTTCACCCTACTTGCATTTCTTCATAACTCTTCAAATTTCTTCAGCTCAACTGGAACGAGTACAGGCCTTTTAAGAAATTCGAATGGCCATCGCTTGCACTCATCACAGTATTTAATTCCCCTTTTTTCAGAACATTCTTTCCTTTGTCCCAACCAATTCCTCTTCTTTCTTAAGAAGTCTGTCAAACCTATTTCATCAATTTGTTTCATGTTAGTCCATATATCCAAAAACCAAGAACTTGAATCTAGTGTTTCAGCCTTGAAAAAGTCAAAAAGCTTACAAGGAAATTCCTCACATTCTAAACAAACTCTTAAGTTTTTTCTGTTTGAACATTCATAGATTTTACAGTACTTTCTGTAAACCTTGCATTAACCCTCATTAGATCTGCAGCCGTTGCATTCTTTATTGAGAAAGGCCGTGAATTCTCCACAATAAAGTCCACAAGGAGCAACAAAATTCCACTCGCTTTCATTTGGCATTCTCAATCTCTTCCAATCAATGTAGGATGGCCAACTATTTCCTGTTAGTATGTCCTCAATAGTTTTAGCAGTATTGCTTTAGCTGAGTAGAGTCTGTTCTCGCTTTGCTCATATATCACGGATTTTGGACTTTCGATAACATCTGCGCTTATTTCGTATCCCCTGTGAATAGGCATGTCATGCATTATGTAAGCCTCGCTTTTCATTAGCAATTCCCTGTTTATTTGGTATGGCATCATAAGTTTGACACGTTTTTCTTTCTGTTCGGCAAATTTCGGGTCTAGAAAGAATTCCATGTCGACCCATGTGTCTGTATAAACGAAATCCGCATCTTCCACTGCTTTCTTTACTTCCAACGTGTTTTCGTATAGTCCAGTTTTTCTAGCATTTTCCATAAGCTCTTCATCTCTTGAAGGCTCGTTGAATATGGGTGTAACCGTAGTTATTTTGGCTCCTGTTTTTGTGCACCCTTCAATCAGAGAGTTGCAAACATTGTTATGAATGCCTATGTAAACGAGCCTTGCGCCTCTTAGCGTGCCCTTCTTTTCTTTCATAGTCATTAAGTCTGCTATCGCTTGGCTTGGATGATATTTTTCGTCGCATCCATTGATTACTGGAACACGGGAAGCCTTAGCCATTGCTTGTAAATCAGCATTTTTCATTAATCGCGCCATTATACAGTCAACATTACGTGACAAGTATCGTGTCTCGTCATAAATATCTGCCAAGGCAAAGTTTGTAGTTCTCCAATCTATATAGAGCGCGTGACCCCCAAGCTGAGTCATAGCAACTTCGAAGGAAACCCTAGTCCTTGTAGAAGTTTTCTGGAAAATCAAGGCCAAGGATTTTCCGTCCAAGGCATCTTGATATTTTTCAGGATTATGCTTAACCTCAATGGCTTTATCAATTATCTCCACAAGTTGCTGAGCAGACAGATCCTTGAAGTTAATTAAGTGCATGATCCCACCCTTTTAGACCAACCTAATCTTGGGTTAAAAGTTTTTTCCGAGAGCATATTAAATTTTAGGAAGACTTCCCGTTAGGGCTCTGTTTCGCGATTACTATAAACCACGTGGTCACAGGATTCCTTGGGCTTCAACCGCGCGACCTAAACAGAGATTAATTGTTGCAACAAATGAGTCAGTCACCCAAATAGTGCAAGCTAAAATTCCGCGACTAAAGCACACTATAGTACAGGATGTCTTTCGGACTGCATAAGTAGCCTCTGTAAGATCTTTACCAACATCATAAATTCAAGTCCCATGCTAAAAGTTCACACCATGAACTGGAACCAATTAACTCGACAATTGTTTTCCGCCTTGTCGCGACAAACAAGCAAGCCTCACAACCTCCACTTTCCCTCAAAAAACTGTGCAGCCTCATATACTCGTGACGCGACAGATAAGTTGACAGTATCCTAAAAATCACTAAAGGAGGGCACACCCTATAATCTTACTAGTCGCCTCAAACAAGGACATAGCAAGTCTAAACATTGCAAAGCAAATCTTCAAGCATTACATTTTCGAAAAAGCACCTGAAATTTTTCAGGAAAACCCAGTTTATGAAGCCAAATTTGACAATAGAAAAGTCAAGTTTGTGACTTTAAAGGAAGAATCTGTATATGCACAGAACCTAACAGGCTCGTTCAGTAATTTGGAACTTGTAGTTTTCATCTCAAGGCACAGTAGTGTAAGTGGCACTCCAACGCTGTCAGTGCACACCCCAGGTAATCTTGACAAGGCAGAGTTAGGAGGGCTTCCCAGAAAAGTTTCTGTTTCACCATCAAACGCTATGAGAGATGTTTTGAAAGCTATGATGCAGTTTAAAGAAGAAATGCAGCTCAGCTACGAAGTTTCTTATGAATGTACCCATCATGGGCCGTCATTAAACGTCCCTACCATGTTTGCTGAATTAGGGAGCTCAATCAAGCAATGGAACGATTTGAAAGCAGCGGAAGCGGTTGCCCACGCAACAATTAAAGCCATTTCAGAGTACGGTGAATCTCCAGCAACTGCAGTGCTTGGTATAGGTGGCCCTCACTATAATCAGAAGTTCTCTCGGATAGCATTGGGAAAAGAAATGGCCTTTGGTCACATGATTCCTAAATATGCTATTCCATACATTGATGCTGAGGTTCTTAGACAATGTGTGGAGAAGACATTGGAAAAAGTTGAGCTTGCAGTTTTAGATTGGAAGGGAATAAAAGGCGAACACAAATCAAAACTGAAGGGAATGCTCGAGGAAATAAGCATATCATTCGAGAAGGTGTAGCATTCTAAGCGAAGAAAAAGTTAATGGAAATGTTCAGCTTATCTCGGAGCCAAAAGCTACAGCAACGTTTATATTTTGATTGAAATGTTGAGTGTGCGATGAACCTTGGGCTTAAGGTCATTCATATCTCAAGCTGCAAGAACATTGAAACTTGCAATCAAACCAGGAAAAAGTGAACTCTGGCTATCGATAAAAATATGCTTCTTGGGTATAGGTGCAATTGGGCTAGTTGGATTTGTCATTAAGTTGTTGTCTTCCGTCCTGCAGCCTGGCGGTGCTGGCGGCGGGGGAGCTTAGAAGGAAGAGACTTTATGGTGAAAAGCGAGGAGGAATATCCAACAAAGATTTTCGCTGTGAAAACAACAACCGGACAAGAGAGAAACGTAGCTAGACTTGTTGCCGCAAAGATCGAAATGAATAACATACCCATACAGGCTATTCTTGTGCCTGAAACCCTAAGGGGATATGTTTTCGTAGAAGCCGAAGGACCCCATTTCGTGGAAGACGCCATTACAGGCATAAAACACGTACGATCTAGAGTAGCGGGTATTGTAAGTTTCTCAGAAATCGAAAGATACATTGTACGAAAACCAATAATTGAAGAATTGAATGAAAACGACATAGTAGAAGTGACAGGCGGGCCCTTCAAGGGCATGCGTGCAAAAATAACTCGCATCGATAAGACCAAGGAGGAAGTAACCCTGGAGCTGTTAGAAGCGACCTTCACTCTGCCAATAACCGTCCATTCAGATTACGTAAAGCTAGTGGAAAAAGCAAAAAAAGAAGGTGGCGAAACATAATTGGCTGACAAGAAGACTGTGGAGCTCCTAGTCGGTGGGGGACAAGCAACAGCAGGACCACCATTAGGTCCAGCTCTAGGTCCACTGGGTGTGAATGTTCTAGCTATTGTGAACAAGATAAATGAGCTTACAAAAGATTATTCCGGAATGAAGGTTCCAGTGAAGGTCATAGTTGATCCTGAAACCAAGGCATTTGAAGTCAGCGTTGGAACACCCACAGCATCTGCCTTAATTGTCAGCGAATTAAAGATTGAAAAGGGCTCAGGGACGCCAAAGACGCAAAAAGTTGGAGACCTTACTGTTGAGCAAGTCATACGCATAGCCAAGATTAAGCATCCGGAGCTTCTAGCAAAAACCTTGAAAGCAGCCGCCAAAGAAATTCTGGGAGGCTGCATCAGCATGGGAGTCACTGTTGAAGGCAAAGATCCCCGCGAAGTGCAAAAAGAAATCGATGAAGGCAAGTATGACGAAGCCTTCGGCAAGAGTGAAGGATAAGAATATTTTTATAACCGCGTTTTATTCCCTCATTGGCACGAGGCCTTTGGAATGCCCTTAGACCAAAAGACGATGCTAGCTGCAGTTAAAGAAGCAAAGGAAAGGTCTGAAAAGAGAAACTTCGTTCAATCAGTAGAGCTCGTTCTAAGTCTTCAAGATATTGACATGAAATCTCCTGAGGGCAAGATTCAGGAAACTGTAGAACTGCCTTATTTTCTGGAAAAACCCAACAGGATATGCGTTGTTGCTTCTGGCGAATTAGCCCTAAAGGCAAGAAGAGCAAATGCAGACTTGGTTGTCGAAAGGAAAGAACTCGAAGGACTGGCTGGTAAAAAGCAGGAACTGCGGAAAATAGCTAACGGATACGACATTTTCATAGCTGAGGCTCCCTTAATGCCCTTGGTGGGCAAGATTTTAGGTTCTGTTTTAGGTCCAAGGGGAAAAATGCCAACGCCAATCCCGCCGACAGCAGACATAGCGGGTTTGATTGAGAAGCATCGTAAAACAGTCGTTGTAAGAATGCGTAATCAGCCAATTCTGCAGTGCCGTGTGGGAACTGAAAGCATGAAGGAAGAGGAAATTGCTGAGAACATCCAGACAATTCTGAGAACTTTAGAGGGAAAACTCAAAAAAGGAATGAAAAACATCAAGTTTGCCTACATAAAAACATCCATGGGTACGCCTGTTAAGATTAAACCATAAGAGAGATGAAAGCCTATGCCATCTCAACAAGTTTTGCAAGAGAAATTCAGTGAGGTTGAAGAGATAGCACAATTGTTGAAACAGTATAAGTCTGTTGGAATCGCTGGCCTGCAGAAAGTCAGAGCGGCCCAATTGCAAGAGTTCAAGAAAAAATTAGCAGACAAAGCATATATGAGAGTTATAAAAAATACGCTGATGAAATTAGCGATTGAAAACTGCAAAGAAAAACCGGAATTGAAAAAACTTGTAGAGCACCTAAGTGGGTCAAACCTTTATCTGTTTACGAATTTAAGCCCTTTTAAATTGGCTCTGATTCTGGAAAGAGGAAAAGTCAGGACAACAGCCAAGGCTGGCGACGTAGCAGCGTTCGACGTCATAGTTCCCGCAGGAAACACTGGACAGCCACCTGGCCCAATAATAAGCCAGTTGAACGCTGTTGGTCTGCCTACAAGAATCGAGACAGGGAGCGTATGGATAAATAAGGACACATTAGTCACTAGGAAAGGCGAGCTGATCTTTGAAAGGCTTGCAAGCGTATTGTCTAAGCTTGGAATAAAGCCCGTCGAAGCCGGACTTGCAATGAAAGTTGTGTACGATGACGGTTTGCTGATGACCCAAGACCAACTTCGAATAGACATAACCCAAACCAAACAAAGCGTCGAAAAGGCGTATACCAGTGCGATTGCACTATCGCTGAAAATAGCTTATTCAACAGCGGAAAATATAGTAATGCTAGTGCAGATCGCCCACAGAGAAGCCCAAGCACTTTCAATAAATGCAGTTATACCGACCAAGGAAACAATAGCCGATTTGATTAGAAAAGCAAATATTGAAATGTCAAGTTTAAGAAGATTGTTACCTACCCCGTAAACATGATTGTAGCGAATATCTTTTCCTGACGGTTGGGCCTCCACCCCGGAAAACTGCTTCGCCACCCTACTCAGGCTTTCTTCTCGTTAGCGCGCATACAGCTGAATGAAAAGAGCTAACTAGAATCATAAATTCGCGCCTTTGTAAATCCTAGAGATCACAGGTCGTCAAAGTGCAATCGGAGTCCACAACTTGTCAACTAGAAAATCTACTACTGTCATTAGCGTATGTTACTGTGATAGAGTTCAGAGGGCGCAAATTCTCTATAATTGAACATAGTCTTTGAGAAGAAGGTCAGCAAATGGATATTCTTGGTTTGCTTATTTATTCATATCGAGTTAGGTACAATGGTTTACTTGCCTCTCTTTTCCTTTCTTCTCTAGGAACGCTTCTTAGAAAGTCAGTATTTGCAGGTTCTGCAGCTTTTTGGCTCCCAGTTTTCAATCCTTAAACCCCTTTCGATTTAACAGTTCATCAAATATTTGCTTTAAGAAGTTACGATCAGTATTTTGAAATTGGATTTGTGATTAATCAATGTCCCGCTGTAGAACGATGTAGCTTCGCCGTTGTGTCTGTATTTTTTAGTAGAATCCGACCGTCAGGCACAAGTCTGGCTGTCAGATTTTCATGGACAACCTAATAGAACCATGCCGAATAACAGAAAAGGTTTATATTTTGAAGCTTGGTATTTGAACCGAAAGAATTGCCTACTGAAAAGGGTCAAAAGATGTACACTAGTCGGCACGGTAACTTAACTATAAGCTATGTAGAAGTCGCAGATTGCCGACATTAGAGGAAAAGATTGCACATGCTAAAAAGTCTGAAAAAAGTTAAAATAGTTGAATGAAGAGGTGGAAGTGTATGGAATATGTTTACGCTGCAATGTTGCTTCACAAGGCTGGAAAGGAAATAAACGAAGAAAATCTAACGCAGGTTTTGACGGCGGCAGGCATAAACGTTGACGCCGTAAGAGTCAAGGCTTTAGTGGCTTCCTTAGCCGAGGTCAACATTGACGAGGCAATTAAATCCTCTCCAACAATGATGGCTGCACCAGCATCGCCATCGTCACCTGCACCTGCAACAGAGGCTAAACCAAAAGAGGAAGAGAAGAAAAAGAAGGAAGAAGAAGAGAAGGCAAAAGAAGAAGCAGCACTTGAAGGTCTTGGAGCACTGTTCGGTTAACACTTCAGTTTCATTCTCGCTCCTTTATTCGCCTAAATGGCATAATAACGCGATCGTTATTTAGCTATTTGTTAGGCGATTAGCGTTGAAAGCTACGGCTGTTGCACATCCAATACAAGGATTGATAAAGTATCATGGACTGAAAAATCGCAAGCAGAGAATCCCCTATCACGATAGTATATCAGTATGCATTCGAGCCTTAACGACTAGAACAACTGTTGAAACATCAGATGCGCTAAAGAAAAATGAGATCACAATTAATGGAAAAGTACCAGCGGGAAAAGACAAAGAAAGAGTAGAGACAGTTCTTAACAGGCTAAAGAAGTTGGCAAGATTTTCCGGTAGCTTTAATGTAGTCTCTGAAAATAGCCTTAAGCTAGGGAAGGGATTAGGCTTTTCCGCTTCAGGTTTTGCAGCCCTAGGCTTGGCGGCGTCTAGTGCCCTCGGCCTTAGTCTCGACATGGTTTCGCTTTCAGAGATAGTGCGGTTGGGAGCAGGCTCTGCAACAAGAAGCCTAGCAGGAGGCTTCGCCATCTGGTATTCCGACAGAGATGGTCGGTCTTATGCTGAGCAGTTGGATGCAGCTGAAAGCATGAATTTTTCGATGGTGATTGTGCCCATCCCCTCTGGTGCAAAAACTGATGAAGCGCACGCTGAAGTGCTTAGCTCACCCCTATTTAGAGCCAGGTTGAGAAATATTGAAAGTTTAATCAAGGATATGAAGGCGGCTATTGCGAAAGGCGACACTGCCACCATAGGACGACTTGCAGAAGAAGACACGTTGAACCTTCATGCAATAACGATGACCGGAAAATCGCATATGGTGCTCTGGGAGCCAGAGACGATTCGCATAATAAAAGAAGTTGTGAAAATGAGGGAAAAGGGAGTTTTGGCATGGTATTCAATCGACACCGGACCATCAGTGTTCATTAATACTGCTATGGAAGATTCCGATAAAATTGCCAAACATCTTCGGAAGGAAGGACATAATAACGCTATCATTAGCGAAGTAGGCGGAAGACCCTTCCTAACGAGCAACCATATTTTTTAGGTATTTAAGAAATAATAATGGCAACCATCCACAGATAATCATCAAAGTACCTGGAAAAGCACTTACCTCATAAGTCAATATGAAGGCTTCGAAAACGAGGAATGAAGCAGACATTGTGAAAATCGCCAGTATTGCAAAATCTCTACCATATTTTTTGAGAGTTTGTACTGCAAGAATTCCTGCAAAGAAAAAATCGCCCAACCCGAGAGACATGTAAATTGTACCCATTTCAGTCACAATTGCTGGAACAGTCGGCAATGAAATAAGCACTGGCAATCGTAAACCTGAAACATGGCTTGCCGCAGACACCATTGAACCAGTAAACAAAACCAATATCATATCCATAACTGTGAGAAGTCCAACAAAAATCAGCGATGTTTTCCACGTGAATAGGCTTCCAAGATAAAGAATAATCAAAACGGCGAAGACTATTCCATACAAATCTAGTAGATACTGAAACCATATTGGGGTTCTGCCAAAAAATAGGTATAGGAATACGAATAGCGCTGGAGGTAATACCGCCAAGTACCATCTTTCTCCGCTCTTTATCCTGTCTTCTTCGTACAGCAATGCTAGGAATGTGAAGCCGAAAAGACAAAGAAAGACTAAAGCCCCATAAGCAATACCTGTATTTGCACCAAAATTGAATAGGCTAATTGTACCTATTAGGAAACTAATTACGAGAAACATTGTAAAGAAGAGTTTAGCCTTGGTCCTTTGAAAACCTGAAAAGAGATATGTAAATATAAAAAGTAGCATGGAATAGGCAAAGAGGTAAACTGTCATAACGGCAATTTGTGGCATAAACACGATGAGAGAAACAGTCACGCTTATTACAGCAACAAGCAAGACAGCATCGCGAACGCGAAACTCCCTCTCCTCAAAAACACCCTTCAGCTTCTTCTCAACTTTTCCATTCAAAAACACAGCTACGGTGGTGACCATGAAAAGTGTCAAAGGCATAGCGATGTCAAAGTACATACACGCCCATAAATAGAAACAAACATTTATTCCTTTATCTTTTAGTAAGCTTTTGCTCCTTCACTTCTTTTGTCTTAGAGAAACAGTATCTCTCTGCTTGAGTTTACCCTTGGTCCCGTCAACTCTCAGGCTGAGACCCCTTGGATGAGAACTTTCATCAAAAGGTTATTCAAACTTTAGACGCAAGCAAGAGATTCAGAATTGATAAAGAAGCAATAAGGCCTTCTTCGGTTCGGACGGTTTCCGTTCCCTGCATCGGAATGGTATTTACAACAAAATCTACAACATCGTCCAAGCTAAGTCCCTCATATCTGATTATTTCGTTAAGTCCCTGCATAGGTGCTCCAAAGGCCAAAAGTATGGTCTGCGCCTTTTCCCATTTTTCGGCTAATTTTTCAACAACATCTCGCAATGGAACACCATACTTAGAAGTAGCGATGATTAAGTCAAAACTTCCATTCTTAGCAAGTTTTCCAAAGGACTGTTTGTCTTTCGTAACGCTGTAGCCCCAATACTCTGATATTTGTTCACGATTTGCCAGTTCAACCCTAACTCGCTCATCAATTTTCATAATTCTCACGGTGACCCTTCTGTTTATGGCTAATTGTATGTTAGGGATTAGTGCTGGTTGCTCAACTCCAATGTCTATGAGTGTGCCTTCGCTTGTCTTGGATGAGGTTACACCTTCACGGTGTTCACCTCTCTCCAGATTTTCCATTTTGCGGTTGAGTGGGTGATGTGGTGTCCTTAATGGTGGAAGTATGCCCGCATATCGCAACTCTGGCCTAAGTCTGAAAAGTCTTTTCCGCAGATACTGCGGCGTCTCCATATAATCGAGCAACGTAGCGATTAAATCCATGTCGGCTGTTTGATCAACCTTTGGATTGTCTGGGTAAATTATGATTTCGTTGACTCTGAAAATTGCTGCGGCTCTGCCAATCATACCTATCCTCGATGTCTTTTCGCGTAGGTGGGGGATGTCGGAAACGACAGAAGCTGGTATCGCTATTGAAAGTTTTTTAGTATGCAAACTTGATCTTTCGCCTCAACTCATCTTGGTTGATTTATATGTTTCTATCTTATTTTCTAGCTAATTCATTTACGTTCCATTCTCCGCAAGTAACCCTCTCATACCATTTTTTGTTTTTAGGCATAGCTAAAACTTCTAAAACCTGCAATCTCTGCTTTTCATTTTCGCCAAATATGCATGTAGAATAGGTGGATCTCACTACTATCGCTGTATCGGCACCCCTATCTGTTCCTGCGATCGAGATAACCGTAGTGAAAGGAGGGATGGCCCCACAATCAGTCGCCATCAACACTATCTCAACCGCTGTTTTGAACCCATACCCGCCAATTGCAAGCAATGTCTCAATAACCGCCCAGCTAGCAGGGATAAACCCATACCTCGCTAATCCATACTCTATCGATTCACTCAGAGACGATGGGACATCATCGACAATTTTGGCGCCTAGTTCTTCTAACTGCTTACGTGTTTCTGAATCAATAAAAGGATGCTTCTTCACTTTTGGGTACTGTTCGCCATACGTCTGCCATGAAGGACAACCAGAAACACATATCACAGAGGTTTTAGCATGTTTCAACGTTTGTGCGACGTTTAAAGCAGTCTCGCCTGTAATAGAAGCGACAGCGACATATCCAACATCTCCGTCTTTAACCCGATCTTTGACAGCACGGATCACGGTTGCAGTATTTTGAGGGCCTGGGGCATCGAAATATGTTATCTTATTAATTGAATACCCTGACATATCGCATCGCCTCCTACAACAAATTGGTTCTATAATTATCGAGGCTAGTTAAAAAGTTTCGGACGAAGGTCAATTACCTTTCCTCTCACGACCTTTCGCTTAAAAATAAAGAACGCAATATAAAATTACAATGGAACAAAACGGAGTAAGATGAAATTGTCAAAAACAACAATTCTGGACAACTTAGGTGAAATAAAGAAAATTGACAAGAGTGACATGCTTTCTTTTTGCGTTGACGCGCCCAAGCATTACAGAGAGGCTGCAAAACTAGCCAAAACTCTTTCAATAAGCTATCCGAAACCACAAACAATAATCGTGTCAGGTATGGGTGGCTCCGCTATTGGAGGCGAGCTTTTAAAAGACTATACGAGAGATAAAGCAACTGTCCCAGTCGAAGTATGCAGAGAATATTCGTTGCCTGCGTATGCTGACAAGAATACCTTGGTGTTCGTTGTAAGCTATTCTGGGGAGACTGAAGAATCTCTGAGCGTGTTTCTAAACGCGATTAAGAGGAAATGTATGATTATTTGCATAAGCTCAGGCGGAGTGTTACATGAATTCGCTGCAAAACTAGCCATTCCGCATTTGCGCGTTCCTTCTGGAATGGCTCCACGCGCAACTCTTCCATATCTGTTTATGCCCTTGCCTATACTATTTGAAAAACTCGCCTTAGTTTCAGGTGTTACTTCCGAAATCTCAGAAACAGTCAAAGTCTTAAAGCAAGTTAGTCATGCAAACTTGCCTGAAAAACTGCTTAAGGGCAATTTTTCCAAGAGATTGGCTTCCAACATTTGTGGGACAATTCCTGTCGTTTACGGATTTGGGTACTATCAGGCTGTTGCCCAGCGTCTTAAGACGCAATTTAATGAGAACAGCAAGATTCCAGCGAAATGGGAATCTTTCCCAGAACTTGACCACAATGAGATTGTCGGATGGGAAGCAGTGAAAAAGCTTGCAAAATATTTCTCAGTAATCCTCCTTCGAGACAATGATGAGCTAGGAGAAACGCGGCAGAGAATCGAAGCTACAAAAGAGCTGATATGTAAAGAATCAGTGAACGTTTTTGAGGTTTGGAGCATGGGTAAGACTAGATTAGCCAAAATGTCATCCATCATCTGCATTGGAGATTTCACGAGCGTGTATTTGGCCATGTTGCGAAAAATAGATCCGACGCCCGTGAGAACCATAAGTTTGCTGAAGGAGAAGATTAAGCAAACCCATGTAAAAGATAAGGTGATACATGAACTTCAAGAAATCGCGAAGAACTAACGTTTTTAGACTTAAACTTTATCCATGATAAAATCAAAAAACATTTTTTCTGCTACTTCAAGTGAAAGTAGTTGAGGTGGATGTTTAAACGCATAGGCACAGATCGGCATCACAGCGCCTTTGAGCTTTCTGTCTAAGGCCATTTTCATTGCTCTTATCACGTCAAGTAGAACGGAGCCAGCATTCGGCGCGTCAACGGTTGAAAGTTTTAAGTCTATCTGCATAGGCACGTTGCAGAAGTATACTCCCCTAATCCAGAAGTAGCTGTCGCGTCTATTCTGCAAGAAGTCGACGTAATCCATTGAGCCAGCTACCACCTCGGCCTTATAGGGTAACGCCGTCTCGACAGACTTCGTTTTAACAATTCGTTTAACATCCCTCGTTCTTTCCAATGTGTCTAGGGATTCCGTTCCTCCGCCGACATCGAGCTGGTATGTTTCGGTTATGCGGACACCATGCATCGAAAGCAGTTTCAACAGAGTTTTATGCAGTG
>Ga0315308_1000860_pt1 | contig 17415 bp, 20 predicted proteins | sample TDP3_MG_FD_203078 | JGI IMG/M metagenome (GOLD analysis project Ga0315308, IMG submission 203078) | Freshwater sediment microbial communities from Lake Towuti, South Sulawesi, Indonesia - TDP3 | ecosystem: Environmental > Aquatic > Freshwater > Lake > Sediment | place: Indonesia: South Sulawesi... | reverse complement strand
GGAATTCTTGGGAGAGAAGGACGTAATTCCCATTTTGAGTAGGAAATTGGAAGACTCTGATTTGAGAGTGCGTCGGGAAACTGCCCGCGTACTGCATAAGATAATTGACCGGATATGTCCACAATGATACCAGCGGCAGGGAAACTATTATGCTAGGGGTGAAGAATGGCTAGCCCTACACATCGAGGTTTGGCAGTCGTCTTTTCTTTTCTCTTGCCCGGTTTGGGTCAGATATATAACCAACAGTTTGCTAAGGGGGCAAGATTTATCGGTGCCTATATCATTTCCTGGGCATTATGTCCCATTGTTATCGGCTGGCTCCTTTTGGTTATTGTTTGGATTTGGTCGATGGTTGACGCTTATCGATCTGTAGGCAGAGTTCCGCCTCCTCCTCATCCTGCCCGTCGGAATTCGCCGGCCAAGACCTTGGAACGGCGGGGCGAGACAATTTCCAGGTCCATTTCTAGCGGGTAAAGGGCTACACTCCCAACGAATATAAATTACGCCCATAAAGGGCTACACTACCAATGGATTTTTGCCAAATAGTAAGACCCCAGGGGTAAAGAGGAAAAGCCGGAAATTGATGAATCAATAAGGTTGCTGGGGGAAATTACTTCTAAGGGGACTAAGAAGGAAGGGAATGCGTTCTATAGCTGTAATTAACCAAAAAGGCGGTGTGGGCAAGACAACTACGGTAGCAAATCTTGGGACTTGTTTGGCTCAGTTGGGGAAAAAAGTATTGGTCGTAGATTTAGATCCACAGGCCAACTTGAGTATCCATCTCGGGGTCAAGATTAATGAATTGGACTACTCCATTTACGACGTTCTCGTATGGCGGGCGAAGGTGGAGCAGGTGATTATCTCCACACAAGTCGGAGACTTGCATATCATCCCTGCCAACATTGACCTTGGCCGAGCAGAAATTGAAATGGTTAATATGGCCAGCCGCGAAACGCTTCTTAAAGACCGGCTCTTTTTTACATTTAAAAAATATGACTATACTTTGATTGACTGCGCTCCTTCTTTAGGGTTACTCACCCTGAATGCGTTAACGGCTGTACGAGAAATATTTATACCTATCCAGACTCAATTTTTTGCCTTGCAGGGAATAAGTCGGCTTTTAGAAACAATAGAAGTGGTAAGAAAAAAGATTAATCCGCTCCTTAAAGTGACCGGAGTAATCCCTGTAATGTACGATGTGCGTACAAATTTAAGTCAGGAAGTGCTGGATAGAATAAAGCAATATTTCAAGGAGGAAGTATTTAGAACTATTATTCGGGAAAATATCCGCATCGCTGAGAGCCCTAGTTTTGGGCTACCAATAACTTTGTATAGTCCCGATTCTTACGGTGCAGAAGACTATACGAAGTTGGCAAAGGAGGTAATTTCTCGTGAGTAAAAGCAAAAGAAGGACACTGGGTGAAGAGCCTCTAGGGAAGAGAGGAGTATCCCCAAATCGGTATTTGATGAGTAAGAGAAGGGCCTCTGGGGAAGATCCCTATGGCTGGATGGAAGGAAAAGAAGGGAAAAAACTGGGGCGAGTAAAGAAAGCCAAGCCAGTTAAGTTACGGCCGTCTTTCAAATTGAAGGTCAAGAAAATAGTGGGGAAGCCAAAACTCCCTAAAGGAATTAGAAATAAGCTGAAAAAGATTGAGAAGGGCGCGGTGCTCTTGCCAGGAGAAATAATTGCCGCTGCCAGGGCTACAGGAAAGGTCACGGGAAAAATAACGACCGACTTGTCGAAGACAATCGCTTCCGGGGTGGTAACCGGTCCCAGAGAAGCTAACAAGGTTATCCGCCGTGTCCGGGTGAAAATCAAAGCGGCTGCTTTAAGAAAAAGGTTGGAACACCTTTTTAGTGTTCTGGGTAGAGAATGTTACAGATTGATTGGTAAGAAGAAGCCGGTTTTGAAAGAAAAAAGGATTCAGGAGCTAATTAAACAGATAAAGGAGTATCAGAAAGAGTTGCAAAGTATGGAGAGAGCAGTCTGAAAAGATTTAGCAGGAGGTCTGAAACGTTGAAAAAGGAAGTTGCTCAGGAGAAAAAGCTATTGGAGTTAGGGCCGGAAGGAAAGAAAAGGGCCATCGACCTAAGGGAGCCGGTTAGGACGGCAGCGATAACAGCTGTTGGTGCCGGGGCGGGAGTTCTGGGTGCTATTGCTGGTGTAACTATAGCAGCCTTATTCGAAATTGCTTTGCCCATAGGGCTCTGTCTTTGGGCAGGGGGAGTAACTTGCGGGGCCATTGGACTGGCGTTAGGAATGGGCAAAAAGAAAAAACCGGAATGAACATTGATATCGAGTCCAGAAATCGCGAATAGCCGTTGAGATTCCAACATGGTCATAAAGCTGAGATTATTTTTAAAACTTATTATTCTGTATTGCCAAAAAATTCTCGATGTCATAGAACACCTTATTAGCCTCGACCCGAAAAAGGTGAGCGAAGCTTATGCTGAAGCGGGTAGAGAGTGCGTGGATAGAGGTTTAGAAAAGGATGCCATCAATTTTTACCAGAAAGCCATCCTGCTCAACCCCGAAGATGAGAATGCAAATTTTCAATTAGGGCGAATATATATGAGGACAAAAAAGTGGGATGAAGCCTTAAAGTTTTACAGGAGGAGCATCGAGTTAGGATTGCAAAACCACGAGATATATTATCGTATGGGCCTGGTTCACGACCATTTCAACCATTCAGACGAAGCCTTAAAATGTTACAAGAGGGCAATAAGACTCGATTCAAATCACGACGAGTACTATTTTAGATTGGGCCTAATTTATGATAATAAGAAAATGCACAACAAAGCTATCATCTCCTATGAGAAAGCAATCTCAATTAATCCTCAGGATCCCAGGTACTATTATAGTTTAGGCCTGGCGCACGATAGTAAAGGAATGCATGAAAAAGCAGTCGATTTCTTGCGAAAAGCGGTGGAATTGCAGGAAAAGGAAGCGGCGGTGGTAGACGATGAATAAGAGAGAATATGCCAGTCGGGTGATATAAGGAGGGACGGAAATGTTAGCAAAAATAGAAATTTTACTGCATATGCTGGGATTAGCTTTGCGTAGATTCCTGGAACGGGTTGAGCAGTTTTTTCAGGCGAAATCTCAGGATAGAGCGGAAATCTATAAGAAAGTCGGGGAGAAGTATTCTGATAGAGGCCGGGTGGATGAGGCGATAGGATCTTTAAAAAAAGCAGTAGACCTTAATCCATCGGATGGAGAAGCCTACTACGGCCTCGGTTTGGCCTATAGCAGAAGGGGGCTATGGGATGATGCAATTGCCTGTTATGAGCAGATACTGAAGCTCGACTCGAGTGGCACCAAATCGAGTAATTCTAATACAGCAGAGATATATTCCCATCTTGGTTTAGCCTACATCAAGAAGGACTTTGTTGACAAGGCAATAGATTCATTCCAAAAATCTCTACGAATTTTTTCCGACCAGCCCGAGACATACTATAAATTGGGATTGCTCTATGACCGGAAAAGAATGCATGCTGAATCGATCGAAGCTTATGAGAAAGCAATCGAACTGAGCCCGCAGACGGCAAAATACTATTACAGTTTGGGATTAGCATACGATGGTAAAGGGGAACACAGCAAGGCAATTGATGCTTTCCGCAAGGCCATGGAAGCTGAAGAAACCGATTAGCGGGCTAAACGAGATTTTTAAATATCGCTATTTTGGTTTCTGGGAAAATGAGTCTGATAAACGCAGTAATCAGAAGAGCGTATCGCGATAAACTATATCCAACACGCAAGTTAGCAAAAAAGCCGATAGATGTTATTAGGACACTAGCGCATAACCTAAGAACATATCTGGCTAAACATGAGATTCTGGCATGGTTTTTGCGAATCCTTTTAACGGCTGCAATTGCTGCCGTTATCTACGCCCTCATTCATTGGTACAATGACTGTTCCCGAGCGTTGACTCGCGCCGAAGCATATTTTGCTCAGGTCGGAGTCGAACTAAAAAGGCGTGGTAACCTAATTCCTAATCTGGTCGCAGCCACAGGAAAATACGTCCTTCATGAAGAAGAAGTATTTAAATATGTTTCTGATGCGAGGGAAATGTTCGTTCAGGCCAAAGATGTTAAGCAGAAAGTGGAAGCAGCAGCGAGGCTTGAGACTGCTTTATCAAAGTTACTGGCTGTTGTGGAAAATTATCCGGAATTAAAAGCCACGCAGTCCGTACAGGATTTAATTAAGGAGCTATCAAATACCGAAAATCGGATTGCAGAACAGAAGGGAAAATATAACGAAGAGGCGAGAAAATATAATCAAATCCTGAGTAGCTTTCCCACAAATATTTTGGGTAGACTATACGGGTTCACGCGGCGAATGCCGTACATTGCTGGTGAAAAGGACATGCTGGGAACTCCCGAAGTGGAGCTGGAATGGAAGGAGGATTTTAAAGATGAATAAAATTATTGCGGGTTTAGTTGTTCTCGCCATAGGGCTTTGGGCGGTAGTCTCATGGTGGTGGTTCATAGTAGATATTGTTAGAGGATTGATAGCAATTCTGCTGGTTCTTGCTGGATTGACCTTGATTGGTTTAGGTATGAAAAATAGCAGTAAGAAGTCGCCCTAAGAGGAATAGGGATACCCTTTAGATATATAATACATTTTGAGGTTTAGCCATATGACAGCGGATAATAAGATAGTGGCTTCTGATAGGCTCTGTGCGAAAGAAAAGCTAAAACCATGGTTAGTAGGCCTGGGGGTTTTGATTATTATTGTGGTAGGCTGGATGTTGTTAGGCAAAGAATGGAAGAAAAGCGGACGTGTCTGGGAAGATAGGATGTTTTCAGGCAAGACCGACTTCCCTACTCCAATTATGTCAGCTGATAAGCCCGGGCAGGTGAGTACTGAACAGGCACAGGATTCCTATCATAGCGTTGTGCAGTTGGTGAGACCAGCGGTCGTTGGAATTAGACTGCTCGATGCGGGGCCATTCTTCCAGAAGTGGGGAACAGCCGAAACTCAAATGCCTGATTTGGCGTGGCGCAGGTGTCCGAACTGCGGCTGGGTGGCTGTAAGCCCTCCGGATAACCCTCTCACTCCGGTTTTCTGCCCTAATTGCGGAACTAACCTGGGTCAGAATCTACAAGCCCAGAACCAGGCCTGGCCGCAGCCTAACCAATTCCAGCCTGGTCAGACACAGGTTGGGAATTTTGCCGGGCAAGGATTTGGGGCAAATCTACTTACTATGTCTTGTCCGAATTGCGGAATTGTGGTAACACGACAGCCAGGAATTCCCTGGGCTTCGATTAGCTGTCCCAATTGCGGGTCGCCTATGTTCTGTCCCCGCTTTCCCAATAACTTGCCTCGAGGACGTCCAGGGGTTTGGATGCAGCCGACTGCCCAACAGGTTCCTCCTGAGACCTTTCAGAATGGGCCGACTCCTTCCCCGGGCCAGGAAGCAGCAATGCCGGGATTTCAGGGTATAGGTTCTGGACTAATCGTTTCCAAAAGAGGATATGTATTGACGAATTCCCATCTTGTTTCGGGGCAGAAGTCGGTCACAGTAACTTTATTTACTCCACAGGGACAGAATAGCTTCAAAGGCCAGATAGTGGCGCAGGCACCTGACCGTGACCTGGCGGTCATAAAAATAGAGCCGCAAAACGTTGACCTGCCAGTTGCTCCTATGGGAGATTCTGACACAATAGAAGTGGGCAATGTGGTTCTGGCTTTTGGTAATCCCTTCGGTTTATCCCAGACAGTAACATCGGGCATAATCAGTGCGGTAAGAGCCTCTATGGTTATTGAGGGGCATCAACTGAATAATCTTATCCAGACAGACGCACCCATAAACCAGGGCAATTCCGGCGGCCCGCTGGTCAACCTGAACGGTGAAGTTATCGGAATAAACACGGCAATCTACTCACCTGCCCAGACACACACGGGCTTAGGTTTTGCCGTCCCAATAAATCAGGCAAAGGAAGTCTTTGCCAGTTATATGGACGAGCCCGTGCGGAAAGTTGGCTTCCAGTTTTCAGGCTATCTGGATCCCAGAGCATATCCCGCAGCCGGGCAAATAGCAGAACCAGAGGCAGGGGTACCGGAAAGTGCACCTGCCTGGCTGGGCATAAATATACAGATCCTGAATGATATTCTGGCTGAACAGCTTAATGTGCCCGTGGATAGAGGCATTCTGGTAAATGAGGTTTATCCCAACTCACCCGCTGCTGAGGCCGGATTGAAGCGCGGCGACGTAATTATTCGTTTTGATGGTAAGAGAGTTACCGATGAAACGCGGATAAGAAGTTTACTGGCCGAGAAGAAACCTGGCGACAGGGTCAGGTTAACCGTCGTGCGGGGAAGAAAACGGCGGGAAATCAAATTTGGCGTCGCGGGAGGCAGCCGGTGGCAGGCTCAACCGGTAATAATGGGAAACCGAAAGGTTAACCTGTTAAAAAATGCCGAAATAGAACCCGGGAACGCAGAGATTACCTCCCTGGGCATCGGTGCAGTTACTATTACTCCTGAAATTGCATTTACCTATGGTTTACCGAGCGATACCAGAGGAGTAATCGCTACTGAAACGGAGGGGTTGGCACTAAGCTGTGGAATAAGAGACGGTGACATAATCGGGAAAGTAAATAATAGGCCGACTCCGGATTTGATAAGTTTCCTGGAGGCAATAAAGAAGGGAGATTTATCAAAAGGCATAATTTTCTCTTTGATACGGAGAGGGAGACCGATGGAGATAGTTATGGAAGAGAAGCCGCAACTTCTGCCGAGGGGACTATGAATGGCTCAGGAAAAATGTGAAAGTTGTGGTCGTAAAGCATCATGGTTAAGTGCCGGAAACAATGTTGCGCTTACTCTCATTAAAGGGATAGTAGGATATGTGACTGGGAGCAGGGCCCTATTGGCTGATGCAATGCATTCGGGTTCGGATATAGTATGTGCGCTTGTTGCGGCTTGGGGCACGCGCTTTGGTGAAAGGCCGATAAACAAAACTCACCCTTACGGCTTCGGCAAGGTTGAGTTTATAGTCGGTGTGTTTGTAGGTATTGTCCTGATTTTTGCTGCCGGACAAATACTTTATGGTTCAGTCAGTCTTCTTTTTTCCGAGATGAAAATAAATCCGCCAAAAATCCTGGCTTTCTGGGTGGCATTACTTTCGGTATATTCGAATTTTGTAGTTTCCCATTACACGATGTGTGCGGCCAAAGAGTTGAACAGTCCTGCGCTAAAATCGATTTCCATAGATAATCGTTCCGACGCATACTCCTCCATACCCGTGGTAATTTGCGTGCTCGGCAGTCAATTTGGCTTGCCTCAATTAGACCCCCTGGCAGCTATTCTTGTAGGATTGGTTGTTTTCAAGATGGGGGTGGGATTGATTATAGAAAACTATCATGGGCTACTTGATGTTTCGGTAAGACCGGAGCAACTTGAGAAAATAAGAGAGGTAATAGTTTCAATTCCAGAGGTGAAAAAGATAAGCTACTTGAGGGCAAGGCAGATAGGGCAAAAAGTATGGGTGGATGTTGAGGTATGTGTCCAAGGCGAGAAAAGGCTCGATGAAGCAAATTTGATTTGTCGTGAAATTCGATGTGCCCTAATGCGCAAAATGCATTGCATTAGCAATGTTCAGGTTTCCTTAAAGCCAATACCTTCTGGTCAGCCGGGAGAAATACGCTAATAGATTGGGAATTATGAAAAATTGGCAAAATATGAGTTTGATAACAGTCATCTGTGTGGGCCTAGTTTTTTGTTCAATAATCTTATCTCGAAGAAGTCTCCAAATCGAGATTGACGAAAGGGAAGACGGTTGGGGCAAATATCTTAGAAATATAACTTCAGCAGCATTGCATACTGCAGTTGCTAAGGCGGACTCCGAATCTGGCCCCATCGGTCGTTATAGTCATCCTGTGGGTATACCCGGAACTAATAGAATTCCCGACACTTCTACTGGCGCCACGCCGAGGATTATTGGTTGGGTAAATAGTGTTATCAATCAGGTAAAGCCAGCAGTAGTGGGTATCTGCGTGGGAAACAGAGCACAGGGCCCGCCCTGGCAACAGGGATGGGAAATAATTACTCCGTCAGGAAGGCGCAGTGTCGGTACAGGAATCATTGTTCATCCGCAGGGATACGTGCTTACTAACTACCATGTACTTGCCTCAGGGGGTGATATTACTGTTTCGCTATTCAATGCAAAAGGCTATAAAGATTATTCAGCGGAATTAGTCGGTGGCGATATAGAAAATGATTTAGCGCTACTAAGAATTGCCAATCCTGGCCAGCAAGTTCAGATATTTCCTTCCGCCCCTATCGGCAATTCAGACAAGGTTGCGGTCGGGGATAAGGTTATTGCGATCGGCAATCCGTTTGGACTGACGCAAACAGTCACGAGTGGAATTATCAGTGCCCGTCGGAGACAATTGCCCATTGGCGGAATAGTCCTACGTAATGTATTCCAGACTGACGTCCCGATAAGCCCGGGGAACAGTGGTGGCCCCCTGCTCAATCTTCGGGGGGAAGTTATTGGAATAAATACGGCCATATTTTCCCCGCTGGAATCTGTATATAGCGGGATAAGTTTTGCCATTCCGGTGAATCAAGCAAAGGAACTATTTGGCAATTTTCTCAAGTTAACTCCTGAAGTGAGGACGGCGCCTGCTGCCTTACCAGGTGATTATGAATTTGTAATGAAGAAGAAACCGAATTATAAATACGTACAGGCGGTAGCCCAGCCGAATCCGGCATTGCAAAACAGGATTCAGCCTTCTCCGGGCGAAGGTATTGAGGAGCTTGCCTGGTTAGGAATAGATATTATCCCTGAAAATGACGCTAAAACCGCGGTAAGCGAAGTGGCAGTTGACGAAGTTGAAGGAATAACTCCCATGGAAGCAGGGTTACAGGCAGGGGATATTATTAGGTCAGTAAATGGATACCAGACTCCAAATATATATGAATTCAAGGAAGCAGTAAAAAAGGTGCCACTTAAAGTAGGCCAGGGCGTTGTTCTGGACGTGTATCGCCCTCGCAATAGTCAATCGTTATATATAAACTTTCGATTAAAAGAATGGGATATACGAGGAAGGTGAATCTGGCTAGTGCCAGATCTACCATTAGTTTAGGATGAACCCAGCCGAGGACATCCTTCTTAGATGAAGGCAGAGAAATATGGAGAAAGAGATAAGAAAACAAGCAGATGGGTTGTACAGGCGAGGATTACTTTTTTTTAATCAGCCTGTAACTAAAGAGAGCCTAAAGGTTGTTATTGAACTCTGGCAGAAAGCATTAAGATTATATCGTGAGATTGGCGATGAAAATAAGGCGAGACAAATAGAAAGGGCAATAGTTGACCTTTTCAAGTCAAGGTCAATAAAAATCGAGAGAAAAGAAAGAGACCGAACCGATGTTTCCATCAGCTTTGACGATTGGAAACTATTTTTCAAAATCGGATGTTTCGGATTCGGCGGTCCTATGGCTGTCTTTTCTCTCTTGGAGAATGAGTTAGTACATAGAAAGAAGATTCTCACCGATAAAGATTTTCTTGAAGGGGCGGTACTGGGTGACATTCTACCGGGCCCGGTGACAATGGATATTGTAACCTATACAGGGTACAAACTGAAGAAATGGTCCGGGGCGTTCATTTCCACGCTCGTTTTCATTCTGCCATCGTTTATTATGATGCTCATTCTTGCTATGGTCTATGATAAATATAGTCTCGCACCCAGAGTGGAATCGATGTTTAAATGTTTAGGAGCAGCGGTCACAGGATTGATAGTTTCTGTAGGATTGAAAATCGGCGAAAACGAAATAAGAGACTATCGGGCAACAGCGATTCTAATCTGGGCATTTATTTCCTCATTGATTTTTAAGTTTGATATCTTGACGGTAGTGGGACTTGCCGGAATAGCAGGTACGCTTGTTTATATGGGGACTACTGAAAATAGTTAATGCGTTGATTATGGATCTATCAGATAAACGATGGATAAATTATTTAAACTATCCTGGGTGTTTTTGAAAATTGGCACTTTCTCTTTTGGTGGTGGTATCGTGATAATCCCCTTGGTAGAAAACGAGGTGGTTCTGAAATACAGTTGGCTCACCAAGAGAGAATTTATTGATGCAGTGACTCTGGGTCAAATTACACCCGGGCCAGTAATAATTTCTGCAACATTTATCGGATATAAAGTGTATGGCATACTGGGTGCCATAGCCTCCACGGCAAGCGTAATCCTGCCCTCATTTGTAATGATTTGTCTTGCCACAAAGGCGATCGAGAAGTTTCGCCAGAACAAAATACTGGCAAATTTCTTTCGCGGCGCGCGGGCTGCAGTCATTGGGATGATTTTCGAAGCAGGCTTAAGCATTGGCAAGAGTTCGTTAATTGATTTCAAAACAATCTTCATTGCTATAGTATCTCTGATTTGCTTATTTAAGTATAGATTAAATCCAGTCTGGATACTCCTGGGAGCCGGAATTCTGGGACTGGTGAGTTAGGTTCAGCCGAATGGAATTGAATAAGGAATGCGAAAGATGCAGGAGAGAACTAAATTTGTGGGCGCTGTTCGTTAGCCTTTTTTTGACTCTGGTGAAAGGTGTGGTGGGTATACTTGGTTCGAGCGAGTCGCTGGTGGCCGACGGGCTCTATTCGTTTTACCAAAGTTTTGTAGCGCTGAGGGTGATATACCTGGGGGAGTATAAATCTATTTGGCTCGCCGGAGTAGTGGTCTGCCTGATGCTGGTCCTGGGCATTGGGGACGTTTTGCTGTTCTCAGTAATCAGAATAGCTAAAGCAGCAAAGGGGTTACTTGTTCGGCCGAGTCCCTACGCACTATACGCAGCGATACTATCTATAATGGCGAATCAGGTTTTATACAGATACAGCCTGTGTGCAGTGAAAGAGGGACAAGAAGAAAATGGTTCAGGAGCGGAAATATCACAGAGCCTCCGTATTTCGGTCATAATCTCTTCCGTAGTAGTTATTGGAATAGCCATTGCCCGGACTTTATCTATTTATGGAGATGCCTTAGCCGCGTTAGTTGTGACAACGATTGTTATAGCTAAATTGTTTAGATTTTTTAGGCGGAATCTAAAATCAGGAACGACTTGGGGATTATCTGGATTCAAAGCCCTGCAAGGAACTGGTGGGCCGCGTTAAGCGCCATGGTTTGAGGTAGAAATCCAGCAAAAAATTTGAACGGGCTAATACCCGGAGGGGTTAAACAACGTGAATAGGACCGGTTTAAAATCATGGGTGGCAATAATAATAGTTTTCTTACTAATTGCAGGCTTATGGATTGTAACCAAGGAACCAACTCTGTTTGGGGAAAAAAAGGTGGAACCGAGGTACATAAATTTCGAGGTAGCGGCGCGTTCTGTACAGCCGAGTATTGTGAAGATAAATAATCTTGGTTATGGGATAATCATTCATCCTCGCGGATATCTCCTGACTGTGGACCCCTTAAGGTCACAGAGGAACCTGCTTAAGGAGGAGAATAGAAGCCAAATAAATAATGGTAATCCTCAAGGGATAAGTCTATATGTTGCGACTAAGACCGGGGAATCTTTCAGCGGAGAAATCGTGAGAACTGACAGAAAAACCGGGCTGGCACTGGTCAAGATTATGGTTGATCGGGAATTTCTGCCCGTCGAATCGGCAAGCAAAAGAAAGATAATCCCAGGCGAGTTACTTTTTGCGCCAGCCGATAACGGGCTTATTGTCAGTAAAGTGGAGAAGCTTAAGGAGACAAAAAAGAAACTCATTGGGATTGATATGCCACCAAACCTAACAGCTAACGGATTACCGCTATTCAACAAGGATGGCGAATTGGTCGCCATATGTACGATTTTATCAGAAATCCCCGATGGCGATAAGTCAAGAGTCTACGCTATTCCCATCTCGCGGGCAAAACCACTATTGGCCACTATGAGTAGGCTTGTGCCAACAATCGTTTATTCTAAACAAGGGACAGGGAGAATTGACTGGATGGATGCACATTTTCTACCTCAGACCGAAATTAATGGGAAGAGCCTTTTGGTAGAAAAGATTGGTGAGTCGCGATTCTTCCGGAACGTCTGGCGGGATAGTGGGCTGAAGTCTGGGGATAAGGTTATAAGAATTAATAGTAGTCAAATTACCGGACTTATTGAATTAGAAAAGGCGCTCCCATCTCTCGCGCAACATAAAAAGGTTAATCTTACTATTGTCCGGGACGGCAAAGTGAAAAATTTAGCCCTGCAGGTTACAAAAATCTCATGGTCTCAGAAATTGTCGTTTCTACCCACATTCTTTGTTTTGCTCGTTTTCTTCCTTATATATTATCTTGCGTACCACGATTGGATTGATCGGACAGTTCTTTTTATTTTAGGAGCAATTCTGATAATCGTTTCTGGCTATTATCTTGATTTTTACAACTGGGCCATGGCCTGGGAATCATTGAAAAGTAGAACGGATGTTCTATATTTTATTATTAGTATGAATATTCTGACAATCATTCTGGATGAAGGTGGGCTATTTGGGCATCTGGCAAAAAAGATTGTGTTATTCACTCAGGGTGATAAATGGAAGATAATGTTATCCTTTTGTCTTTTGACCTATCTCGTCTCACTATTTGTGAACAATCTCACCACAATTATGGTGCTTGTCCCTATGATTTTTAGCCTGAGCAGATATCTGAATTTTGATCCCAGGCCCTTTATGATTGGTATGATTATTGCCTCAAATTTGGGCGGAGCGTCAACTATGATTGGCGATTTTCCCAACATGCTTATAGGCACAGAAACAGGCATACCGTTTACCAGATTCATCGTGTATATGATGCCGATTTGTCTGATAGAGCTTTTCGTCCTCCTCCTCTATATAAGACTGTCACAGAGAGGTCTATTTTTTAGGGAGAAGAAGACTCAGGTCAAAATATCTGAAGAGTTACCACAACTGACGTACTGTGATGGAGGAGATGTGGCTCGTGGTGAAGACATTTTCCAGAGAATAGAAAAAAAGTTAAAACAGGGAATGAAAAGCCCAGAGGTAGTAAAAAGGGGGTTGATTATTCTGGCTATACTTATGGTTGGGTTTCTCATTTCTGATATCGTTCATATAGCACCAGCAATCATAGCTTTAATGGGCGGATTAACCGGGATTTTTTTGGGGAAGGTCAAAATAGGGAAATTAATAGAAAGATTAAATTACAAGGATATAATCTTCTTCTCCAGTCTATTTGTACTGGTAGGTGCAGCGGAGGCAAGTGGACTTCTCAATTGGTTCGGGGAAGCAGTCGTGCACCTTTCTTGGGGAAGCGGCCTTGTACAGTGCCTACTATTAATGTGGATAGCAGGAATTGTTACCGCATTTCTTAATGCTGGACCCACGACAGCGCTTTTTTTGCCGCTCGTGCCCCATCTCAAGATGTCTTCTGTGGATTATTTGTATTTCTGGGCACTTTCCCTGGGCGTTCTGGCAGGGTCGAGCGCAACGCTCACGGGAGCAACAGCGGGCGTTGTCAGTTCTAATATGTTAAATGAATTTCTTAGTACGCACGGTTTCAGGGAAAGGACTGGGAAAAATAGGAAAGCTTATACTTATTTATCTCAGAGCGAAAAGAATTTTCATTTGTCATTTAAGAGATATTTGAAAATAGGCGTGCCAATTGCAGTAATCTTTCTCGTAATTTCCAGCGTCTATATCACTCTAATTTATCGTGGGTAAAGGAGGTTTGAGAATATGCAAATGCAATTACTTTTTATCCTGGTCATGGCATTGATGCTTATTGTCTTTACTTTCCAAAATCCGTATCCGGTCCAGATGCGTTTTATGGGGTGGCAGAGCGGACAGATTCCGCTAATCATGGTTATTGTAATTTCAATGATTGTAGGCGTTGTCGTTTCCCTCATTTTAGGATTGAAGCAGGCTAAGGAGTTGAAGAAAACAATCCGGCAGTTGAGAAGTGAGCTTGACGAATTAAAAGTGCCGCCTGTGAAGTCGGATGAAGAATCGGATTTGACCAGTAATTGAGCTTATACTTGAGGCGAGGAATGGATACGACCCAATTGGTTTACACACTAATGGCAGGTTTGATTGCCGGAGTGGGGGGAACGGGATTAGGGGCCCTTGCAGTTGTATCTTTTCCCCAAATTTCTAGAGTGATACTCAGTAGTATGATCGGGTTTGCTGGTGGTGTAATGCTGGAGATTGTTTGCCTGGACTTACTTCCCGAAGCGACATCCCAAGCGGGTCAATATGTTATGTTCAGTGGCTTTTTCTTCGGGATAATTCTTATGGCTTTCACTGACCTTATAGTCTCCCATTTGCATATGAGCGAAAGGGAGAATGGAATGGACATCAGGCGAAAGAAATTGTTGCAGATGGGCAGGCTACTTATTATAGGTATATCATTACATAATTTACCGGAAGGATTGGCAATTGGGTCAAGCTTAGCGGTTTCTCCAGCCTTTGGCATAGGACTGGCAGCGCTGATAGCGTTGCATCATATTCCCGAGGGCATTGCGCTTTCTGCACCAAATCATGGTGCTGGTCTAAGACGGTCAAAGACAATTATCTTTGCCTGCATATCTGGATTACCCATGCTCGCTGGCGCCTTGGTGGGCAATCTCGTTGCTTCCGTATCCAGAGAAGTCGTTAGTGCTTGTTTAGGTCTCGCTGCAGGAGCAATGTTTTTCATTACCTGCGATGAGCTCATTCCTCAGGCACACATAGAAACAAAAAAATATGGGCATATACCTATCTATAGCATTGTTTTGGGTTTTGTATTTGCTCTATTTGTAAGCAAAATTACTCATTAGGATGAGATATTGGTGATAGATACAAGAATGGATAAGCCACTTGAAAAGATGAGTCTTATAAAGGTGGCTTTGCCTCTATTCGTGGCAGGAGCCATAATCCTTGGTTTACTTGTGGGGAAGACCAGCCCTGTTTTTGGTTCCAGATTGGCCAAATTTATTCCCGTAGGACTCTTTCTAATGATCTTTCCTCAAATGGTTAAGGTGGATTTGGGAAAAGTAAAGGAGGCGTTTCACGGCGGAAAACAGTTATTAATTAGCCCCCTTTACAACTATCTTTGCAGTCCATTCCTCGTCTTCTTACTTGCCTATATATTTCTTCCCGATGAGCCATATCTAAGAACCGGTTTGATTCTGACTGGAGTTGCTCCTTGCATTGCTATGGTTAACCTTTGGTCGGGAATCTCCGGCGGAAATCTATCCCTTTCCGCTACTCTCTCAGCAATAGACTCAATTTTGCAGATGTTTTTGACTCCATTCTATATTGCCCTGTTAATTAAGGCAGTACCTTATGACCATAGCACTATTCCTAAACTAATTGTCATGTATCTGGGACTGCCTTTAATTTTGGGTAATATTGTTAGGTACAGAATATTAAGAGACAGGGGAAAAGAGGGCCTGGAGAAATTAGAACCCTACCTTGAGAAGACTTGGTTCGTCGGTCTGCTTTTTACTCTGGTAGCAATGTTTTCCAGTGAAGGAGAGCATGTTATCGCTAACCCCTGGCATCTGGTAAGGATTGCTATACCCTTAATAATATTTTTCTTCCTCCAGTTTTCAATTATCCTTAAAACCTGCGCGAGGCTAAACTTAAGTTACGAAGATTCTGTGAGCATTAGCTTTAATGGTACCGGGATGAATTTTGAACTTGCCATTGCTATTGCCCTCTCTGCTTTCCCGACAAGAGTTGCTGTGGCTACCGTAATGTGCCCTTTGATTGAAGTACCCGTGATGTTAATGCTGGTCCGTTATGCCCAAAATCGCCGCTACCAGTTTATGAAATCAAATAAAGAGGGAAGGACTTATAGAGTTTTATCACCCCTTCAGCGACGAGTGGTTGCCAGTACCCTAATGTATTGGGAGAAACAAAGGGAAAGAAATGGATAACAGAGTTGACGTGATTATTGTTGGCGCGGGTCTTGCGGGCACGGCCTGCGCTTTTGTCCTGGCCAAGGCAGGAGTGAATGTTGGCGTCTTAGAAAGGGGCAATTATGCGGGTGCGAAAAACGTTATGGGAGGGATTCTCTTTACTCCCATCTTGGAAAGACTTATACCCGACTTTCTGAAAGAGGCACCTCTCGAAAGATTCATCAGGGAGCGGAAATTTTCTCTTCTTTCCCGGGATACCGAAATAGCATTTTCTTTCCAGACAGAAAAATATAATCAGCCTCCCCATAATCATAGCTTCACTGTGCTGAGGGCAAAATTTGATAGGTGGTTCGCCACTAAAGGAGAGGAACTGGGCGCGATGATTCTTTCTAACGTAGTGGTTGATGGTCTCATCTGGCAAGGGAAGAAGTGTGTGGGGGTTAAGACGCGGCTAAGAGAGGGTGACCTTTATGCCGACGTGGTTGTCCTTGCTGAAGGCGCGAATTCAGTGATTGCAGAACAAGAAGGCTTAAAGCTCCGCTCTACCGAAAAAAATATGGCTGTGGCGGCCAAAGAACTGATTTCGTTGCCCCAGGAAATTATTGAGGAGAGGTTCCAATTGCCAGGCGCCGAGATTGAGAAAAACGTCCCTGAAGGAGCGGCGATAGAGTATTTTGGTGACGCAGTACAGGGGATGTTTGGCAATGCCTTCATTTATACCAACAGGCATTCTCTTTCCGTGGGTATCGGCAGTACATTAGACCAACTGATAGAAAAAAATCTAAATCCACACGACGTCCTCGAATATTTTAAGAATCATCCTTGCGTGCGCGCTCTATTACGCAACGGCAAAACAGTAGAATATTGTGCTCATATGATACCCGAGGGTGGGTATCGCAATCTTTCCCGGTTAGCCTTCGATGGAATCTTGCTTATCGGGGATTGTGCGGGCTTGGTTAATAGCTCATTTTTTCATGAGGGCTCGAATCTTGCCATGGCTTCAGGTGTATATGCTGGAGAAACGGTTATTGAAGCTTTAAAAAGAGGCGATTTCAGCCGCAAAATGTTATCTTCCTATGAAGAAAAATTGCGCAGTAGCTTCGTGGTTCAGGATTTGAAGAAGTTCAAGTATTTTCCTAGTCTGGGAGAAAAATGTCCGGAACTGGCAGGTGCGTATCCGGAATTGTTAGGAGAAATAGTTACTCGTTATTTCGAAATTGGGGAAAAATCTAAACGGAGTATTGAAAGGGACTTGATTAGGATTTGCAGAAAAAAATTCGGTCTCCTTAAGTTTGGCAAGCATATGTTTAACTTGGCAAAAGCAATGGGATGGATATAGAGAATACAAGGATGGGAGCGATTGGCTCGGTTAACCTGAGTGAATTCTTTGTAACCATTGCTGAGGCTGCGACCTTCTTTGCTGTGGTGGGGCGACTGCTACAGCAGCGAATAATAGTTGGCCTGATTGCTGGAGGGGTATTAGCCGCTCGCTTGCAGCACACATCTGCAAGAGACTGCCGTCTCGAGCATTGATGATACTAGTGGGGCTATTAATAATA
>Ga0315308_1000859_pt1 | contig 17428 bp, 18 predicted proteins | sample TDP3_MG_FD_203078 | JGI IMG/M metagenome (GOLD analysis project Ga0315308, IMG submission 203078) | Freshwater sediment microbial communities from Lake Towuti, South Sulawesi, Indonesia - TDP3 | ecosystem: Environmental > Aquatic > Freshwater > Lake > Sediment | place: Indonesia: South Sulawesi... | reverse complement strand
AGGTGGAATCTTTGGCGAATGTTGAATTGAGGCTGCAGGGCGATGTGGCTTCCTTGGAAGAGTTGGCGGAAAAGCTTCAGACGTCGAAGGAAGCCCTTAGACGTAGGCTTCAGACAGCTCCGGTGAAAGGATATAGGCTGATCGGTGATGTCTTGGTCTCTGAGAAGAAGCTGGATGATATCGACAGGAGACTGAGCCAACTTGGAGAAGCAAGCCTCTCCACGGTGACAGAGCTCATGCAAGAGATAGGCATAGGAGCACCAAACCAAGTGCTTGAAGCATCGGGCTACGAAGTAAAATGGTATGGTCTGGATCAAGACAAAGCCATAATCTTCAAGAGTAAAACACGGTCAACTACCAAACCCTAAATTCCATAGGTTCGAGATTCAATCTGGGAAGCAGGCCTTAGAAGGTTAGTGACAAGTGAAGGTGGTTCGAAGGCTAGTTGTCTGAGTTTGACTGGTTTTTTGAAGAGATCGGCTCAGGTATCAGAGCACTAGTTGAGACATTCATAGAGATGCCGTACTTCTTCTACTCTGAACAGGATATGCATGCCCACCTCTACCATAAGTTGATCTCAGGTAAACTCGGAGAACTCTTTGTGGAGACCCATTTCGGCGACAAGAGTGTACTGCTGCACAAGGAATACCCTACGTTATGGATACATCTTGGAGGAAGAAGGGGTCACTTTGATCTAGCTATAATCGATCCAGAATATGCTTCTGAAAGCCATTCAAGGATGCAAGTCAGAGAGCCTCCCTATTCCAGACACAGGCTAAAGGCGGCGTAGTGGAAGGGACCGAACATGAACATATCTTTTCGCCCGCTTGCGTTATGCAAAGATCTTCTCTCGTAACTTCTTTAACATGATGACATCATCGGTTGCATTGCCCACTTCTTCAGGCGATATTAGAACGATCTTTTCCTTAAATGGGTAACTTCTAGCAGCTTCTCTTAGCTCTTCATGGAAATGCTGATCCGCGACAACAATTAGCTTTAGAGACCATTGGTGAACTAGATTGAAACGATACATAAGGTCGGGAACGCTTCCCTTCCTCTGAATCTCGAAAGGAATCCACGTTAGATCAAAAAGTCTCCACGCTAAATCAAGAACTTTGCCTTTGGCTTTGAAAGGGTCTTGACTGGGTCTTATCTCGTTAATTGATGGTTTCTTCGTGGTCCCAAAACCAAATATTTCACCAATAGTAATCAAAGCCTCTAACAAATCGTCATGAGATAACTTCTCTTTTGGCGCGGGAATCGCTTTCATTCCTTCAAGCCGCTTGTGCCAACTCGTTGGTCGAACAACGATCTCAGTCTTGTCTTTCAACAGTTCCTCATCGCCAAGATGATCAGCAATTAGATCGAAGTCTTCTTTAGATAATGGGCGGCATGTCTTTCCTTGCAGGTACATAGCCCATTTCTTCTTGTCGGGGAAGATCGAAAGTTGGAAGTCCTCTTTCTTTAGCAGTTGCTTAAAATCTAGGTAGTAACCTTCTGGAGGCAATTTGGATGGTCTTATCTTATAGACTACATCCTCACCCCAAGCTTGGTCATCAGCAACATATTCCATGTCAGAGACTACATCAAAAAGACCAACGATGACATAGTCCTTAGTGGCATAGTACACAATTCTATCTCCTCTTCTTATTTCTGCAAATTGAGAAAATTTTGGCTTCTTCTCTCCCGTCCTTCTAACAGTACATCCGATCATGTCGGAATGCTGCTCGTAAGCAAGCAAATCGTGAACAACGAACCAATAGTTCATCAAGAACCCTAGGTAATGACTATTCGCATATCTGCCAGAAATCGCTTGCGGTCACAAGATAGAAACTATCCCTTACGTGCTAAGGGACACCAGGTCCCACAGTTATAGGAGTCTTTAGCGATTCCCATAATGTTTTCCATGTCAAAATACGAGTCGGTAGATTGCGATGAAGAAGACCAGATATCTACCGAATGAATCTGTCAAGCGGAATACTCGTATCCTCTTTCTTGATTCTCTTGGCCTTTTCGGGCGGTCTAATTCTAGGTTCCCCTTCGCCTTTTATGGCTTCTGGCTTTGCTTCCGCAATTCTGGAAAACCTTCTTTCAGCTAAGGTCTTAACAAGCGAGCGCAGATATTCTACAGAATCTTTTTCTAGACCAAGAACTTCCGCGACAATTGCGTTTACCGCATCTACGACAGGTTGTATTGTTTCGAGATTCTCTGGATTGTCCGCGCCACTGGTCTTCCTTATCTCGATTTCCAGCTTTTTAAATAATTCACTCAACTTTTCAACATCTTTCCTTGCCAATTTATCGATATTCAGGATAGGAATTTTTGCGACAGAGTTTACATCTAATTCTATTACTCCCCCTCCGGTTGGTCTCCCGTAGATCTCGACAAAGAAGCGTGAGAAATCTGAGTTGAGATACGCCAACATCGCTTGAAGTTTGTTTTGAGCAATTCCGGTTTTTCGCTTAGGAGCCAACGTAATTAAACCATCGTCGAACGCTATATGCATTAAAGACATGGCGAATCTGTGATGATATTGTGCTCGTCTTAGGGTGTATACTTGTGTAGGTGTGATGTCACCTAAGTCGTACCATCCGTAGAAGTTCTTGTCTTTCTCTCTTGCTTTCGACGCTGTGGATTGGTTCGCTGTTTTAGGTTCTTGTCCCTCTTTCACTCTAACAAGGGTCGTCGTCTCTCCCCACTTAATGAAGGACTCTACGCTTTGAGGTACCTCAGTCCTAGGTTTGTGGCAAACAAATACGTAACAAGGTTTATCCGCATTAGCTAAATTTCTCCAGTCCTTCTCAGTGAAAGTGAAGAACTTACTATAGCGCGGACTAATAAGGAGCGAATGTAGATAGTCCTTGGAGAGACTCCACTTCCCAATGTCTTTCTTGGTCAAATAGAAGAACTTGTCAGCTCCAGTTCCGCCTCTAGCTGATACGCCGGATATGTTGCCATACCTAGGCTTTAACGCATTGCTTATTCGAGTTACAAAAGGCGAGCTTAGCATAATTTTCTCTACTTCGTCTGTTTTGAACATTGTTTTAATCCATTTATCGTTTCGTGGAAGTTCGCTTTGTTTTACAACATTAATGAGAAATCGGCTTTTCCAGCCTTCTGGATTCTCAATCGCGTCAAGAATTTCTTCTACTTTGGCTTCCTTATCTACGTAAATGAAAGCAGTTTGGTTGCGTTCCCTTCCTCTTGCATTTCTATCTTTTTCGAGCAATAATACACATGTTGCTATCAGTGGTATTCTGAAAAGTCTTTGGTTGAAGTCAATGACGGCTTTTACTTGAAAGTGGTCTAGTAAATAGTTGGCGAAGTTGACGCCGTAGTCTGATTGAAGCCAGCTATTTGAGATTATCATTCCTAGTCTGCCGCTCTGCTTTAGAAATTCATGGGCATACATGATGAAATGAACGTATATTCCAGTTTCATTTCCGATGCCGCCTGTCAGCCCGTAGTCTTTCAGTTTGTCACCAACAACTTTAGCTATGGAGTTTCGCGTCTTAACAGATATCTCAACCCATCTCGTATAGGGAGGATTAGCGATTATGGCATCAAATTCTGGGATTAAGACTTCGCGTTTTATTTGGCCTGCTGGCGTCGTGACAGTATAGGAGGTCGTGGCCTTTTCGCTGGGCATAACTTTGAAGAAATCGCTCAAAATCGTATTCATCTCACTTGATGGAGCCGTAATGTATCGAGAAGCCAACTCCAAAGCTGTCAAATGCAATGGGAAAGGATTTATGTCGTTGGCGTAAAGCTGACTGATAATTTCTTTGTGAGCGTTTGCGGTCGGTTCCTTGTATCCCTTTAATTCCAAAAGCTTTCCATAGGCCTTCACTAAGAATGTTCCAGATCCGCATCCCGGGTCAAAGACCTTGTCATTGGGGCATCTAATCGCCCACTTAGTTATCAGTTCCGCAACTGATGGCGGTGTATAAAATTGCCCTAACCTATGTCTCTCTTCAGCGGGCAGAAGCTCTTCATAAATGAATCCAACAACTCCTGAACCTAAATCTTCAAGTCTGTAACGGTCCATATCCTCTATGAAAGCGTTAACTTCATCCAGCACAAATCTGTCATCGGGTATCACTATGTCATCGTATATTCCAGCGAAGAAAACTGGTTCAAAGTCTTTCGTAACCTCAACAGCCTTTTTGAAAAAGTCATATAGAATGTTCAGATAAGTTTTAGAATCTGGAGCAGAAACCGGCCTAATTTTCCTTGCGCCAAGTTCCTTGTAATATCTTTCCAAAACTTTGTAGAAAACTATTTTATTCATAAACACGTAAGCCATTTCTTTGGCTAATTGTTCGGCATCAGGCTTATAACCAACCTCTTCCGAGAATTTTTCGTAAGTCTTCCTAAACTGCACATCAGCCTTAAGCTTGGTCTTAACAAGCGGTGCAACCATGTCAGCAAACCAGTTGACAAAAGATCGAAGCCTAACGATGAAAGCCCAATCCAATGGAGTTATAGAGACTGGAACTTTAGCGTGAAGCTTAGCAACAGTGGACAACAATTCTTCTGTGAATGCTTCAGTGAGTGCTATTTCCTTAATTAGTATTCTATGTTTCTCGTAAGAAAACCCCTCTCCTCTTTCTGGAACAGTAAATAGGGCGAAGGTTCTCCCATTTGTTGTAGCAAAAAAAGGTGAACCACAACGAATTGCGTACCATAGAGCTTGGTCTATCACAACTCTGCTGGTAGGGTCGATCTTGCGTTCTTCTCTATAATATCCTTTCATCTCGAGTTTTCTTTTAGTTTCGATTATTAGTAACGGTCTCTTCTCAGCCAGAATTAGAGCCAAATCAGCCCGTCTGTCATCGACTCGATATTGAGGCTCTACACCTTCAAACCTTACGCCCTCAGTAGAATAGCCTCTCTTCTCTAGAACATTTTTGAGAAGCCTATAGAGCTCACTTTCAACCTTTGCTTCACGGCTCAACCAAACAGCTCCTCTTTCAACATCTTACATCCAACATGCTAGCCTTAAATCCGCTTGTACTGGCATCTAGCAAGATGGTAAAACTGCTCCATCTTTCTTGGGATTTCATTTGTGCAGCCTAGAATCGCGTAACTCCAGACTAGGGCGGTCGTCAGAATATCTGCCATCTCTTGCCTCTGGTTCGGCGTGAAAGTTTGTCGAGGATTTCCTTGTAGAGTTTGGAGTCCTTTTTGATGAGGTGCCCCCTATAGGTCAAGGGCGGCCTTAGGAACTCGATCAAAAGTATGTCTTCAGCGGACGCACTAGAGCCGCGCACCAGCGACGGGGAGCGAAGCCGAAATTGGTGTTGACTCGGTCGGTGCCACCATACACTTTGTTCGCGAACCTGCTGACCACTCGGTAGCGTCGCAGTCATCCTAATCCTTCTTTGGTAGTTTCTTCCTACCCTTGGAAAGAATGTCCTCGCTCCGCTCGGAACTTGGATTTCGTTCTGAGGACGGCAGTCCCAGTTCGTCAACGTAAAGGCTAGCCGGCTACCCGATGGTACACCGCGAAGTTGTCTAAATGGGGCACCCACAAATACGAGTCCCATACCGAATATCCGTGATACCACCTTTGCCTGAGTCCTTCTTCTTTGCCTCCTTTCCGTTTTCTCATCTGTAACAAGCCGATATTTCTTGAGTTCCTCGAGTAGATTCTTGTCGAGTTGCTTTACCCAAGGCGATGGCGTGAAATACGTATCCAACATCTGTTCAAGGCGACGAAAACTTTCTCCTTCTCTACGTTTAGCTAGGTCAAACTTCAACAATACACTCGTTTCATAGTTGAATGCAAGTCCGCCCTTGGTGAGATTATTGGAACCAATCAAAATAGCTGCATTGTTCTTACCCTTAAGCTCGTAGAATTTTGTGTGAAAAGCGTGGTCAGGTCTTGAATCGTGAACAATGAATGTAGCTATGCCTGACTTCAGAAGATACTCCAAAGCTTGATAGGAAGTCCGACCTTCCTGGAGACCGACGGCAAATAATACCTTGCCCCTAGCCTTTGCCTGGTTTAGGGCATCTTCTATGCATGCAAATCCACTGGATCTTGCGTAGGCAACAGCGATTCTCAGGTTGTCAAACCTAGGACGTGTGGACTCGACGAGTTTCGATATTTCTGAATGCAGTTGTCCGTCGAATGGTTGATGAATTATCTGAGTTTGGAGGCGAGTCATCAACAACCGCCTTGGGTTGGTGATAGGAGATTTTCTGCCCAATCGGCATGTCGCTGGTAATCAAAGGCCATTATTTCAACCTGCTTATTAACGTGAAACTCGGGCAACCCTCCAACTTCAATTAGGCCGCTAGCTTCTTTTGGCTTAGGAAGTAAATGGCTCGTAACAAAATCGGATTCAGATACAAAACGACTACTCAAAAGATCATTCCACTAAGAACGAAATTCTTGTTTGCACCTATACATACTCAATTCGTTGGGCAATTTAAGGTATGTTAGCTGAGTACAATGACTAACTTCCTGTTTGGTTAAGGTGAGTTAACTCTTTTTCTTGACAACCAACCTTCCAAACTACATGAGTCCATAGTTGGCAATCATGACGTCAATAGACGAAGTTCCGATCAAGTAAGAAATGCTTTAGGAATTTTAATTGATTGATGCTGGAACACACAGTTTTAACTATCTGTTATGCTTATCTAGTGCAAGATGAAATATCATAATGAGAGATAGAGTATGGGAGACGTGGGTAAGCTTTCCTCGTGTTTGGACAGGCTTGGTGGGTTGGACCTAACGACCCTAGAGAACAGAAAGCTTCTCCAGAAGAGGATATACCTGCTACAAGCGTTTGGACTGGATCTAGGGTATCGTTTCGGGTGGTATATCTATGGTCCCTATTCTCCCGATTTGACTAGAGATGCCTTCGATCTCAGTATTCAGCTAAGACACGCTAGTGACACAGTATACAAGGAGAGCCTTACATCACAGGAACGGAGTATAATTAAGAAGTTCAAAGAGTTCTTGTCTTCAATATCAGGCACGGGGGAACCAGCTGAGAGGCTTGAGCTGCTTGCTTCCCTTTACTTCCTAGCCAAGGAGAATCCTTCACTTAGCAAGAAGACCGACGTTACCTCCAAGTTGGCAGAGCTCAAGGCAGGAAGGTTCTCAAACAGCGAAATCGCGCAGGCCATGAAGCAACTTCTGACATACGGCCTCATCCGATTTCGACATTGAAGACGAGACTGATGTCATACGCCATCTGATTTGGGTTTTGAGAAATGGATCTATGACGAGGTTCACGGATACATTCCAGTGACCAAGGCGGAGCTTGATGTAATTGATACACCGATTTTCCAGCGCTTGCACAACATAAGGCAGCTTGGGACCGCCTACACAGTCTTTCCAGGAGCTACGCATACAAGATTTGCGCACTCACTCGGTGTCATGCGAATCGTTGACGAATTAGTAACGGCTCGTGGACTAAAGAAGCACATTTCTATGGACGAGCGAAAAAAGCTTAGGATGGCGGCTTTGCTTCATGACGTGGGCCATTATCCTCTATCCCATGTTATCGAAGTTGTCATGACAGATCATGGGAAAAGTCAAGAAGGAAAACATGAAGAGAACAGCGCTCGAGTGATAACGAAATATCTTGCGGAAAGACTGACGAAGAATGCCTTTGATCCGAAGGAGCTATCTCAGATGATACGGGGGAAATCCCTCGAGCCGTTACATAACCAGCTCTTGTCATCGGAGCTTGATGCGGATAGAATGGACTATCTCCTACGAGATTCTCACAACACCGGCGTGAGATATGGCGCATACGACATCGATAGACTGGTGCATTCTCTGGTCTTGGACAGAGATGGGAGGCTGGCTGTTCAGTACAAGGGTAAGCACGCGGCCGAAAACTACATGATTGCGAGATATCACATGTATCTTTCTGTCTACTCACACAAGGTCGTTATGGGATTCGCAGAATTGGTGCAGCATGCGTATGACGGACTAGTGAAGTTGCGCAGGGCGCATGATTTGCAAAAGTTGAAGCGACTAAGCCCCGAGCAGTTCTCAAGTTTTGATGACAACTATTTATTCTCGAGGTTAAGAGAGGTCGGTCATCGTGGATACTTCTCTGAACTTGTTAAAATGATAATGGGAAGAGATCCACTCGAAGTCGCATTTGAAGCAAACATGATGATGAGCGGCAACATGGTGAACAGACAGTTCTACGACGCTGATCAACTTCAGGATGCTAATCGATTAAAGGAAGTGGCAAAAGAATCCGGCATTCCTGACGAATGGATATTTCACAGTAGCACCAAAACACAACTTTCTAGCCTTCAGTTATCGTACGCATCATTCGGGGTTGAAAGAGAGAAAACCAAAGAAATGAGTGAGGCAATTCACATTGTTGACGATAAGGGGAAGTCTAGGCCTTTGATTGCCGAAACTACCTCACTCACTCATTATATCAACCAATTGAGTCTGGGAACGGTGCGTATTTACACTTCCAAGAAGTACAAGTCTCGCCTTGAGAAGTTCTTAACAGCAGAGTTTGCTAATCGCTGACCATCTCTATGGATTGACATGCTGTCGATGAGCTGGCGCTTTAGGAAGAATATCGGTGCCCATTGTTCCCCTTTGACGGAAGAAGGCTATAGTAGAGGATAGATCAATCTAGCGAAATTGCTGAAAATAGCCTAAAAAGCTTCAATAGAGAAATTTTCTACGAAGGGCTCTGATCATATCCCCGGTTCGTCGATAAGCGTCGAGTCTTATCTTTCAAGTGAAAGCAGTGCTTGTGCAATGCTTTCTTTGAACTCTCGTAGGTTATTTGGTATCAGTGGTGTCCCATGAATCCACTGTCCATCCCTCCAATCCACAAAAGCACAGTCCAACCTCAAGCGATGAGAGATTTCCACCGTTTCACCTCGAAAATCGGGTAGAAGAGAAGCTTTGTCAATTAGTCTTATAGATTCCTTGTCAATCAGTTTACGCGCTAGCTCCTGTTTGTACTTATGACTCCAGAATAGTCGATCATCCATTTCCACTTTGTCAACTTTGTTAATTGCCGCTTTTTCCTTCGCCTTATTCAGTTCGTTATATTTGGCTAGTTCCTCAAAGGCGAATATGGCAAGCATGACGGCGTGCCATTCACTGAAATCACGTGGATTATTTGGATCCAATAGCAGCTGCACATCCTGTAGATAGCTTTTGATGTTTCTTGCGCAAAGATTCATGCCTTCCTGCAACTTGCTCACAGAAATAATCTGCATTCTTGGCATAGATTGACTGATCCTCATGGTCGATTTATTGCTTGTGAAGAAGCGAGATAGCTCGTTTTTGACGCGAGTTTAGCCAATATCCGGCCTGAGCGCATCAAATGCCGAACCGGCCCGTCACTTCCAGCCCCAGTAGTCTTCCTCCGCTTCGTAAACCTCTTCACAGTCTGAGCACACATACTCAGATATGAAAGATCTCACCAAACAAGACGTAGAGCAGAAGGAGCTAGCGAATTTCTGTGCTATGTAAGAATGGGCTTCTTAAAAGACTGGGGTCTTGCCGAAAGGAGGGAAAGACCCAATATGACATGTCTTCAAACATTGCGCCTTTTCGGGCTTCGTCAAGAGCGATGGTATGAATGCGACCAGATAATAGGGATTTATTCAAATTCACTTTTTGACTCAAAATGAAACTTTTTCCTGCACTTGTACAGACGTAAGTCAAATCCATGGCGGACCAAGTCTGCGACATCCTCTAAACAATTCGGCGTGAACTCTTCCGCCACGATTATTCCCCTGATGTTTGCGACTTTTCTCTTTTTCTCCTTCGCGTACGCTCGCATGTACCTTCTTGTTTGCGTCGCAGTCGTATCCCCTGCTTTGGTCTTGACCTCAATGACTGTGTGAATGGCATTCTTGTCTTTTGCTAGGAAATCCATGGGTCCCCTTGAAGTTGGATACTCTCGTTTAACAATCAAAAGTCCTTCTTCTAAATCTCCAGGATGCTTTTGTATGTAGTCTTTGATCTCATCCTCACTCTGAATTTCAAGGGCTCTAGTTACAGTCTCCTCGCTGGGGATTTCTTGCAGGGCTTTCTTCAGTTTCTTAATGTTGTATTCGCGAACTGATATTGTGCCAGGTCTTGCTACCCATTCGGATAATTCTTTAGGCAGAAATGACCTATCAAAATTCCTAGGGCTATCCCACCACTTCACTTTCCTTTGATTTGGGTATCCTATTTCTCCTTTCGGATCACCGACCTTGTTCTTGGTGTTATACTTGTGCTGTCCTACAATTTGCCCCACTAGTGCGACCTCGTTATTACCCTTGTAAGCAAAGACAATGTCTTCGTTTTTAACTTCATCTCGAAACATAATTAGCTGTGACGCGTCTTTAGCGCTTTCATGCTCAGACCTTTTCCACACTTTTTGGCTTTTCCTCTTTATTTCATCTCGGCCTAGTTTCCTAAAATCGCCCAAATCAGCGTAACCAACAGCAACAACTTCTTCCTCAGCGAACAATTCTGCAGCTTTGTCAGGATTCTCATGATGTGTCACGATCTTAACCAGTTTCATCTGCGTCACGACAATCTCATATTCAAAAAGCTCAGAATAAAAAAATATGCTCAAAGGATATGCCGGTTAGAACCGCATCGAAGCTTTAAGGCTCAACGAGATACTGTTTAAGTGATAAACCGAGTGACCTCTAATCATGAAAGAAGAGTACATAGCCAATAGAGTGAGGAATCTTCTAAGGCGAAAGCTGTGCAATGATGCCACTTGTAGATTCACATTAGGTGACTGCGAATTTGACGTGCTTGGATATTCTAGGGACAAGAAGATATGCTACATCGTTGAATGTAAGAAGGGAAGCGATAGGACAACTATAGGACAGACATTTGGGCAGTTGCTGGCCTATGAGGAACTTGCCTCCGAAAACGGCTATGAGCTTGTTAACAAACTAGCAAAGACTTTCAAATCTTTTGACGCAGAAACAATTCATCAAGTCATGCAAGAGAAGAAGATGACTTTTCAGTTTTACGTGGCTTTTCTTCATGACGCTTGTAAACGAAGAGATCTATTGGACTCTATAAGAAGAGATCTGCCGTTTATAGGCGTGATAGATTCAACGAAAAATGAAGTTGTTTATGAAAGTAAGCCGAAGCAGATACCGATTTACAAGAAGTACAGAAGCTATTCCGATTTCTTGGATGGAATCAAAGATAAGCTGACCTATAGATTGAGTGACAAGATTAAAGAAGGACTCGAAATGAAACTGAATCCTGCATTCCGCCTTCTTCAAGTTTGGTATAACGAGTGGGGGACAAAAAGAGTGCATTTTGAAGTTAGACCTTGGGAAGTAATTGAAATAGGATTACATTTCGAGTGGCACGACAAGGAAAAAAACGAGGATACCTGTAACTATTTTGTGAAAAGAAGGAAGAGTATCATTAAGAAACTTGGAACAGAAATAAAGAAAGGGGGCTTTCCAGGAAGACGGGAATGGAGACGAATATATATTGAAATCGAAAAGCCGGAAAAATTGACAAGCGAGACTGCTGATCTAGTTGCCGACAAGTTAAGAGATTTTGTCATAGCTTTGAAACCGTTAATCAATAACACTTCAATCATACTGAACGGTTCCCTATCACAGAGTTGAGCCCAAGCGAGAGGAAAGCCTACTGGGAATGGAAGCAGAGAAAAATCAAGGACTTGCTTCATATGCCAGATGGCCTGATACTCCATTAAACAGAAGATTCTAGAACTCTGGAGTGGTAGCTGTCATGAGTCTGCTTAATGAATGTGCGTCTCGAGTAGTATTCTGTTTGGAGAGGCTTGGTAGGAAGTTTATTCGATACCCGCATCTCTTCTATACCGAATCTGATATGCACTGCTACTTCTACTACCTTCTCTATGCTGGAAGAACCTTCAAAGGCTTCATTGAAACTAGCGATCCTAAGAAGACGATTCTACTTCACAAGGAGCTGCCAACAATAGGAAAATACACTAGAGACAGCCAGGGTCTACTCGTTCCCTCTGAGAAAGGAGCGAGAGGCCACTTTGACATAGCGATCATAAACAGCCTTCACTCTAAGAGATACGACCTGAAACATCAGAGAGCTCTGATAGCTGTGGAACTCGGGCTTGATGTAGACATCACACACATTAAGAATGATCTAGTGAAGCTCACCGACGCTAGAAACGATGTGAAGCAAGGATTCATCGCACACTTCGCTAGAGAGAAAACAATACCCGCTGATGAATATCAGGCAATGAAGGATCTCCTAGAAGCCAACTCACAGATCGGGGCACTCGTCATAGACCGCTCTAGTAAAACAGCGAATGTCTACAACAGACTGGTGAAAGAAACAAGATAGCCTGAGCGTATCGCATTCCGAACCGGTATATCACTTTCAGCGTTGACGGATGGGTTCGCTTCGCCGATGGTCCAGAAGGGCATGTTGAAAGAGTTGTCGTGCAGGTAAAAAGTGGGCATGTCGGTGTCAAAGACATACGAGAGCTTCGTGATGTAGTGTCACGGCAGAAAGCTGCCTTAGGTCTTTTTGTAACATTAGAAGAGCCGACAAGTGAAATGGTTAAAGAAGTTAAGGCAACTAGCCCCTACGTTTCTCCGAGATGGAATCGTGAATATCCTAAAATTCAGGTACCCACAGTCGAAGAATTGCTGCGGGGAAAGAAGCCTGACATGCCTCCTGCACTCAGTCCATTCCAAGAAGCACCAAAAGTTGAAAGACCTTCAGAAAAACCTATCCAAGAAAAACTCGCCTAGAAAGTTAACAGCCTCAAAGATCTGCCCGTGAATCCTCAAGACCATTAAGCACGTATGTACCATCGTTTGTCAATTGATGGTAGCTGATCAGCATTGTCTCGAGTGCGCGTCTGCGCGCCTGAGTTCTAAGTAGGTAATCTTTCTCATCCTCGATAAGCGAAGGATACATTTTAAACTTCGCGGATTCTAACTTAGAGTCACTTGCACCCTTCCTAGCAGATGTTTAGCAGAGGCATGAGGAGACCTTCATGATCAAACTAACCAAAGAAGACAAACTCAGGCACAAGGACGTTCCCTTCGTCCCAATTAAGATGAACTGCATGATCTGCATGGCTTTTCCTGAAGTAGTTGTTCAAAAAGAAAATACAACAATCTGGGAGCAGAAACCTAATCTGGTGCCGTCAAACAGAGTCTGTCTCCACCTTAAGCACAAGTTGGAATGCTCTTACTGTGAGGTGAGCATCGAGCCGGAAGAGGTTGTTAGAGAACGCTACTTTATCGAGTCGGACTTTTGGAAAGAAATCCTCAAGCGAGACAACTATACCTGTCAGGCATGCGGGTATAAGCAGACTCAGAAACCAAATGGAATCAAGCGTCGAGCGAAAGGAGAAGCAGGAGCGGAATACCTTCATCGGCGATTCATTTCAGATTTGGCACGTCATGACAAGCCAAAACCATTGGTAGTGGCTCACTACAGTAAGAGGTACGGCGAGGAGACATACAATAGCAGGCATAAGTTGGAAAATGCTCGAACTCTATGTATAGATTGTCACAACATGGAGACCGCGAAACACCAAATGGAAGAATGGATGAAGCGAATGAACGAATGCCCACGGCTCAAGAAGTTGGAATAACACGGCATAGCCCCGTCTGCTTGGCTTAAGTTAACTTACCCAGTCGTATTGGAGTATTCTTACCGGAGGTTTTGTCCCATGCTTTGGTCGTAAATTTGTTTCGTTGAATAGCCCATGAGATTTAGCTGGTCAGTATTCCTGACAACGTAGTCAATTGCTATGGCATAGGGCTGGGACGTAATTATGTTGTCCACAGTATTATCGCGCAAGTTGAGTTTTCTTGCATTGTTTACTCTTACGTCGCGCTTTTTGAGCAAAAAATATCTTCGGCAATTAGGAGCGTGTCATGAACGTCTCCTTCAATATATTGCTCAAACAGTTTCCGATCATTCTTCCACAGGTCATAGATTACATTCCATTTTGTGTGACCTTGATGTGCTGACATTCTGCTCGAAACGATGTTTTTCGTGTTCCTAAAAGTCAGATGCCTAAACCTCGGATGAGCAATGGCAGCTTCCAGTTGAACAAACTTAGGATTTGTCTTGTCATGCCTGGCAATCTCAAACCTGATAGGATCCATCATGTCCAATATGTAGCTCCCCCCAATGGCATCTCTTAAAGCCCAGTACCAAGGTTCGTACTTTCGTTCCTGCTTGAACAGGTTGTCTAGTTGGCGCAATTTCAGACCAAGAACGAGCAGGTCAAAAAGACGGATGTTAAATCCAATCAATACCAGAGGTTTGATTTCTTGGAATTCAGTTCCCAGTTCGCGAAATGTTCTAACTTCATCAGTGCTTGTCTCTTCGTTTAGAACAAAATTCTTGATTTCAATTCGTCCATTGATTCGCCTTGCTATGGACAGGCTCAGAAGGAACTTTGTAGGTTCATCCAGTGTTGCCAAGTCGCCTTCGATGTCAATGGAAACTGCGCGGTCCCACTGGTCAATTTTTAGGAGCCAATCGACGACGCATCTGCTCAAGTCTATGTGGTTCACATTAATCTGCCTTCACTTTGCCTCAGCCCATTGCATCTTCATACGGTGGTGGTCGCAGTCTATCCAATTTTCCTGTAACCGTAGCGGTCTTTGATATTCTGGTGGAAATAAGACCCCTTTGAGCTGGCGTCGATAAGCCCTTGATACTCTGCCTCTGGCACATCGTAGTATTCGTAAACAGCCCCGCTTCTGAACTCGACGTGTAGTGTTCGCGTCGCCGAATCGTACCCAACGCTTGCAAGGTTGGAGGATGACACAGGTGTCATCTTCATTTCTCATCCAACTCCTTACGATTACATCTGAGTTAACTTTCCGTCATTTCGATTCTTCCATCAATAGAAACCCTTGCAACCTGCCAGTTGTATCTTTTTTCCTCTACAGTCTTTTCTATCGAATTGCGTAACCCGTTTAGTTGCTCATTGTCTACGCCTTTCGAAAGAAAGACGATTTTTCGAAGGTCTTCTTTGCTTTCCAACCCGTCGAAGACTACAAAATCAACAGGATGCAGCAAAGCTTTGATGTCATAAGGATTGTATTTCAGTTTGGCGAACTGCGAGTCCATGGACTTTCTGATCAGTATTCGGACCTTACGTCTTCCCCTTTCTGCGGCTTGATCACGGAGCTTTCTTTCTCTCTCGTCAAAAAGCGTTTCCTTCTCTTCTCCATACTTCTCGCTTTTCGCTCTCATAAATTCAAAATCGAATGGCAAATTATCGCCAATTGGGATGAAGTCAAAAGGCTTTTCACCTATGAAAATAGGGATGAATTTGGCCAGGATATCCTTCTCGGAAGACCCCCATTCTTTCAGTATCACTAGGTCACCGAGAGGTTGGCCTGTAAACTCATCCAGTCGTTGATACTGAATAGTAATTATCTTGTGCTTGGATTCGTCACAACCGATCGTCTCAATATCAAAATAGTACTCTACCAATAAGAGAACACTCCGATGATAAACAACGCGGAGATCTGCGAGCAAATGAATTGTCCAGTCGCTTTTAAAGATTATTAGCAGGCGAAAAGGATATCCTCATGCAAAGGTCGAATTGATGAGAGAGCGAAATCATGAATATTGGTCAATTAATAAAACAGCTAAAAGCGTCGAACTTGTACGCAGAATGCCAGTGTGGTGCTGAATTCAAGCTTTCACGGGCGATTCTCTTCGATGGACTTGGCAAGTTCCCAGCAACTGCTGAAGAAAAGATGCTAGAGCTGCTCCAAGAATTGAAGGATAAAACAGACGCGTTGAAGAAAAGAAAGGTATATGCTGACATTGGGGCAGAAAAAAAGGCAATTGAAGTCGGTTTCGGAAAAATTATTGAGAAGATCATTCCTTCCCACAGGGAATTCAAGATCGCAACTTGCGATTGTAGACCGCTGTTTGAGCCAATTGATATGATAGTGTTCAACGGAGTAACTAGGGGAAACGTGGACTCCATCGATTTCCTAGAAATAAAAACAGGCAACAGCCAGCTAAATCGACATCAGAGAATGATAAGAGACGCAGTGAATGACAAGGACGTGAGTTTCAAGGCGGTGTAAATGAACGAAATATTGACTGCCTTCCAATCTTTTAGAAGAATCTTATGTATTTGCCCACAGTGTGGCGATTTAGTCAGGCTAAGCGATTTGCGTTTGAAATATAGAGGCGTGGCACCTAGGACTTGGCTTGACACTTATCAATCTAAACTAAGCTTGGTGCAAAAGAGAGAAGAACTGTTTGACGAAAAGGAACAAAAACTTCGGGATGAGGCTGCAGAACGTGGTCGCAGAAAGGTTCCTCGAATGGTTCGAAAGTCACTGTCCGCCGAGTTTGCCAAACTCAAATATAATCCCTACGACATTAAGGCGATACTGCATCCTGTTGACTATGTTGTTTTTGACGGATTGAACAATAGGAACGATCTTGACGGTATCGTTTTCCTGTCAAAAGAAGCTCCAGACGCGGCCTTGAATGAAATTCACGAATCAGTAAAGGAGACTGTAGACAAAGAGAGGTATCATTGGCGAGTGGCAAGAGTTTCTACCGATGGAAAGATTGAATTTGAATAGAATTGCCTGTATTTGTCATAGAAGCTAGAAAATTGGAACCACCAAGGAGAATCATACTACGAACCTGAAGTTTTACGGTGGCGTCAATGAGATAGGCGGAAATCGAATTCTTGTTACAGACAAGGATACGAGCATTTTTCTTGATTTTGGTATGAGCTTCTCGAAACACGGATTGTATTTTGAAGAGTACCTCAAACCAAGATACTCGTCAACTGGAATGAAAGATCTCCTAACACTAAAACTTCTTCCCTATTTGGACGGTATCTACAGGAACGATTTGCTACTTCTGATTGGAAGGAAGCCGCACGAAGAACCGTCTGTCGACGGGGTATTCCTTTCTCATATCCATCAAGATCATTCTGCCTTTATCGCTCTCCTAGATGAAAGAATTCCCGTTTCCTGTTCCTACATAACCCAAGCCTACGCCAAGGCAATATTGGAATCCAGGCCTAGAACATTGGAAACAGAAGTGTATAACTTCAAGAAACGACCTTTGGTTGATCGGAAAGTTCCTCCAATCCAAAGAACTTTCAAACAGTTAGAATCTGAGAAAACGACTAAGATAGGATCAATTGAAATAAAGCCTTTCAGCGTCGATCACTCCGTACCTGGCGCAATGGCATTTCTCATCCATACGTCTGAGAAAACTCTCGTATACACAGGAGATTTGAGACTTCGTGGAGCATGCGGTCATCTTACCAAGAAATTCTTAGACGCCCTTGCAAAAGAAGACGTTGACTTGATGCTTTGTGAAGGAACCAATATACACGAGAATGAAAACCAGACTGAAGAATATGTTGAAAAAAATGCCGATAACGTAGTTTCACGATGCAAACAGCTAGTGGTTGC
>Ga0315308_1000858_pt1 | contig 17441 bp, 19 predicted proteins | sample TDP3_MG_FD_203078 | JGI IMG/M metagenome (GOLD analysis project Ga0315308, IMG submission 203078) | Freshwater sediment microbial communities from Lake Towuti, South Sulawesi, Indonesia - TDP3 | ecosystem: Environmental > Aquatic > Freshwater > Lake > Sediment | place: Indonesia: South Sulawesi... | reverse complement strand
AGGGCTTCCAAGAAAAGACCATGCCACATACGTTATTATCGCAACTCCGAGGGCAACGTAAAAGAGGAGAGCTGCCGCTCTGTTCGCCAAATCCTGAGTTCTTGACCTGCTTTCTTGAGCTTGCCTCACCAGCTTTATCACCTGGGCTAGGTAGGTTTCTTCCCCTATTCTTTCTATTTTTACTTTCAAAACCCCTTCGCCGTTCATGGCGCCGCCTATGACCTTGTCCTTTGCCCCCTTGTGAACGGGTTTTGACTCACCAGTTAATAGAGCTTCGTTGACGAAAGATTCACCTTCAACAACAAAACCGTCAGAGGGCATCTTCTCACCTGGACGAACGAGAACGGTGTCGCCAGCCTTTAACTGTGAAACTGGAATGTCTACGATTTCGCCGTTTTTCAAGAGGTGGGCGGTTGTGGGCATTATCCTAACGAGTTCTTCCAGTGCCATCGAGGCTCCCATGACGCTTTTAGCCTCTATCCAGTGCCCAAGAAGCATTACGTCTATGAGGGTGGCAAGTTCCCAGAAGAAATCCATGCCCAGTGGAAGGAAGACTGTTCCGACGGAATAGGAAAAGGCTACCGTTATCGCCATCCCTATGAGCGTCATCATTCCCGGTTGTCGAGCCTTTATTTCGTCAACTAAACCCTTTAGGAAGGGCCATCCGCCGTAGAGGTAAACAGTTAAGGATAGAAGGAGTAAAACTTCTTTCTGGTATGGTATTTGTAGAGTCTGGAGAATTGGGAACCACATTTGAATCATTTCTGAAAGGAGTAGAATAGGGATGGTGAGGATGAGGGAAACCCAGAATCTATTTTTGAATTGTTGCATATGATGGGCGTGGTGTTGATGGTTATGCATTTTCTTACTCTCTTCTCCTAATACTCCAGTCTTAGTGAAGTCTTCACTAATCTTATACCTAGTTCTTAAATATTCCATACGTCATAAAAGCTTATCGGTTACTATCCTCCTGGAGCGCCGTGGAATGGAACGTTCTTCCAGAGGAGGTCCCACCAGTCAGCTTCTGTTATGGTTTCTCCTCGAACAAGAATTTCCAGCACCATTTTTAGGAGCTCATGGTGCCTCTTCTCATCTGCCAGTATTGCGTTTAATAGGAGCTTAACCTTCTTGTTTTCAACGCTGGGCAACACCTTGCTTATTTTTTTGATGAGTTCCGCTTCCATGCGGATGTGCTTCTCCACAAGGGCCTTCTGCTTGTCTAGATGTTCCTGGGTAAGAGCTCGGGAGACGCTTGTCATCAGTTCAACAGCTGCGGCGTACATTTCCGCGTGCTTCACAGAGTCTAGGGATATTCCCTTCAAAACCCCCTTGACAGGCGGGTTTTTCACTTCAACCAGAGCGCTGTTTAGAGAATCCACAATATCATTTTCAACCTTGATTTGCGCCTTCATAAAATTTATCAATTCATCTTTTGATTTCAAGACGTTTACCTCCTTCCTAGAACATGTTAGACTATATGCATAAGTCTTTCGGCAATCTTCTTTCCGAATTCTCTGCACTCTTCTAAACCGCTTTGGTCTGGCGTGTACTTGATTAGAAGTGGCGGTTCGATGACTTGCATTTCAAACTTGTTTTTCATGATTTCAAGAACCAATTTTGGCGCCTCACCGCTCCATCCATACGATCCGAATGCTGCTCCATTTTTCCCTTTAAGTTGATGCTTTTAACAGCGCATCACATCATCTCATTAGCCTAGATGGCTAATACGAAACTTTTTGCCATACTCTTCGAGGTAGGCTACTTTCTCCAGTTTCTTTCTGGGCCTTATCAAGTGAGCCAATTTTGCTGAGATGTCCACTTTTTCTCTTGGGTAGCCTAAAGCCAAAAGCGCGACAACCTTCAGATGACTCGGTATCTTCAGCATCTCTCTGATTGCCTTTTCATTGAAAAAGCCTATCCAGCAAGTTCCAAGTCCCTCGCCAGTGGCAGCGAGCACAAGGTTTTCCATGGCAATACACGTGTCGATGGCGTGCCAGCGCGGAGAAGCCTTCTGATCCCCGCATCCAACAATAACCACAGGCGACTCATCCAAAAAATGACCATATCTACATCCCCTAGCGATCTTTCTTCTCTTATGTGAGTCTAGTACCACGATAAAGCGCCAAGGCTGAACGTTTCCAGCCGAAGGAGCCAGCCTAGCCGCCTCTAAAACCTTCTTCAACTTCTCAACCGGAACCGGCGTAGGCTCATATGATCTAACTGATCTCCTCTTTTGAATAACCTCGAAAACATCCAACTTGACTTCCCTCAATGTGAAAAAATGAGAGGGAGCAAGTAAATATTTAGCTTATGCGCTCGGTCTAGGGCTTAAAAATTCTTTGGTTCATCCTATAAGCCGTGAGTGGGATTTGAACACACATACTATGGAGTTATCTCCCGCGAATCCCATTTTTTCTTCGTAAGCGCGTTCATCTCCGGCTATAAAGCCCTACTAGCACACCTTCTGCAAGTATGTGGCCCTTCATCGCTTTTTCGACATTCTTCTTTCTCGAATTTGAATTTAAATCTAGTTTTGTGTCCAAGGCATAGACTTTGAAGAAGTATCTGTGCGTTCCGGATGGTGGGCATGGCCCTCCATAGGAATGTTTTCTAAAATCGTTCAATCCCTCCACTCCAGGAACAGAATTCTCTTCTATCTTACTTGTGGGAGATATGTTCCAAACGATCCAGTGGTCCCAAGTTCCCATGGGAGCGTCTGGATCATCAACTATCAGAACCAGACTTTTTGTGCCTTCAGGTATCCCCTCGATGATCAAGGGAGGATTTACATCGTCGCCGTCGCAGGTGTACTTTGAGGGAATCAAGTTGTTATTTTCAAAACCAGGACTCGTGACAGTTAATCCTTCCATGCGCTTCACCTTTCTTGAACTCTAATGGAAAGCGTTACACCCTATAAAATTTATGCATTAGAGCCGGGCGTGGGAGTTGAATCCCTAACACAGTGGAGATGTCACCCGCAATCCTCTCCCTTTTTCTAGTTCATCAGCAAGCTTATATTCTATTTTACGAGATTTCCTGCTGGATGGTTTTATGGTTAAAAGTGACAAGTTGTCCAAAGAGTGGGATGCAGCCTTAGAATCTTGGGCAGACTTCGTTCGAGAAGGTAAGGACTATTACCGAGAAGAAATGAACAATCCTGCTTTCTTCAACTTGGTTGGAAACGTAAGGGGTAAACAGATCTTGGACTTGGCATGTGGTGAAGGGTCCAACGCGCGGATTCTGGCCAGAAAGGGTGCCAAAGTAGTTGGCGTGGATTTCTCGAAGAAGATGATAGAACTCGCAATACAAACAGAGAAGGAGGAAAAGTTGGGTATCAGATACTATGTTTCAGATGCGGCTAACCTGAAAGAGTTCAGAGTGAATGTTTTGATATGGTAACATGTTTTATGGCGCTCATGGACGTTGAAGATTATGAAGAGACTATATGTGAGGTAGCCAGAGTCATGAAGAAAAGTGGCAGATTCATCTTTTCGATTACTCACCCATGTTTCGAATGGGGGATAGTGACAACAAATGGGCAACACATTGGAGATTGGAAATATGAAGAAGGAACAGAGAACTCGCCAGAGAGAAAGGCCTTACATTTCGAGATAAAAAGGTATTTTGGCATTGTTCGGTGTGAGAACTTGTGGAACATGGAGAGGCTTGTCAAACCCTTCAAAACTACATCATTCCATAGAACTCTAACCGACTATTTCCAAGCACTATACAAAAGCGGCTTACTGGTTCAAAGACTCATCGAACCGAAACCGACGGCAAGAGGAACCTCAAAATATCTACAGTTGAGAAAGCACAGGAAAATCCCACAGTCGATAATCATTGAAGCGGTGAAGAAGTGAACATGGTTTCTCCTTCACGAGAATAAAGTGACATTCTGCTTTTTGGAGCCGGGGGTGGGAGTTGAACCCACATATAGCGGCTCTGCAGGCCGCCGCCTGAACCGTTCGGCCACCCCGGCACTTTGCCAATGAAAACTGTTAGGTTAAGACCGTAATAAATATTGTTTAGCTTATTCCAAGCTTCTTGGTAATTTCCTTGTAAACCTCAAAGGCTGATTCTTCGTCATTGACGTTTTTTATGAGCATGCGTCCGCCGTTGAAGAGACTTATTTCAAAATTTTTGTAGTCAAAAATCACTGCCAGCTGAGATTTTATGCGAACCTTGAAATGCCGTCTGATCAGTTCGTAGACTTCGTTTAGGTTCAACTTTAATGGTTTTTCAGGGTTTACGTTAACTGTGTTTCGTCCGCACAGCCAAACAAGTTTTTCGCGTTTTTTTGGAAAGGCTATGACGCCTTGACACGCCGGGCAGTTCTCCCTTTTGAAAATGTCTATCGTGGTAAAGTACATGTCGCTGAAATCACATATCATAAGCTTCCCCTTCAAGGCAGAACCCATTCCAGTCAAAACCTTTATGGTCTCCATGGCTTGCATGGTCCCAATTATTCCGGGAGTGACTCCTAGCACACCTCGAACATCGCATGTTAACAAGTTACTATCGTCAATGTTTGGAAGAACACATTCTAGACATGGGGTTTCTGGCGGAGCAAAAACCGAAAGATTCCCCTCAATCCCTATGGCTGCTCCAAAAACGTAGGGAATTCGAAGCCTTGCGCACGCTCGGTTAACCAGATAGCGGGTTCGCATGTTATCCAAGCCATCAACGACACAGTCCATCCCGGCGAGAAGCTCTTCAACGTTGTTTGCGTTCAAGTTCTCTGGGACAGCCTCAACCTTCACCAGAGGATTAATCTTACTGAGCCTTTTCGCTGAAGCCTCAACCTTCGGATAATGCAGATCTTCTGGGCTGTACAGAACCTGCCTATGCAAATTCTGCATTTCCACGGTGTCTTGGTCTATCAGACGTAGGTGCCCAACTCCAGCGAGGGCCAAATAAAGCGATGAAGCTGTGCCTAGTCCGCCAAATCCAACAACAGCAACCGTTGACTTTGCAAGTTTCCTCTGCCCTTTCCGGCCGAGCTCTTTCAAGACCGTTTGGCGGCTGTAAAATTCGTCGTACATGGATTTTTTCCTAGTCTCAGACATTACAAGCGGCCTCCTCATTTAACATTGCTTCAACCAGTTTTATATCTACCCTTTTTCAAAAACTGCCTTTCATAGATTTCCCCAACCCTCTGTATGGTGTCTGCCTCCTCAGGAGTTTTGTCCTCTCTTACGCGGTTTATTCTCGCAAAGCGCAAAGCCATCCCACACTTGTATTTCGGGCTCTTCTGAATCTCGTTGTACGTCACCTCAACAACTATTTTTGGAACCACAAACACTCTTCTAGGCTCTTCCTTTATGGCTAGTTCTTTAAGCCGCCTCGTCATTTCGATGATTTCCGCGTCGGTTAACCCCTTAAACGTTTTACCCACAGTTAAGAACTCGCCAGTCTCAGCATCTCGCGCCGCCAAAAGATAGTCCGAAAGCCAATCATGCCTGCGTCCATAGCCGTACTCAGCCGCGACAATAACCAAGTCTAAAGGTTCGAGAACAGGTTTTATTTTGAGCCAATGTTTTCCACGGATTCCGGGCACATATAGGCTGTCAATTTTTTTCGCCATCAATCCTTCGTGTCCAGCGTCCATAGACTCTTTCAGAAACCGCTCAGCTTCTTGGGTATTCTCGGCAACCACGTGCTTTGTCAACGGTATTTCTCCAGCGTTTTCAGCCAATACTTGTCTCCGCTGCAGGTAGGAAACCGAAATTAGGCTTTCACCATTAATGTACAGAACATCGAATAAGTAGAGTTTCACTGGGATTTTTTCAACCATGTCTTCTATCGCGTGGACCCTCTTGAATCTCCGCATCAGATGTTGAAAGGGAATGGGGTAACCAAGATTATCAACGGCTATAACTTCCCCTTCCAATATCGCTTCTTTCGCCTTGAGGTTTTTCCTTACCGTTTCGGCGATTTCGGGCAGACTTTCAGTCACATCCGTCAATCTTCTGCTGAAAATTCTCACTTCATCGGCGAGCTTGTGAATCTGGACTCTAGCCCCGTCCAACTTGTATTCGAAGGCTGTCTTTCCGCCATGCTCCCTCAAGACTTCAGCGACGTCGTTTGCCATCTGAGCTAGCATAAGCCTAACAGGTCTGAAAACCCTAAACCCAATTTTTAGCAAGTCGTCTTTGCCTTTCGTTCTGGCTATGGCGGCAACGTCTCCTATGTCGCCTACGGTCATGCTTGCTTTCTGCACAACTTCCAGCGGGATCTGAAAGGCTTTAGAGACTGCTTGCTCCATCAACCCTTCATAAAAGCCCGTTCGCATTTCGCCTATGAAAATCTTAACTAAGTATTTGGCTTCGAGGGGTGAGGCTAGGCTTAACAAGGCTTCTATTAGGCGTTCCTTCTTCTCTCTTGAGCCGTATCCCGTGGCTTCGGCTATGGCTTCTAAGCTGCTTCTAACTTCCGCTATTGTCAAGGTTCTTTCGAAAAGTGTCGCTTGCCTCTTGACCTTGCTCTCTTCAAAAACAGTTTTTGTGGCTGAACCTATGTCACCAGTTTTGCCAAAAGCCTCCATAAAAAAGTTCCACTCAACCCCTGTTATCCGTTTTATTATTTCGCTCAGGGTTGCCCAACTAACCTCGAGGGTCTGTTGGCTCCACTTCGGAAAAGGTCTTCCAAGAACCATGGAAACGGCGGGCTCAACTTCCTGGGCTTCCAAACTCTTTATGAATTCTGCAGCGAGGTCTATCATGAGGAGTCGCTTGGTTGTAGCCTCCAGTTTTTCACACAGTTCAGCCAAGGTTTTGAAGGGTGTCTGCATACCATTAACCTTTAAAATGCACCTATCTTTCAATTATCAACTTAAAGAGATAAAAACTGTTTTGTCGGGTGATAGGAAAAAGAGGTTGTTTGATGGGTTTTCGTGTTTTAGAAAGAGGCTTCCAGCTTCTTCTTCACTTCTTTTATCTTCTTCTCGATTTCCTTGACCTTTCTTTTCTTTTCCATGGCTTTGTAGCAGTCCCTCGCGTATTCTAAGGCGCTGACTCCGAATCTGTCGAATCCTTTGCTGAAGGACAGGTCTGCGGATTTCAGGAAGTGTTCAAGAGCCGTTTCGTAGTTTTTGAGCGTGTATTCGCATTCGCCAGCTTTGTAAAGCATGGATGTAGCGTCAAAGAAGTTGTTCGCCTTCTGATATAACTCTGAAGCCCTCAGGAACTTTTCCATAGCTTCTTTGTGTTTACCAATTTGGAAAAGCGCGTTTGCGTCCTTATGCAACTTAACAGGGTCTTCCTTCACTTTCTCTTCGCTCATAGGGGTCAACTCGCAAATTGCTATTTATCACGCCAGACTTCCATTTAGGGTTTTCCCATGTCATAAAGCCCCAACAGTAACTCCTGAAAACTGTAAACACTGAAAAGATTTTTAGCGACGAATAATTATAGCACTCAGTTTGATGGAGTAAAATCATGGCTCTCAAGTGTGTTAAATGCGGCTCAAAATTTCCACCATTCCCTCCGCTGAGCACGTGTGAAAAATGTGGGGGACCTCTGGAATACGAGCTTAGTTTGCCAAAAAACCGTAAAATCAAGTTTTCGGGTCAGCCGAGTTTTTGGGGGTACAAGCTTTTACTTCCACCAGTTCAGCATGTAACAAGCCTAGGTGAGGGAGGAACACCGCTCCATAAAGCGGAGAGGCTTGCCAAAACTTTAGGCTTGCGGGAATTGCATTTAAAGGATGAAACCCGAAACCCCACAAACTCGTTTCGAGACCGTGCCGCAGCTCTCTTAACATCAAACGCGATGGACCTTCAATGTGACACGTTAATCTGCGCGTCCAACGGAAACTTAGGCGCCTCTCTAGCGGCGTACTGCGCCAAAGCCGGACTAAATTTTCACGCAATCGTTCCAAAGCTTGTTGACGTTGGAAAGCTGGCTCAGATGCTGGTTTATGATGCAATCATCGAAGAGTTTGGAGAGATTGTTGACGACTCAATAAGTAGGGCTGAAGCATTAGCGAAAGAGATGAGCTGGTATCAGGCAACAGCAGAGTTGAATCCCCTCGTAATTGAAGCACAAAAAACGATTTCCTACGAAGTTTATGAGCAGTTCGGCGTTCCCGACTGGTTAATAGTCTCCATGGGAAGCGGCGGAACCATATACTCCATCTGGAAGGGCTTCAGAGAACTTGAAAAGCTTGGAATAGCGAAATCCTTGCCAAAAATGGTTGGTGTTCAGCCTGAAGGCAGCGCGTCCATAGTCAAGACGGCATTAGAGGGTCGTTCTGAAATGGTGAAAATTTCGAAACCATCCACCCACGCCTTGGCTGTTCTGGTGTCTAAACCCTTGCAAGGTGAATTGGCAATAAAGGCAATAAGAGAATCAAATGGTTTGGCTTTGACGGTTTCCGACTCCGAAATCTTCGCTGCTGAACTTCAAATAGCCAAACTGGAGGGAATGTTCGCGGAACCAGCGAGCTCAGCGACAATAGCAGCCTTAAAAAAGCTAGTTGAGATGGGAAAAATCGGCAAGAGCGATAGTGTCGTGTGCCTCATCACTGGAAGCGGGCTTAAAGCCACAGACGTCCTCCAAGCATTAACCAAGAAACAAAAAACAGCGGTTGTGGGCTTAGAGATAAGCACAAAAGAGAAAATACTGCGAATCCTAAGCAAAAAAGACACATACGGTTATGATTTGTGGAAAAAACTCGGAAAAACCATGACAAGGGCAGCCGTATACCAACACCTAAACGAACTATCAGAAAAGGGACTAATAATAGGCTATGAAAAAAATGGAAGAAAGTTCTTCAGAATAACAGGGCGTGGAAAAAAGGTCCTGCGGGGGATAGATGATTTAAAACTTTTATTATAGTTTTTGCGTATTGAGCGTCGAAAGACTTAAGAATAGTATAGTTATAACTATACTATTCTCTCCGTGATGATAGTCAGATGAAACAAGCTGCAAGAATTTCGTCATCCAAAATCGTGGCCCTTACAAGTGTGATGACAGCTCTAGTATATGCAACCACTAGTATATCGATACCCATGCCTCAGCCCCTAGGCGTCTGGCATGTAGGAGACATAGGATCATTTGTCGTAGCTTTCCTTTGCGGTCCATTGATAGGGGCATTTGCCTGTGGAGTAGGACCGATGTTGTTTGATGTTTGGAACCCCCTTTGGGGAGGAGCCTTCGTTTCATATGCGCCTGCAACAATTGTGATCCGAGGGTTTATGGGTTTCATGCTTGGAAAATTAAGACGAATTTTCCCCAGTAAGCCCATGCTTTCAGAGCTTACAGCCATGATATTGGCTGCAGTTCAGAAGAACATATGCTACTTTCTGTATGATTACTTCTTACGTGGTCCCGCTGCTTTTCTTGATTTGGTCACGTTTTTCCCATTAAGTGCAATAGATATAGTCGTAACGATACCGTTACTAGCATCTGTGAGAAAAGCGTTAAAAATCGATTATTTGGTTTAATAAATGGGAAGATTTAAAATGATAATAGATTCGCATACTCACATAGGCGAATATCCCTTATTTAATGTGAAGCTGGACGCACATGGTCTCATCTCCATAATGGATGAGTGTAATGTACAAAAGGCAGTGGTCTCCACAATTCCAAACTCGCTCACATTAGAGGCAGTTAAAAAATACCAAGGCAGACTTTATGGTTTAGTCTGGATTAATCCCCATGAAGGAGACAAAGCACCAAAACTTGTTGATGAAGCCATCACTCAATGGGGATTTAAGGGTTTAAAAATGCATCCACTCATAGATAGCTATTTGCCAGACCAAGAAATCGTCTTTCCAGTAATGGATAGAGCGTGCAAACATCGTGTTCCTGTACTCTTCCATTGTGGTCATCCGCCTTGGTCTCTGCCTTGGCACTTTGGAAACTTGGCAGACATTTATCCAGAAGCAACGATTGTCCTTGGACATATGGGCCATGGGCACATCGTGTATATCAATGGAGCAATAGATGTTGCAAAGAAGCATGGTAATATAATTCTGGAAACGTCTGCAATGCCAATGCACAGCAAAATAAAAGAAGCGGTTCTTAAGGTTGGAGAACACCGAGTAATATATGGGTCTGATACTCCCTTCGGGCATCCAGCCTTTGAGATAAAAAAAGTTGAAGTAGCAGGGCTAACTGAGAAGCAGTTAAGCTTGGTTTTGGAACAAAACGCGCGTAGAATTTTTAATTTATAATTAATGAGGAATGATTTAACATCGTAAAGGAGGATTAGAAACTGAAACTACCGTTAGGGAAAATTCCTATTGACATTTTGAAAGAAGTTGTTTTTACAAACCTAGGCGTTAAACGGAAAGAAGTTATTTTAGGTCCATCAGCTGGATTTGACGGCGCTGTGATAGAAGTTGGAAATAAATCTTTGATAATTTCTATGGACCCTATTACTGGGGCAATTGAGCGAATTGGTTGGCTTGCTGTAACTATTAATGCAAATGATGTTGCCACCTTCGGTGTTGAACCAGCCTTTCTTTCGTCGTGTATTCTGCTTCCTGAAAGCGCGGACAGAAAAACCGTTGAGACCATAAGTGTCCAAATGAATGAAGCTGCGAAAGATTTGGGAATGGCGATTGTTGGAGGACACTGCGAAGTGACCCCTGGACTGACTAATCCGATAGTTGTAGGCTGCGCCATGGGCATAACAGAAAAAGGAAACTACGTGACAGCGGGAGGAGCCAAACCAGAAGACAAGCTCGTATTGACTAAGAGCGCGGGAATTGAAGGCACAGCCATCCTTGCATCAGACAGAGAAAAACAATTAAGGAAAGCTGTTGGCGCGTCAGTGTTGGCGAACGCTAAGAGATTCTTCAGACAGATAAGCGTAGTCAAAGAAGCGGTAATAGCCTTCAAAACAGGTGTAGTCAACGCCATGCACGACCCGACAGAGGGCGGTGTGGCCGGAGGAGTGCACGAGATGGCGGATGCGTCAAACCTCGGCTTCAAGATATTCGAAGAAAAGATTCCAGTAGCCAAGGAAACTCTAGAAGTATGCAGATTCTTTGGAATCGATCCGCTTTATTTGATTGCCTCTGGGAGTATGTTGATTGCGGCTAGGCAAGACTCGGCGAATAAGGTGGTGGAAACTTTAGAGAAAAACAGAATGGATGCAGATGTTATCGGTGAATTTTTGCCTTCCCCAGAGAGGCGACTCATAAGGCGTAGAGACAATCGTGAAGAGGAATTGGCTAGACCCGTGTGTGACCATCTATGGCTCGCTCTCGAAAAGCACAGCTAAACAAGGACTTTGACAATCGACGCAGAACCTTTTGTCTGAAAAACTTTGCTGAAGGATTCCCTAGGTCTGTCAAACAGGTTGATTTTCTGTTGAATGCGCCTGTAAACGAAATAGCCCCTTATGTTCCTCGCCATCTCGTTGGGGCCTCTGCCGTGAGAATGAAAGACACTGAACAAAGGGTCTACTATTATTTTGAAGCCTCTAGCCGTCATTTCCTTGCTCCAATCATAGTCTTCCAACCCGTATCTCTTAGTTTCAGGAATAATTTTGGGTAAATTCTCGTCAAAGGGGTAAATCTTCCACAAAGACTTCCTGATAATACAGTTGATGGTGGAGCACCAATCTTGACGTAAGACCATCTTTTGAGAAAAATAATACATCACCGCGTCCAATCTCCCAAAAGCGTTTCCCTCCCGATGGGGAATGAAAAAACCGCTTACACCCGCAACCCTAGGGCCTTCGAAATGTTTCATTCCATCTTGCAGCCAGCAGAGCGATATGGGGAGTGAATGAGCGTTCGTTATGCAAACCAACTCGTTTTCTGCAGCGTCTACGCCCAGATTTGTGGAATACGTGTGAGAAAATTCGTTGTCTGAAAGACCGATCAATTTTAGTCTAACTTTTTGATGGCGAAAAGATTTTCTGACGATTTCAGGCAGTTCATTTTCTAGGGTTCGCCTTTTTTCCTCTGTAGAATAGTTGTTCACGACGATTATTTCAGACGCTTGAACCGTCTGCAGAGCTAGATTTTCCAGTAGGCGGTCAAGATATCCTTCCTTGTCTCTTGTTCGAATGACAACTGAAATCTTCAACGCCTTAGCTCACCATTTCCTACCCATTGTATTGACACTTTAATTTTTGGGAGAGACTCCTATATACGACGTATGCGGTGTAAAATCCGTAGGCTACGATCAGTCTCGGCATCTTTCGAAGCGACCCGAATCGCAGGGTGTCAATGAGCATGCCTAGGCTTCCTTTAATCGTCCAAACGACTGGGGGTCTGTAATGTATGCAGTATGGATCATAAGTAGCTATCAGCCTATACCCCTTATTAGCCACCCATTCCTTAATGAAGGCATCCTCAAACACGTGCAGATTTTTCGGAATGTCTATGTCTTTAACAGCCTCGTTACGCACCAGCAAATCGTGTGTTCCACCTCTCATCTCGAAAATCTTCATCGTTATTCTCAAAAAGAGCTTTAGAACGATTGGATTATGAATACTCTCCCAAACTTCTATGCCCCAAACCGCGCCCACGTCGCCTTTTACAAAGGTCTCAGCCTTGTCATACCAGTCATCGCATAAGGTGACATCGCTGTCGACGAATAGGAACCATTCTGTTTCGACTTCCCTTATTCCCTTCAACCTTGCACTGCCGCGGGTGCCATCGTCCTTAATTAAAACCACGTTCCCGTATTTTTCATGAAATTTCTTAACTATTTCCAGAGTGGAATCCGTTGAATATCCGTCCACAACTATCAGGCGATTTACAGGCACATTTTTAAAAATTGAGTTTAAACACTTCTCCAAAACCCGCTCGCTATCTTTTGTAAGCACAACAACATCCACCCGCTTCATGACCATTCAATTAGCACCTATTTCTTGATTAGTATTCGCGTGTCCATTCCAAAGGGTAGCTTGAGTGATTTAAAAAACAATTTGTTAGCCGTCTGAAAGCTTACATCCACAAAGCACTCAATCCTAATGAGCCTACATTGTAAGGTGTTGCGAATTTGCTTCTCCCACTCCCGTGGAGCTTTCACGTTTATATGCGTCTTGTCAAAGTCCTTCAGTATCCTTTTGACAATTCTTTCAACGGTTTTGTTGGGTGTTGTGCAGAGAACTAGGCTATCACATAGGTCATACATGTTTTGCAGCGCCCTCAACGGATTTCTAAGATGTTCCAGCACTTCAAGACATATCATCAAATCGAATTTATTCTTAAACGGAAGATTTTCCTGAACATCACAGACAACAAATTCATCTTTGTCATTGTTTCTCTTGGCTTGCCTTATCCCGTACGTGGATACATCGGTGCCCACAGCGTCATAACCGAGTGAACTTAAAAGCTCCACTCCGTATCCAAAGGCACAGCCAACATCCAAGGCGCTTTTTCCTTTTCCGTCTAACAAATTGGAGTTTAAAACCTTGGACCCCCACTTAAGCAGCTCCGAAACATGGCTCTTAATCAACTGCTTCTTCTGTGAGTATTTTAAGTAATCAAAGTACTCTTCACCGTATCTCCTGAGCGCCCTGGCATCCAACAATCGACACTAACAACCCTAAACTAATAGCACATTTAAAATCTTTACCATCCCATACACTTCTTTTAGTTTCAAAAAAACGTTAAATCTAAAAGGCAAATTTCTTATCTGTAACGACTTATACTTGAACTATAGCATTTGCGATGGAGAAAGAGCAAGCAAAGGGTGTAAGCGATTGGCAGTCATGTCTTTGGAGAAGGCTGCGAGCATAGCAGCACGCTCTCTGACGCCAAACAAACCTTATCATGTCCAATGGATGATTACGAGGAAATGTAACTATCGTTGTAAAGGATGTAACGTTTGGCGGGAACAAGATGCAAAAGGATTGTCAACGGAAGAAATCAAAATGGGGTTGGACATCCTCAAGAAACTTGGTGTCGTAGAGATTGTATTATCTGGCGGAAACCCGCTTTTAAGAGGGGACATCCACGAGCTCATTGAATATTCTTCACGCTTTTTCATCACCACAGTGTATGATAACGGCAGCCTGGCTGCAGAGAAGATTGATGCCTTACGTAATGCAGACTTCGTTGCGATTTCCATAGACAGTTTGGACCCAAGAAAGAACGATTCTATAAGAGGTGTTAAAGGCGCTTGGAAAAAAGCCGTGCAAGCCGTTGAAAAACTGCGTGGAGAGGGAATTCGCGTAAGTGTAACACCAACCATTTCACAGTGTAACCTATACGAAATCATAGATTTCACCCACTACTTCTTACAAAAGGGCATTCCGCTTTGGTATTGTCTATATTCTTATGATTCTCCTGATGACGTCAGCCAGCTTTTTAAAATCGGTAAAAAAAATGATGAGTTCTTAATAACTGATAGAAGAGCGATGGTTAAACTTTGTGACTCTCTTATTGAGATGAAAAGGAAAAACGGCAATATCCTAATGACAACCAAAACATTAGAAGCCGTCAAGAACCTCTACTTGAAAGGTCAGAGAGAATGGAAGTGTCGCGGACTTCAAAACTTCTTTACAGTAGATCATTTAGGCAACGTTGCCGGTTGTCACCTTCATAAGCCAGTGGCGTCGATTTTTGAGTTGCCCAAAGTCTGGAATAGCGAAAAGTTTAATGCCTTGCGAAAAATTTACAGCGAATGCACCAAATGCACCTACCTCTGTTACATTTTTTACTCTCTTCACGGCAGCGTTCTCGGCAACCTACAGATAGCTCATGATAGATGGAAAAGCGCAAAACTATTTTTGAAAAGGAACAGTTAGACCTCTAGGTTAGGTAAAACAGCAATAACATCTGCTATTTTCTCAACGAGGATTCGATCGAATCCTCTTTCTTCTTCTACGTTCACCATCAGCATACTTCTTATGTCGGGCTGTACGACAACAGAATGTTCCATAATCATTCTAGGTCCAGCATCCTTAGGCCTTTTCAGTTCGAGAAGGGCTGGCAAGAGCATGATGAAGATGAAGGTTGAAACTCCGAAGATTAGCATGATAAATGTTGTTGGGGTCAGATTCGGAACCATTATAATCTTCTGAAAAGATATGCCTTAGCTCATAATATAACTGTTTCCATTTCCAGAATGGGCGGTTTTTGTCCAACGGTTACAGTTTCTTCCGAAGATTTTTGATACAAACAGATCTGCGAGGGCTTTTGTACATATTGGTATGTTATATAAGAACGTGAAAATTAGCAGTGGAATTAACCACTGGGCTCTGGCTCTGCCGTCTAAATAAGCCCCTATTCCAACTTCAAAGAACGGAGCGAAATTTCCCACAAAACTATAAAGAGAAATAGGGATAGAGGTCCAAAGCATGCCGAGCCACTGTGAGGATCTAAGGAAAAGTAACGGGACACCTATAAGCCACGAACACAAAACTAGAACCGGCATGAAATACACGTTTAAAAGGAGTAAGCCATCGATTTTCTCTCTAAGCTGCAGATTTTTGCTCTCTAAAATCTTGAGTGAATGTTTAAAAGCACATTGCATATGCCCCTTAGACCACCTGTACCTTTGCTTCCAATAATTCCGCCAGCTTTCAACTGCTTCCTCATAACATTCCGCATCATTGACATAGCGAACCTTGTAACCCGCGAGATAAACACGAAAAGTTAAGTCCGTATCCTCAGCCAGTATAGAATCATCCCATCCCCCTAAACACTCCAGTAGGCTGCGTCTGATTCCTCCGACGGTGCCGCCGAACTGTGCAATCAGTCCCAGGTTGTCTCGCGCTTGTTGGTCAATGCGGTATCCACCTATTCTTTCTAATGCTACAAGTCTTGTCACCACGTTTTGGGGTTCGTTTAGGACTGTGATTCTGCCTTGCACCACTCCGACTTTCGGGTTAACGAACTCTTTTGTAAGTTTTTCTAGGATGTCCCTTTGCGGGTAATAGTCTGCGTCGAAGCAGACGATGATTTCGCCATTTGATTGTTTGAATCCAGCGTTTAAGGCTGATGCCTTTCCCCGTCGCCCTTCCTTCCTGCTCCGGTACACAACTTTGATATGACTATGGGTCTTTGAGTACTCTTCCGCTATTTCCCCCGTGTTATCTGTTGAAGCGTCATCAATAACTATTATCTGCACCTTGTCTTTTGGATAAGTCAGTTCGGTCATTCTTTGGAGTATTCTTCCAATCACTCGTTCTTCATTAAGTGCCGGAATCAGAACTGACACCGTGGGCTGGTATGCTCTGTTTTCTTCTTCTGCAGTAACAGCCTTTTCACGCTTTTGAGCGTTTTTGAGGACTGTTAGAGTGAAGATGTAATGTCGGATAAGGTAGGCCGTCATTAAAGCCGTCAAAATTATGAACAATGTCTCCAAAATTTCAGTTATCAAGTCTCAGCCCATGCTTTTCTGTTTTTGGAGTCGGCTAAGGCCGTTAAACTTATGGACCAGAATGAAACAATCCAGATAAGGTTCAAAAAAGGGTTCAGAATTATGTATAACGCGTCGAAGGATGCTCCAAAATAGCTAGCAAAAGTCCCAACAAACAGAGAAAAAGTGTAATTCCAAAGTAAGCCAATAACATTGCCTATCAACAGCATGCACACTTTTCTGGTTAACGTTCCGTTTAACGGGAAAGTTAGGGAGACAAAGAGGAAATTGAAAATTAGGAGCATGAATGCTGATTCACCGGTGATGTGGGGAGAGGATAAAAACGTGTAGGAGGCGATTGCTCCTACGGAAAACCCGTAAATTAGATGGTTAGTTCTTAGCTCGCTTTCTCTCATTTCTGATTTCCCTTTCCCCGAACTTTTAGAGGCTAATTATAGAAAAACACTATAGAAGATATTTCTAGAAGGGAGTTTAAAACTTGCGGAACAATCCGCAAATCCCAAGACCCTTGATAGGTCTAGTCCTTTCAAAGTTTATAAATGCCTATTCTTTGTGAACTCTCGACGATTTCTAGGAGTTATCAGAATCGAGGACAATGTTATCTATTACCATGCAGAGGACATGGAACACTTCTTCAGCTTTTAAATTGTCTGTGTCCAAAATTAAATGGAACGGCGTGAAATCTTCCCCCAGGCTAAAGCCGTAAAGCTCTTTGTAAATAGCCTTTGTCCGCTCTTCCTTGTTTCTTAACGCCCTCAGAGCTTCCTCAACACTTGTTCCGTCTCTATCAGCTATTCTTTCCGCCCTCTTCTCCGGAGAAGCCTCCAACCACACCTTAAAACCTTTTTTGAATAGCCACGGCATCGTCCAGCTATCCAAGACCACATTCCCCTGCTGTGCCAGTTCCAAAAGTTTTCTGTCAACTGACTTGTCAAATTTCGGGTCTTTGCCTCTTTTTTCTAGAAACCGCATTCCTTCCTCACTTTCCCACCACCCGTGTTCAAGAGGCTTGCAGCCCTCTTCCATGGCTAGGGCTTTCAGCGCGTCTCCACCCGAGTAGTACTTTAACCCATATTTCTCAGCGAGCTTCTTTGCCAACGTGCTTTTCCCGCTTCCAGCCATTCCACAGATGCCAATGACTATGGG
>Ga0315308_1000854_pt1 | contig 17453 bp, 28 predicted proteins | sample TDP3_MG_FD_203078 | JGI IMG/M metagenome (GOLD analysis project Ga0315308, IMG submission 203078) | Freshwater sediment microbial communities from Lake Towuti, South Sulawesi, Indonesia - TDP3 | ecosystem: Environmental > Aquatic > Freshwater > Lake > Sediment | place: Indonesia: South Sulawesi... | reverse complement strand
AAGTGACGTTGAAATGCCTGGGGGGATTCTCGGTAGAGCCCTCGGCGGATTAGCACGTGGAGCAGGCGAAAAGCAAGTTGTGAAATCGTTAGAGAACTTGAAAAGTATTCTGGAGAAATAGCTGCTTAATGGAACAGTGACCTGCTGAAATACTATAGGAATAATTCCGAGGCATAATACCTCTGGTCACAAGGTTCGTGGTAATATTATTCACCTACAAAGTTTAAGTAAATCTAAACAGTTGTTCCAGAAAGCCAAGGATTTAGGCTTAAACATCAGTAAAATAACGGAAAATACCTTGAAAGGCTACGTTGAACGCTTAGAAGGACAAAAAACAGAAACAAACGGTGGACAAAACCTTTATCAAGGAGCCAAAGGTTGTAAAGATCGGTGGGCGTTAAGGCTCCCATATGAGAGAGTGCTAGCTGAGGAGGACGTAGCGTCCGTCCATGACGCTTAGTTGTTAGTCGTATGTGGACATAATCCCCAATTAATTTGGGTGATACTCTTGACGCCCACCGCTACGCTTAAGATGTTGTTTGTTCTGTGATGGTTTTGTCCTTTCATGTCGATTATGTTGGCTTATCTCGAAGGGAAAGGCTAAAGCAATAGATAGTTTCCGGGGAATCAACTTGAACGATTATAGGTCAGCATTGAACACATTCTTACGTGGAACCTTAACCTACATTGAAGTCAACTGTAGCTGTCTGGAACTGTTCTACAGCTACCTTAACTGATCTCTTGCTTTAGCTTATTGGCACTGTGGTTTGGACTGTAAGTTTTGCTTTGTGAAAACAACAAAGGTTAAGAAGCGTGGAGATAAGGATGATCTTGGAAGCGATGCCTGAAAAAACCTCGATAGCTGATTTAGGCAATATTCATAACATGTTTATCCAAGAAGGCGAGCACTTTTTGAAAAACCGGGGCGAAACTGACATCTTTCAAGCCGGCTCCATCGAAACCATGACCGCCCTGCGGAATCGTTATGAACTCGTATTCTACACCAACCCGTTCAAGCTCAGTCGCCATTATCTCCGATTGTCGATAAGGTACATCGGTATCATTAGTGCCGTGGAGAAGCATGGTAGGGGGATACTTTTTATGTACATTTCTTATAGGACATAAAGAATCATATGCAGAAGATTCGGTATGCGGATCATATCCTGTCACTTCTTTTGGCCAGAGTCCTTGTTGCCGGCAGTAGAGGTAGAAACGTCCACGATCTTGCACATTTTGAAGAGGTAATTCCGAGATAATCTTCGTACCGATGCTTGCATACGCTTCCTCTCTCGATACTTTGGGTTGTCGGCAGTAAAAAGGGTCGGGACGGCTATACCAATCACCCGCAATATCGCAGTAACCATAGTATGAGACCAAGCCTTTTGGTCGAGGGTTTACACAGAAACCCGTCATCAACGTTAGATAACCGCCTGCAGAATGCCCGACAACTACGATGCGATCGGGATCGGTATTGAATAATTTTAAGCCCTCTTCACGCGCCCATTTATAGGCGTCCTGAACATCCTCTACGATTGCTTTAAGCTTTGATTCCGGGGCTAAGCGATAATCTATCGATACAACAGCGTATCCAGCTTTAACATACCCCTCCAACTGATCAGCTCTGATCCCTCCCCGATCACCTCCGATAAGTGCACCGCCATGTATCCACAAAATTAGGGGGTGGATGAGGTTATCTGGAACTCGGTACACATCGGCTTTAATCTTGCAGTTCTGAACTACCTTAAAAACATAAGTCTTCTTCTCAAGCTTCACTACAATCACCATTATAATTGGGTGTGTCAAAGATTCCTAAGTATATTTTAAACTTTTTTCTAAGAAGAAAATCTTACTTATAGAGAACTCTTAGGTTAATTGAATTGAGAATAAATGCTGGATTCTTAGATAAATTTAGGTCTCTCTCCTCACTTAGAATTATTTTAGCGAGGCATCTTCGGGTTTTTGTAAGTCCACACACGCCCACCATACCATGGTTTGTTCTTATATCTCAGTGACCCCCTTAATCTAGGCTAGTAGTTGAGGGTGGTCAAGGGTAATAATGGACATTGAAACGCGGATGGAGCTGATCCAGAGGGCGCCGACGGAGGAGGTTGTCACTGAGGGGGAGCTTAGGCAGCTCCTTGAAACCAAGGCTCATCCCATAGCATACGGCGGATGGGAGCCGAGTGGCCTCGTACATCTGGGTACAGGGCTTATCTGCGCGTACAAGATGAAGGATTTCATCGAAGCCGGTGTCAGGTATAAGGTATGGTTGGCGTGTTGGCACGCGTGGATAAACGATAAACTAGATGGGGATATGGGGAAGATAAAGAGGGCGGCGCGGCACTTTGTACACAGCTGGGTGGCGCTGGGAGTCCCCGAGGATAAGATCGAGCTTGTTTGGCCTGAGGAAGAGTACGCGGACCTCTCTTACTGGAATAGGGTTGTACGAGTAGCTAAGGCCCTAACCATCCCGAGGGTCACCCGTACCCTAGAGATAATGGGGAGAAAGGAAACGGAGGCTAGGAAGGTAGCCGACCTCCTCTACACCCCTATGCAGGTTGCAGATATTTTCCACCTTGAAGTGGACATCTGCCAACTGGGAATGGACCAGAGGAAAGCCCACATGGTGGCAAGGGAGGTAGGTCCAAGGCTAGGTCTCTGGAAACCCGTCTGCGTGCACCACCACCTGCTGCAAGGTCTAGCTAAGCCTCCTACTTGGCCCTTACCTGAAGACCCCCAGATGAGGAAAGAGGTCGTATCATCCGTGAAGATGAGTAAATCCATGCCCCAGACATGTATTTTCATATACGACTCCCCGCAAGACATCAGGAGGAAAGTCCTCAACGCTTACTGTGAGGAGAAAATCGTCGACTTCAACCCCGTCTTAGACATGGTTAAACACATTATTTTCAGGGAGAACAAGACCTTTACCGTTGAAAGACCTGCACGGTTTGGCGGGAACGCGGAGTTTCAATCATACCAAGAACTTGAGAAAAGGTATAGAGACGGGAAACTCCATCCTCTAGACCTTAAAAAAGCCGTAGCAGAGGAAATCATAAGAATCCTAGAACCTGTACGAATTTACTTCAATGAAAACAAGGAAGCCAAGACGTTGCTCGAGTTTATTAAAAGCCAAAAGGTAACAAGGTAGATCCTTGGAGAGGAAACAGGCTTTTTAGATGCTGGTTGGAAATTGCACAGTGGAAAGGAAAGAAGACTGGAAAAACTCACGAAACTTCTAGATAAGCTTCGAGATGAGGCAGCGGGTGGAACACCGATCATCGTTGAGGGTAGAAACGACGCTAAGGCTTTGGAGGCCCTAGGTATCCGTGGAAACCTCATTCAAGCCAAGTCCTATCGAGGCTCCTTATTGCAGTTAGTCGAGGGACTTAACGTGCATGCCGGAGTGATCATTCTCACCGACTTCGACCGAAGAGGTGAGCAGCTCGCTAAGTTCATGGCTGAAAGCTTTGAGAGGCAGAGGGTTAAGGTGAATCTAGTTTACAGGAGAAGGTTGGCGGCTATCATCAAGACTGATGTAAAGGACCTTGAAGGACTTGCAGCGTACATAGGGAAAAAGTTAGGATGAAAAGCTTCACAGAGCCATGAACATATTCAGATATCATGCATACGAGCTTGGCTTAAAGACCGAATATTATCCGCTGGACTATACACACATATAGGCTAGGTTCTCCACTTCCTCGGGTATGTTCCTGGTTTAAGGACGACTCTCTCCGTTTTCACGGCTAAGCCTTTATCCTTCTCTAGGATGTCAGGTGTTGACATAAGAGCCTTGCCTAAGGCGACAGCTTCCTTCTTCAATGTGTAGATGGCTACGGTGGAGCCGGGTCTCACATCGTCGGATAGGCTAACGATGCCTGGGAGGGCTAAGTCCGCTCCATGGCACAAGGCGTCCACAGCTGAGTCCCTCACAGTGACCTCGGGTTGCAGGATCAGGGCTTTCTCAACCGGTTGAATCACCGATTTTAAGGGCTCCTCCATCCCTTCACACCATCGATCCCACGCGTCGGCCAAGCCTTCAAAGCTTACGAGGTTCACGTCTTCCACGAAGGGCCCAACCCTCGTTCTCCGAAGCTCCTTCATATGCGCCCCACAGCCGAGAACCTGACCGATGTCGAAGCACAGTTTCCTCACGTAGGTTCCCGCTTCGCAGCCGACTTTGAAGAGCACATACCTTTCCTTCGTTTCAAGATGGTTTAAGTAGTAGATGAAGCGCGTCCTCAAAACACGTTTAACTGAAGCCCTTAAAGGGGGTCTCTGGAAGACCTCACCCTGAAACTCTGCGAGAACCCCTTTCAACGCCTCATCTGGGACTGAGCCGTGTAGCTGCATAACGCATACGTACTCTTTCCCACCGTGAAGGAGAACCTGGAGAACCTTAGTGGCCTCGTTGATGGCGATAGGCAGGACACCTGTCACACCGGGATTTCCTTGGGAAAACTCCCTCTAAGGTCCCGCTGTGACCGGCCCTCGCAGCCTTCAGGAGCCTTTTAACAGACGCCGTGACATCGTGGCTCGTAGGCCCGGCGGGTTTATCAAAGTTGACGACCCCGTACTCTAACCTTTCCCTAAGGCTTCGGCTTTCAGGCGGACATCCGTAAGCCGCATCGGTTTCATCCACTGCCTTGTAAACGATTTCCCTCTTCACTTCCCATGGTTGAATCGCTTCCAAAGTTTAAACCTCCTGTAACCCAGTACCAGATTCAACGGAGGAACGCAGCACATCGGTTAACCGACTCTTCTCAAGCGCATCCATAACCGCCTCATCCGCGGAATCCCTTCTTATACCCACCTTGAACTCCGTAGGCTTCAGATGCTTCACGCTAACCCTCCTCCGCTTCACACCGGTTAGCAGCATCGGACCTGTAACGACGACGAAGTTGTCATCGATCAAGTCGACGACCACGCATTTCCTCCCAGCTTCCCTCCCCACGGTCTTAACGCAGACCCTCCCAACCTCGATCATTTAACGCCTCCCTCCAAAGGAACGCCGCCTCCCTCTTCCTTAGCTCTAATGTATTCTTCAACGAGGGTCTTTAAAACCTTGAAGATCGATTCCCTCGGGAGATTAGCCGTGTTTAATACGATGTCGTAGATCGATGTGTCGCGGAAGTCCACCCCATAGAACTCCCTGTACCTTTCCCTGTCGTCTTTCTCACGTTTAAAAGTCTCCACCTTCATTTCGCCGAAGGCTTTCCCATCTCTTCTAGCAAGGCGTTTAAACCTTACCTGGTCAGGTGCGGTTAGGAATATCCTCAGATCCGCCATATCTCCAGCCATCCAAGCGGATAGGTCCCCGTCTAAGACCACGCACCCCTTCGCAGCTTCCTCCCTTGTCCTACCGTCGATGAACTCATCTACCTCAGGGTTATGCTTCAGGGCTTCACTTAGCTGGTGAACCTGCATGTGTCTCTCGCTTGAAAACTCCCTGAAAAGCTTCCCAGCTGAAACGTACCTAAGCCCAAAGACCTCGGCGAGTCTCCGCGCGTGCGTCGACCTACCCGCCCCATGCAAGCCCGACACCGCGATGACGAGTTTAGAAGCCTTCACTTTAAACCCACCCACTTTACGCGCCTATATCCACTCTCAAGCTTTACTTAAAACCCTTGCCGAAAAAAGGCCTAAATCTACTAGGCGCGGTATTTTCTATGCCCTAGCTTCCGTCTTCTTTTCCTCAGTTGGCACAACACCCATACCCATACCAGTAGGGACTCCTAGAATTTTATACATGGGTCGACCTATTGCGAAGGCGCAGATGAGGTACCAGAAGAAGAAGGGTATTGGAGTGTGACCACTAAACGAGGGAATACTTATTGGCAGTAGAGCTGCTGCGTCGATGCTGTTTGTTTTTATAAAGGCGCTGTTCAGTAGGGTGAAGATAAAGCCGAATAACACCATCGACACCACGGTCATCATGAGGCTCCGCTTACCCGTCTTCCAACCCAGCGCCTTCTTAGCGGCTTCCCTCTTCCTCAGCTTCGCCTTAAGCTTCTTATCCCCTGTAATCCTCACCTCCTTCTCCAGCCTCCTACACTCAGCCTCTATACGCATGTACTCCCTCTGCGCCTCGAAGTCTATGAACAACTTGTTTAAACCGATTGAGCTGAGGTTGAAGAGGATGCCGACGATGAAGATGAAGACAGCGGCTCTTTGAACCGGTTCCGTGAGGGGTGTAACGAGTGCAACTAACCAGTCGTACCAATCGAACCAGACCATGCTAACCTCCTCCGTATACTACGTTTACTCTCCGAGGATCCTCCTTATAGCGGGGTACATCTCTGAAACCCTTTCCTGCATGATCGTCTGGTATAATTGGTAGAGGATGCCTACGGTTAACAGTACGCCCATGCCGCTTCCGAAGACGTTGAAGAAATCTGCCGTGGATGCGACTAAGCCTACGATGATCCCCCCGAGAAGGGTTACTGTGGGGATGTACTTTTTAAGGATCTCCTCGATGGACTTGTACGTTCTTCTAAAACCTGGAATCTGCGCTCCTGAGTCGATAAGCTGCTTCGCCACATCTCTCGGTCCCATACCCCCAACCTCCATCCAAGTTGCGGAGAAGCCCGCGCATAGAGCCACCGTGATACCTATGAACGTGAAGCCCCTTAACGGGTCTTGAAGCACATGCCCGATGTCCCGTGGAGAAGTAATATAGTAGGCTAATGAACCTGACATAGGCTGCAGCTGCCCTTCAACCGTTTCAAATCGCCCTAACAGGTTCAGCCATAGGTTATCGTTGTTAGGGTTGAACCTAGACCATAAGATCTGGGTGCCGAAGTAGATGTTGGCTAGGAGGGCTGAGGCGAAGATGACGGGGATGTTTGACACGTAGAGGAGTTTCACGGGGAACCTGCCCCTGTAACCCCTGAACCGCGCGTACATGATCGGAAGCTCAACCCTGATCCCCTCAAGGTAGATAACGATGACGAATATAACGATGGTTGAGATGAACCCGAACATATCTGGGTAACCCGACCTCCGAATGGCCGTCCAAAGGTCTTCTCCGTTTAGAAGCCCTTGAAAGAACGCTGGTATGGCGCCTAGGAACTTATTGTCCTGAGTAAGCCCGATTAAGGGAGATAGGCTGTACCAAAGTATGGTTTGGGCCACCCCCGCGGCGATGAAGAGGCTTATCCCGCTTCCTATCCCCCAGCCCTTCTGGACGAGTTCATCCATAAGCATGAGGATGATTCCAGCGGCGATGAGCTGAAGGAAGATCAGCACGTTCGTTTCAATGCTTAAGCTACCCCAGGCTCCTCCAAACCAGTATAAAGCGGCTTGAAAGGCTGTCATTAAAACAGCGAAGAACTTGTTAGCCGTCGTGAAGAGGGCTTTATCATCCGCGTTTGAAAGGTCGCATTCGATAAATTTAGCTCCGACTAGGAGCTGAAGGATTAAACCCGACGTAACGATTGGGCCTATGCCAAGCTCCATAAGTGTCCCATGCCTGGACGCGAAGATGACGCGCATGGCTTGCAGTGGGTCTCCGAGACCACTCGTTTTAAGACCGAAGAGGGGAACCTCGCTCATGATGAGGTAGACGGCTAGCACGATGAAGGTCCAGAAGAGCTTCTCGTTGAAGCTGACAGTCTTCTCCGGAGCCTTCACCTCTAATGTAACCCTTGATAGGGGTTTGAAGAGGTTTAGGAAACGCCCGGGCATGGTCTACCATCTACTGGAAGCCCTTCAGCCTTTAGCCTGAACCGTTATGACTTCCCCACCTGCTTCCTTAACCTTATTCACAGCTGACTCTGTGGCTTTATAAGCCTTGATGGTTAAGGGCTTAGAAACCTTTCCCCTACCGAGAAGCTTCTCGAAACCGATAGATGCGAGGTCGACAACCGTCTTCCCTCCTTCAACATGAAGCTTTCCTCCGCGGCTGAGTCTCTCAGCGAGCGCATCGAGTTCACCTGTGTTGAGCGCCCGCGCCAATCCCCCGCTACGGTTTCTGGAAACCTTCTTTCCCCAGTAGTCAGGCTCATACCTGAGAACCCAGGTCCACTTATGCTTATGCATACCCGCCTTCCCTCTGCCACCTCGGCTCCCATGCTTCCTATGTTGACCTATGGTTCCCCAACCGTGGGTTCTCGAACCCCTTAACTTCCTAACTTTCCGACGTCTCCTAGCCATAGTCTACTCAGCCTCCGAATGCGTTAAGACCTCGGGCCGTAAGCGTCGTTATGCTCTCAGCCTTCAATCCCTTAACGCTGGGCCTTTCACGGGTGAAGTGAAAGCGTACACGGTTATAAAAGTTTATTGAGTCCACCGAGACATCACCGACTATGGTTTATGGAAGAACGGTTTGAAGTAGTTACTTAAAGGGTGGAACGCGTTGATCAATGGTTTTGGTCTCTTCATAAACCATGGCTGGGGCCGGGATTTCGGCTAAACCATTTTCTTTATGAGTATGTTGACCTCAGTTCCCCAGTTACCTATGGCGCCCTCTGGATAGTATTTCTTAACCGACCCGTAGCCTTGGCTTGGGGGTCTAAGCCTGAAAACTGGTTTAACATTCGGGAAGTCTTTAATCCTCACCTTTCCTTCCAGAAGTGCCTCAGCGAACTCCTCGACTGTTTTGAACCCTAGCTCCTTCACGTTTACTTCATCTAACCGTTTACCACCGGTAATTCTCCCCCTCTTCCTAAGAAGGGATGAGAGGGTTTCATGGTCTATGCTGCCGTAGGCTATGAAATCCTTCGCTTTCTGAAGCATACCTTGGTAGTCCGGTGTTTCAGGGATGATGACGCAGTGATTAGGTTTTTCAAGCCCTAACCTTGCCAGGGTATCCTCAACATCCCCACGTACATTCGCCGTTCCCCTCACCCTCACAACCACGTACATGGTTTAACCCCCGGGTTCAGCGGACCCAATCCTCTGGCGTGATCACTCGGTAAGTGTTTTTTAAGGCGTTGTAGACGGCGTAGATCAGGGAGGGAGTTGTCCTCGTGGAGCCCCGCGTCCTTGTCCAACAGTCCTTTATACCCGCCATGCGTATGACGGTCTTCACGTTCTCACTGGCTACGATCCCTAAACCCCTAGGACCAGGGACCATCTCGACCATAACGCTTCCACACTTACCTATTACCTTGAACGGTAGTGAGTGGGGTTGTCCACAGGCGCATTCCCATGAACCGCATCCGTATCTCACAGGTGTTACCCTAAGCTTCGCGTTTACCACGGCTTTCTCAACAGCCATTCTCCACTGCTTTGCCTTAGCCGAGCCTACGCCTATGTAGCCTTTTACACCTACAACAACGATGGCTTTGAAACGCGACTTCTCCCCTGCGTCTGTTTGTTTCTGAACGAGGCTTGTGGCGAGAACTTCATGTTCGAGGCCTGGGAGGAGTATGTCCACTATCTCGGCTTCTACAATCCTATGTCCTTGAGTGAAGACATCCTCCATCGATGTTATTTTTCCTTCCTGAACAAGCTTCCCGAGGCTTGTCCTCGGAACCCAGCCCTCAACTGTGCTTTTCACTTCGACTTCTCTTCGCATCGTAAGGTCACCCTTTCGCCTTGAAGGCTTTCACAATCCTACCCCTGACTTTTTCGAAGTGCTCCGGAAGCTTCTCAGGTGGTGTTTTCATGGAGAGATACGCTGAGAAGCGTTGCTTATAGAGTTCAGGGTTCTCCTTTTGAAGTATGGCGGCGTACGCGGCGATGTGTTCACCCTTGATCCGTGAATCGCTAGGGTGGATTTCTTGGCCTGATGAGATGTTTAAACCCGCGTCTAAGGCACCCTTCAACGCAGCCGCTGACTTAGAACCCTTCACCATCGGGTCTAAACCAGTGTCCAGCACAGCTTTCTCAACGTCCTTCTGCAAAGCCCTGTAACCGACGAGTAGACCAGTTAGGTAAGCTGAAGGTATGTTCCCGCAGCCAGCCTTCCAACCGAAGTCTTTAACGAGTTGCTTCGTATGCGCCGATGTGATAACGGAGTCGCCTTTCAAAGTAGCCGCGACGACTTGAACCACCGTATTCTTAACGGAATTCCTTACGACTAGCCTCGGTAGGCGGGGTTGGAGTAGTCTCCTCCGTTTCCTGTAATCTGTCTTATGCATTCTCCGCCGCTTCAAGGATATCTTCCCAGCGCTCATCTTATCCTACGCCTCGCCAATCCCTCGGCTTGAATGTATTGCTTCAAAGCGGCAATGCTGTCGAAGGCTCCTCCCTTACACATACCGTAGAGCCTACGATAAACCTTAGGGGTAATCGTTCTCCTTTCCCTCAGCTCTTTAAGAGTCTTCCTTAAAGCCCTAATCTTTAAAGTCCATGAATCCACGCTCCCGGCTCTAGCACGGGACCCACCCTTTCTACTACCTGACCCCCGTCCAGCACCCCTCTTCCTCTGCGCTCTCACCCTACCCCTGCTCGTCCCTTGTACAGGTAGCTCCCTGATGGCTCCTTCATGGATCATCTTACGAACATCGTTTTTAGTAATCGCGGATTGAAGGTCTTCAGCCCTCTCAGGGTCCATCCAAACCCTGTTCTGACCAACCTTCAGAAGCTCGGAGGCTAAACGTCTCTTCGCCTTCAAGCTCACTTCCCACCACCCCTTTCACCTGTGGGCTCAGCCCCCGCAACCTCCTTCCCCCTTTCAGGTCCAGGGTTTACGACGACGATTTGGAGGTCCCTCGCCCGCTCAACGATCCTACTTCTCTTCCTCGCTCCAACCGCTTGGGCAATCCTCGCAGCCTGCGTTCTCCCATCGACTTTCTCAAGGTCCTCCAAGTTATGAACGATGACTTCCTCGTAACCTGATGGGTGTAAACCCCTGACCGCCCTGGGTTTACCGTAACCCGTCTTAGGCAGAGGAGGCCAACCCTTCAGCTGAAGCCTCATCTTGCTCGTCCCACCCCTGGGCTTCCTCCAGCTCTCCTCAACCCTCTTGTACCTCCAGCTTTCCTGTCTGCGAAACTTGGGTTTACGTTTCTGCAACCTTTTCCTAACATTCAGCAGCCTCGTTTTAACCGGTGTTAGCTCGGGTTTCCTGTGAAGCCTTTCCTCAACGGGCTTCACCGCCTCAGCAGCCTCCTCTCCTTCCTCAGGCTTTGGCTTCTCCTCGTTCCCACCGTTCACGCTACATCCCCTCACTCCTATCGTACACGTAGATGCCGTCGAGGAAGACACGTGGGTCCTTGGCTTTAACCCGTGTTGCCTGCTCGATGTTCGCGGCGGTTTGACTGACATCACCAATGCTCAGTCCCTTCACTACGACGTCGTCGCCTTCAACGCTTACCTTAACGTTTTCCAAGACCTCGGCAAACCTCGGTCTCCTCTCCCCCGTGAAGTTCTCGATGACGACCCTGTCTCTTTGAACCTTCACAGACATGGGGAAGTGAGCGTACACGATCTTCAACTTGTAGGTGTAGCCCTTGGTAACCCCAGTGATCATGTTCCGGATGTGAGCCGCCACAGTTCCTATTGCCGCAAGCTCCTTCCTCCTGCTCTTGCCCAAGGTCTCCACCCTTACAACATCACCTTCCTTCACTAACCTGACGCTTAACACGTGGGAGAAGTCTTCGGAAAGTGTGCCAAGGGGGCCATTAACCCTGACACTCCCACCTTCAAGGAGAACTTCCACGTTTCCCGGAACCTTCACATCCCTGCTTTCCATAGCTTCTCCCTAGTATACCATGGCGATTATTCTTCCGCCTATACCCTTCTCCTTGGCTTCCCTATGGGAAACGACTCCTTGGGGGGTGGACATGATGAGGATTCCCATTTCCTTCGATGGTAGAAACCGCTTCTCGAACCTCTCAAGCCCTGTGTGCTTTACCGCGTACCTCGGTCTAGTAACCTTGCAGTTGTTGATGCGGCCTAGGAGTTGCACCCTGAACTTCCCAGTTCTTCCATCCTCTATGAACTCGAATTCACCTACGTAGCCATTCTGCTGCATAACCCTTAGAACCCTTCCTACAAGCTTTGAAGCCGGCCAGATAACGCATTCCCTCTTATTCTTTTCCTCACTGTTCTCGATGATTGAGAGGGCGTTTGACAAAGGATCTAAAACCGTCATAGGGCTTCACTTTAACTCAGTTTTTTAAAGCCCAGTTTAGGGGCGACCTCTCTGAAACACTGCCTGCACAGGTTTAGGCCGTACCTTCGGATAATTGGTCCGTATGAGCCGCATCTCCGGCAGGGTCTACTTCCCTTACCGAACTTCCTCACCTTCTTACCCCTCTTCGCAGCCTTCTCAGCCATGGTTAATCACCGAAGACCTCGACGCCGAAGTTCCCCCGTACAAACTCAACGGCTTCCTCCCTGCTCAATCTGTGTTTAACACCCACTTTCGTACCTCTCCTCTTCCTAGCAACTCTGAAGCCTGGTCTTGTTAAAGTAACTGCAACGTCCATGCCGACTGTGCCAAGCTCAGGGTTGTACCTCGTCCCAGGGAGTAGAAGATGCTCCTTAATACCGAAGGAGAAGTTACCATACTTATCGAAGCTCCTCAAAGGCACCTTTTTACCCACGGCTTCTAGACTCTTCCTCAGGAATTCCATGGCTTTCTCCCGGCGGAGTGTTACGATGCAGGCGATGGGTTCACCCTTATGAATCCCGAAATCCCTGATCGTCGTCTTAGCCTTCGCTGTATAGGGTTTGCCGTTTGTGACCTGGCTTAAGATCGTCTTAGCCCTTTCCAGAGGTTCCCCAGACTTCCCTAGGGCTATGTTGACGACGACCTTTTCAACCCTGGGGATGCGCATGGGGTTGACGGCTTCAGCCACCTCAACCCTTTTCACAGCTTCACCCATTAAACCACCTCGGGCAGGGATATCAGGGGTCTTTCAAAGCCGACTGGGAAAACGTATTCGAGGGTTGTCTGGAAGCTGCCTTTTCCCGCGGTCTCGACGGTGACCATGGCTGGCACTGTGGCGGCGCCTTTAGTCACCGAGGTCAGTCTGCCGTGGTTTCCCAGGTTTCGTCCCCCTATTACTATGACGTAGACTCCCTCCTCGAACCTGATGTGCTCCATAACCTCTCCTTTTGTAAGCCCTATCTTCAGGATGTCGTTTACTTTGTAAACATCCTCTATAGGTCTTTTAGGGTCGCTGACTTTAATGAGGAGGTTCCTCCCATCGTGGAGGTTTACCTGAACGTTCCCGTTCTTTAAAGATGTTTTACCCAAAACCTTACATAGCTTAAAGGAGGCTTCGTCAACTTTTATCGGGTGTGGGTATAAACCCTTCCCCGGTAAAGGTAGAACCCTGTAGAAGCGCTGAGTTCTCGGTACACCGACAACATCCATTAAACCTATGGGGAAACGCTTACGTTTGACAACTCTACCATCGACCTCAACCATTCCCTCAGCAACGATATACTCAGCTTCTTCACCCGTCGCAGCGAGGCCTAGGATGTCCCTTAGGAGGAGCTGGAGGGGGATACACTCATCGGCTTGATGGGGACCCGGTATCGGTTTTGTGATAAACTTGAAGCGTTTTCTAGCGATAGGCCAGAACTCTGGCGCGGGAAGCCGCTTCAACTTCTTCGAACCACTCGTTCTCCCCAAACCTACACCCCTCCCCCGCTCTCTTCCCCAGTTTCAGCGACCTCGCCCAACGCTTTTCCCTTCCTCTCAAGGGCTTTCACCCTCAACTTGTCCCCTAGTTCAAGCTTTGTTATCATAACCTTCGAAGGGTGTATGGAAACGTTTATGCTTCTTCCATCAACCCTCTCCCGTGTTGCTCCCTCAATCTGAATCTTCCGATTTCTGTAGTTAACCTTGGCGACTTTCCCACTGATTTCCACGTAGTCTCCTCGCTTAACTAGAACAGTGTCGCCTTTCCTTAAGGGAACCGCGCGTATCCCGTATATCCGCCTAAGCTCCTTTGAAAGCGGCGCCGTCATGATGCGGTGGACTACGTGAGGAGAGGCATTGTACATCATTCTCCGCTGCTTCCCCGGTTTACTCGATTTCATCGACGTAGGCTTCCCCTCTATGCGAGCATGCTTGTTGCAGCTGCGACCCTAGGCCATCTCTCAGCGGCTTCTAGGGCTACAGGTCCCCTGATCTCAGTTCCCTTAAGTTCTCCCTCTGGAGTCAGTAGGACAGCTGAGTTGTCTTCGAAGCAGATCCATGTACCATCAGGTCTTTTATAGGGCTTTTTCTGCCTGATAACAACGGCGTGCATTACTTGACTTTTCAACTCCGGTGTTCCCTTGCGGATGGATACTACGATGAGGTCGCTCACGGCTGAGCTTGGAACCGTCCTCAACCCACCTTTGTAGCCTACAACACCGATGACTTTAAGCTCCTTAGCACCCGTGTTGTCAGCGCAGTTTATGTGTGAGCCTACAGGTAGAACCCTTGGGATGCGGGGTCTATACTCCATAACCCCCCTGGCTGAAACCGCCCTAGACTTAGGTGCACCCGTGGGTGCTTTCTTAGCTGTTACAGCAGCGCTCCGCGCAGCCACGTTAGCCGCCTCCTACTTTCTCAACGACCACAAAGGAAACAGTCTTGCTTATAGGTCTACACTCGGCTATTCTCACCCTATCACCTTCTTTCAAGCTGAGGCATGGCGTTGCATGCGCAGGTATCCTGCTGTGCCTCCTCATGTAACGCATGTACTTAGGCACGTAGGTAAAGTGACCCCGTTCCACTATAACCGTATGCCTGGCCTTAGCGCTTGCCACAACACCTTCAAAAACCCTACCCCTCACGGATAGAGAGCCGTGGAAGGGACAGTTTACGTCATCGCAGGTTTTTTCAACACCCTTAACCCTATCGCTGAGCAAGCACTTCACCTCTGAACGCGGTCTTCAGGTCTACCCACGAGGGTGCAGCCCTCTACCTCAACCACTGTTCCATCACTTACCGTGAAGTGAAAGGTTGACACATACTTCGGAACCTTCTTCACGCCATTCTCAGTTGAAATGTAAAGCATGTTCCTCGTCTCATCCGATACTTTTCCCTCTATACGTCGATAAGGGCTGGAGCGGGAACCTGAAACCCTAACCTTAAGCCCGATAAGCTCATGTCTGAGGATGTTCAAAGGCGTTACAGGCTTCAAAGAGCCTTCACCCCCTTAGGCTTTCCCCTCCCGCTTTCCTCCTTCTGAACCGTGAAAAGCCTTGCAAGGGTTTTCTTTATCTCCTTGATTCTCCCAGGGTCGTCAACGGTGCCTCCAGCCTTAACCATGGCTTGAAGTCTCAGCAACTCAGCCCGTAAATCCATTATCCTCTTCTCCTTCTCTTCGGGAGTTAGGTCACGGATCTCCTTCATCCTCATAATAGGCAACTAGGTTTCCTCCCCCCCTTTTTCTCTAGCTTCCTCATCTTCCTTAACTTCTTCGGATCCCACGGGTTCATCACCCGATGCTTCAACACCCTGTGCCTCTGGGGCTGGGCTTACCTCAGCTTCGGCTTTTGAGGGGGTTGGAATTTCCTTTACGGTGATCCTATCTGGAAAAGTGGCTGTAGAGGGTGTAATCCTCACCTTGATCCCCCACAGTCCAGGCTTGAGTTGAACGTTTAATACGGCTTCTTTCAGGTTCTTAATGGCTGGGTCTCCAACCTTAGGGATGTAGCCAAGGCGGAACTTCTCGTACCTAGATCTTTCAGTCGTGAGTTTTCCCCGCATAGTGATCTCTGCTCCTAGGGCTCCAGCGTTCATGATACTTTCAAGGGCTCTGAAACCAGCTCTTCGGAAGTGGATGCCTCTCTGTATGGCTGAGGCGATCTGGGATGCTACGATGTAAGGGTTCAGCTCTGGAACTTGGACCTCCGATACGGATATCTGCGGATTTGCTAGATTGAACTTTTGCTGAAGCTCCACACCTAAACCCCTTATGGTTTCCCCTCCCCTCCCTATGACCAAGCCTGGCTTCATAGCTTGAACCGTGATTCGAACCCCTAGGGGCGTCTTCGCGATTTCCACACCCCCGTATCCAGCGTCTTTAAAACGCTCCCCGAGGTATTCATCCACCTCAGCCTTCCTTATGGATTCAGATATGAAATGTCTAACTGCGGACATACAATCAACCTTTCTCAAGTCTCCAAGCTAGGGTTCGCATCCCCTCCGAAGGCTTCATGGATATGTGATCCATATTCATCCTTTCTTCGGCTTAAGAAAAGCTGGGTTAGGTTTAAATCTTGCGGTGAGTACCCTAACAACACTTAAATAGACAGCCCACGTAATTTTTTAAAGTATATTGGGAATCGGAGCTGTATGCCTTGTCTGTTGTGGTTGAAACCAAGGACTTGACGAAGCAGTACATTCTTAAGGGCGAGGTCGTCCACGCCTTAAGGGGCGTTTCCGTGTCAGTTGACAGAGGTGAATACATTTCTATAATGGGTCCCAGCGGAAGCGGGAAGACCACGCTTTTCAACATGATCGGAGGACTCGACGACCCGACCTCAGGCTCAGTTCTGATCGAGGGAGTGGACATCGCTAAGATGTCTGGTAAGGAGAAGGCTGCCCTTAGATGTCACAGGGTTGGTTACATCTTCCAAACCTTCAACCTTATACCCGTGCTGTCGGCTTTGGATAACGTGGCGCTGCCCATGATCTTCGCCGGCTTATCTAAGGAGGAGCGGACAAGGAAGGCTGAGGAGCTCCTGAAAACCGTTGGTTTAGGCGATAGGGTTTACCACCGCCCACCCGAATTAAGTGGTGGACAGCAGCAGAGGGTTGCCATCGCCAGATCCTTGGCTAACGACCCCGCTATCATCCTCGCCGACGAGCCTACAGGTAACCTAGACCTCACCACGGGCTTCACCATAGTCCAGCTCCTTTACAGGCTTAAAACCGAGAGGACTACAACCGTTATATGCGCCACCCACGACTTGAAAATGATCGATGTATCAGATAGGATCGCCTGGATCAGGGATGGACAGATCGAGCGGATAGAGAAAAGGCAGAGCATCGCGCTTACACGTGAGGAGCTGGGTATACAGATTTAGGCTTATAGAAACCGATCAACCAATAACCCAAGCTCCACGAATAGGTTAAAGGCGGCTCTCCCCTCAGCTTAAGCTAAGGGGCCAAGATTTAAATAAAAGATGCCGTGTTTCTTAGGTTTGAGTTTATAAATTCTTGCTAAACCATCTGGAGGCGTTGGCTTTGGTGGAAGAGGAGGAAGAGGGCTGGGAGGAAGAGGAGGAAGAGGGTTTAGAGGAAGAGGAGAGCTGGGAGGAAGAAGAGGAAGAATGGTGAATAGGCGAGGTTACGGCTGAGGATTAACCTCCACTCCTATTTTCTTTTCCCGATAAAGGGATGAGGTATATGGTTAGGGTGGCTGTCCTAGATGAGGATAGATGCCGCCCTAAGGACTGTGGGTTTGTATGCAAGAGGTTTTGTCCCCCTGTTAGGAGCGGGATTGAAGCTATAGAGTTTGATGAGGTAAGGGGTAAACCCGTCCTCGTTGAGCGATTATGTGTAGGCTGCGGTATCTGTGTTAGGAAATGCCCGTTTAAAGCCATATCAA
>Ga0315308_1000853_pt1 | contig 17457 bp, 16 predicted proteins | sample TDP3_MG_FD_203078 | JGI IMG/M metagenome (GOLD analysis project Ga0315308, IMG submission 203078) | Freshwater sediment microbial communities from Lake Towuti, South Sulawesi, Indonesia - TDP3 | ecosystem: Environmental > Aquatic > Freshwater > Lake > Sediment | place: Indonesia: South Sulawesi... | reverse complement strand
AAAGTACAAGATAGGCTTTGACAGCCTCTCTAAGGGACTGATTCACGCACGGGAAAATGACGAAGTTACCTGTGGAAAACTCACGATTGAATGCCGCCTAAAAGAAAATGATCGCGATGTCTTTCTCATAACCAGGGGTTACCAAGTAGTTGCACAGTTTTCTCTTCCCAAACTCTTTCTCGATCAACCGCACCCCGCCGCCGACTCATTCTGTGCCTATCTGCAGAGGAAAGTGACAGCCAGAGAGGCTGAAGAAAATCCCAAGAACATTGGAGAACTACGCTGTGGAATGAAACGTGTAAACGTCAAAGGACGCGTTCTCGAAGTTCCAAAAGCCACTCTTGTATACACTCGTTTCGGCGAGTACGCTCGCGTCACCAACGCCCTAATCGCAGATGAAACCGGAGCCATCAAACTGTGCCTGTGGAACGAAAAAGTCAACGCCGTCTCAGTCGACTCGGTCATACAGATTGAGAACGCAAGCGTCACCAAATTTCACGGCGAAAAGCAATTGAGGCTTGGGAAAACTGGGAAACTACGCGTTGTTGAAGACAGTAGCTTTCCTTCATTGAGGCAAACGCAGAGTGCGGTTGCCTGAGAAGCGCATGATAGCAAAGCAGGCATAAAATAGAATCAACCCAATGCAGCGTGGCAGACGCGCTATGGCTTCAAAAGACAGCTTGTCAGAAACAGTCTTTTCATCTTCTTTTCTTGGCCCAAAACCCTAATTGTCTATGGCCTATATCTCTAAAACCGATTTTCCTGTAAACTTTGATCGCCGATGGATTGTCCTTCGAAACATAGAGCATTACATCTCTGCCTTCTTGAAGCAATCTTCTAGCCAGAGCAGAGCAAACAGAGGTTGAGCAGCCCTTATTTCTCTCCTCTGGCGCTGTGAACACTCCCCGAACTATCGCCAGATCCTCCAGCATCTCAGGAGAAGCTGCGTAAGAAACTAGTTTGTTTCCGTGAAAAACGCCAAAGGCAAAACCGCGAAAGAAGTTAAGCGCTGCTTGAGACTCAATGCTCAGAAGGTCTGCAAGCGCCTGCGCATCTTTCTTCTCAAGCTTTTGAACACTGCGTTTGATAATCGGTGTGAACGTTTCGGATGTCACTTTCATCGTCAAGAAGGTTGTGATCGGTCCCTTTGTCATCTTGTCTGCTGGCTCTTTCAGTTTGTACAATCTCTTGACAGCTGACAGATGACGCTGCTCAATGTTAAACAAGGCCTCAAACAAATCTGACTTTTTCAACAGGGAAACAGCACATTCTGCCTCGCCGCGCATGTAGAGGATGCGCCTATCAAATTCCATCAGGTAGCCAATAATCGCTCTGTCTGCAAGAGCAACCCAAACCTGCGTCCTATCTCTCAAGTGTCTGAGATCGTAGAGCGCGTAGAAATGGCTAACCCTATCCTCGTTCATGAACTCAAACAACTGGCTCTCAACAGCCTTGTCCAACGGTACAACTGCGGTAGCCTTCAATAGGCTTCCTCTCATCACGGAGGGTTCAATTCGACCTCATAAGCCTTGGCTTGCGGGTTAACAGAAAACTTAATTCCAAGCGAAGTCGAACAAACTTTTGGAGGAGATAATAGTTGAGACGGCGTCAAGCTGCTAAAGGTCAGGTTCTCGTACTAATACTGCTTGCCTTAATCGGACTCGTGCTTATTTTTGGCTTGATCTCAATATTCTTGGCTCGAACCCGAGCAGCACCACAGGTGTCTGAAGCATTCTGGACCAGGCGAGACCAGCCAGTTACGGTAGTGACGCTCGGCGATGAAGTTGAAGCCCACGTGATGGTTCAGGCCAGAGAGGAATACGTGGGCGCCATCGTCGTCAAGATCAGAAAAGACGTGAGGCTCTGGTTCGACAGTGATTATGCTATCTCAACCGTTCCAGTCAATCTCAAAGGGGGAGACCAAAAAGAACTCATGGTCGAGTTCACACCAGACGAAGCCAGCGCAGGCAGTCTTCGCGGCTACTTCATCGAAGTCGAGTTTAAAGTAACCCGAACAAGATGGACCATGGAAAACAGCTATCCACCTAGACTCACAGCTGAACTGGCAAAATCACCCAGCTAAGACTAGACAAAACCCTACAGCTCCCTGTGCCGGCAACAAGCTAACTGAGGGCTAACTATTCCCTTTTGGCTTTCGCCGTTTTTGCGTAGAATTCTTGTCCGACAGCTAACGCTTTCTGCAAGTTCTCTTTCTTGCTGAGATATTCAAACACCTTCTTATACGAATAGCTCGGGTCAACCTCAGCCGCCTTCTTAAATAACGTTTGTGCCTTCGATGTGTCTCCATCATAAAGCGCAACTGCGCCTGCAACTTGGTATGCAATCCTAGTTCTCACAAAGTCCTTCGCCTTCTCATATTCCTCTGCCTTTCTAATGTACGATTCAACTCCTTCTTGCACTACTAGCTCAGGGTTAAGCAGTATCACCGTTGCTAAAGCCTCGTAGAGTTCCTTGTCGTCTCCACACAATTCCTCAAGAAGACTCTTTGGCTTCGGTTGCACAGCTGAGCCTTTGGCTTCCTCGTTACCTCTTCTTCTGAGAAAACCCAAACGTGTCATGGTTCGCTCTTATCCTTCATGCAGATAAAAAGACTTTTCTGAGTCGGATCATAGTCGCCGCTACAACGCAGTTCACTCGTCTTCTGAGACACTCTCGCGTTGGTGAGGCACATTGGCTCTTCTTTTTCGCATGAGAAACAATGTTATTCCAACTGCAGCCGCGATGATTATCAACGTAAGATAAGGTAAAAATGGGTTCATAATGAAGGGAGGTGGTCGAGGCGTCTGTATAATCGGATATCGATCGCGATTGTTGCCGTCGATAATGTAGGGGGTGTCTCCTATCCCATCACTTCCGGGCTGGTCTTGACCGGGGCCACTCTTCTCGTCAACGCCTAGGTAGTCGTCCCAGTAGTTTCCACCGGAAGGGTAGTCATCATCCCATGAATTCGTTGACTTATAGTTATCCACTTGACGGGTGTTGTTGATGAAGTTGTTGTGATGTATTGTGTTGTTTGAGGAATACGAAAGTAAAACGCTGCAAAAGCTGTCAGTTATGTTGTTTCCGGTTATGACGTTCTTCGACGACTCGTATAGCAAGTCAATGCCATACCAGCTGTTTTTCATGATGTTTCTGGTTATGGTATTATGTTGGGAAGCACGAAGTTGCACTCCGCACCAACCTCTTTTTGCATTGTTTACCATGGGGTTCTCGTCCAAGTTGTTGTTTCCAGACCAAGCGAGGTCGATGCCAACACCGTTTTCTTCCAAGTTATTTCCATCAGCAACGTTATTTGAAGACCAATAAAGCACTATGCCATATTCATTACCTGTCACATTATTGTTAAGGACCGTGTTGCTTCGAGACCAGGCAAGATTAACACCGGCATAGCCGCCTCGTATGCTGTTTGAAGTAATGGTGTTTCCAATTGACTCATGAAGCCATATTCCAAAATCATTGTCTGTCATGTTGTTTTCAAACAAATCGTTGCTTGCTGACCAATCAAGTTTGATTCCCGAAAAGAAGCCCACGATATTCGTTCTCTTGACTGTTACATCGCTCACTCCAGATAGATGTATTCCTGTGGAATTCAATGTGTCTATGCCCTGAAGTGTGAATCCGGCTCCGTCAATGACAATGTTATTCCTCTCAACTACGATTTCATCAGAAATATTGCCTGTAAATGTGTATGTGACCCCGTCAATACTATTGATAGGAGCTGTGGCTGGATCGACAGTCCCGTCTAATCTAATGAATATTGTACCTGCCGCCTTGACTGGTTGGACGTTTAATGACAATGTCCACAAATCTACGAACAGAAGGGCAAGAGCAATCACGGTAACAGGTTTTCCGAGCATTTTCATTGTGAGTTTTCTCGTGCTTTTTCAGAACGGCGCACTAGGATTATACTGTACAGACCATGAAGTCCAAATACAAGCCCTGCAAGTGAGACCGCATACGAGCCGAATGCAAGAAGGAAGCTGGGAGTAACGCTCTTAATGGTCATTAATAAAGACAAGAAGAAACCTGAGAACATCATGGCCACTCCGGCTATTATTTCAATAACCTCTGAAGACAATTTAGCCATAGAGCCAACAACTCGTAAAGTGGTTCTTTTCGGCCTCGATTTGTGGTGGTTCTTTCTGATTACACACCCCTTCCATTGCATGAACGCATCTTGGATGAAAGTTGCATCCTTTTGGGGGATTCACGAGACTTGGGGGCTCTCCAGGAGGTATGTCTCTCGGTTTGAATCGGTTGTCGGGATCTGGGTCGGGAATAGTCCTAAGAAGCGCCTGTGAATAGGGATGAAGAGAATTTTTCAACAATTCCTTTGTCGTAGCCTTCTCGACGATCATTCCACAGTACATGATGAAAATCCACTCAGAGAAATATCTGGTGGTAGAAAGATCGTGAGTTATATAGATGACACTCAAATTGTACTTATTTTGAAGTTCTTTCAAAAGGGTCAGGATTTCTATTCTAACTGAGGCATCCAACATTGATACGGGTTCATCGGCTATTATCATTTTGGGGTTCAGTATCATTGCTCTTGCAATTACAAGGCGTTGTTGCTGTCCGCCGCTTAACATGTGTGGATATTTGTTCACAAAGTCTTCAACCGGTGTCAATCTAACTTCTCCCAAGGCCTTTTGAACCCTTTCAGCTCTCTCAGACCCACTTCTTATCTTGTGAATAGCCAATGGCTCGTTCAGAATCTGCTGAACTGACATGAAGGGAGGCAGAGCACCAAATGGATCTTGTTGAACAAGCCCTGTCTCTCGATAATATTGCATGAGGTTTCTCGAATTTGAATTCCACAAATCCTCGCCATCGAATATGATCTTCCCACTTGTGGGCTTGTAAAGTCCCAGAATGGTCTTCCCTAAGGTTGTTTTTCCACTTCCACTCTCACCGACTAATGATATCGCTTCCCCCTTGCTCAAGTCAAAACTTACATTGTCGACTGCCTTTACGTAACCCGCCTTTCCAAAAATCCCTTTTCTTAGTTCAAACCATTTTCGCAAATTAACCACTGACAGAAGAAAATCGTCGCTCATCTAATCGACTCCCTCAACAGCATACAACCAGCATTTAACGTTTTGATCCCTTCGAAGACTGAAACCAGGGGGATCTTCAGAACATCGCGCATGCCTATACGGACACCTTGGCGCAAATCTGCACGCTGCCGGAGGGTTTATCAAACTTGGAGGAAATCCACGGATGAACTCCAATTTCTTGTCCGTTCTTAACGTCGGCACGCTGGTCATCAGTTTGGCTGAGTATGGATGAGAGGCCGATCTGAAAAATCTGTCTGCATCATCTAATTCAACAATCTGACCGGCATACATCACAGCTATCCTATCTGCAAGCTCGCTTGAGAGAGCAATGTCATGAGTTATAAGAATGAAACTCGGTTCAAGCGATTTTTTGATTCTTTTTAGCAGGTTCATTATACCAGCCTGAGTCAAAACATCTAGAGCCGAAGTAGGCTCATCCAAAATTATTAACTCTGGATTTGTCGTGAGCGCCATGGCAATTATGGCTCTCTGCCTCATTCCACCACTAAGTTCAAAGGGGTATCTTTCGGCAAACGCCTCTGGAATTCCAACTAAGGTCAAAAATTCCTTAGCCTTGTTCAAGGCTGTTTCTTTGTCAAGATGTTCATGAATCATCAAAGGCTCAGCAACTTGCTGTCCAACTTTGATAACTGGATTCAAGGAGTTCTGTGCTGCCTGAGTTACCATGGAGATCTTAACCCATCTTATTTGTCTTCCAAATTCGCTTTCGCTCAGTTCCATAATGTCTGTGCCGTTGAGGTAGACGTGTCCTTTATAGGTGTGTATGTTTGTCGGTAAGAGGCGAACTAGGGCTTTGGCAAGGGAACTTTTCCCGCAACCGGATTCACCTATGAGTGCCAGTGTATCTCCGCCATTGATTTTGAATGAGATTCCATCTACTGCTTTAATAGGCCCTTTGCTCGTACGGAAGTACAGATAAAGGTCTTTGATGTCAAGCAAGGTGGTGCTCATTTACATCTCTCTTAGTTTAGGATTGAATATCTTGTCCAGTGCAAAACCCAGCAAGGCAAAACCCAACGCTGTGAACACTAAGAGCACAGATGGTTCAAGAACCCAGTAGTAATGCCCTTTGTAGAGGGCACCTTCGGTGAATGCATCGTTGATTATTTTGCCCCATGTAGGTGCGATAGGATCTCCCAGACCCAGTATCGCAAGTGCTGCTTCCAGAAAGACAAAGCCCGAAACGGAGAGCACTAAAGAGGGTATAATTGTTGGGAGAATCTTTGGTATCATGTAACGGAAGATTATTCGAGGGCCTCTTGCACCATAAGCTTGAGCCGCTTCAATGTATGGGAGTTCCTTCACTTGCAGAAACATTGCTCTGTATGTCTTGACTCCCGAACCAAAGATGCTTAAGCCTACTACGACAAGCAACAGAACCCATATGCTAATCTTGTAGAAGATTGATACTAGAATCAGGATCGGAAGGAATGGAAGTATCATCATAAATTCTGTGGTTTTCTGCAGAAGCGTATCTGCGAATTTTCCATACCAAGCGCTTACAGCTGCAATAACCATTTGAATCACTGAGATAGAAACTGCTGCTAAGATTCCGAATGAGATGGCGATCGGAGCTCCCCAGAGTATGCCTATTCTCAGATCTCTTCTAAGATGGTCTGTGCCAGCGAGTCCATAGACTTTTCCGTATACTAAGAGTTTGGCATCGACGTCGGCATTGGGCTCAAACAATAACGTCTCAATTGTCATCTTATACTTGCCTTTTAGGGGCGTGGCTGTGTCACGTCCTAAAATGCTGTCATCTTCCGTCGCAAAGAGAGCGACTTCTGGCGGGATTTCATATCCTATTTCTTTGCCAATTCTGCTACTCAGGTATTCAGTCAAGTATTCTGATAACTTATTGTCATTTGACATGTAGTACCGCTCATCTGCTGAAATCACCGTTTCCCTTAGCTTGATTTGTTGGCTGTTTGGTTTTGTCCAATATATCGTAATGAAGGGGCGAGATTGATTGTACTTTGCGTAAGAAAACAAGTTTATCTCGCTCGGGAAATCGTCATACTCATAATTAAAAGAAAAATCTATTCTAATTATTGAGATGCGTTCACCAGGTACAGTTACCTTGATTGCCCCAGCTCCGCCTTTTCGCGAGTCCAAAATTATTGTTTCGGGCATTTTCTTGGAAGAGAAAAAGTTGACCCAACTTGGTTGGGCCTGTCTTGGATTATCCAGCGTAACGTCTTCTCCCCCTCTCCAAAGCATCACCGCTTGGTCGTAAGGGATGGTTACTACAGTATAGACTGAGAGCATTATCAGAAACGCAAGAATCCCAATTCCGACCAACGCTGACTTGTATGATGTTAGTTGTTTGAGTGTGTTTTTCCATCGTTGTGTCACGTGCGGAGTCCTCCTATCCTTATTCGTGGATCCATTGCTGCATATACTATATCCAGAATGAAAACGGTTAGTGCTAGCAGGTAAGCATAGATCACAACTTCGCCAATTATGACTGGGGAATCTAGCAAGCCTACTGCTTGATAAAAGAGCGAACCTATTCCTGGCCAATTAAACACTCTTTCTGTCACAATAGCCCCCATCCATGAACCTATCAGTGTAAGAGAGAATTCTGTGATTATCGGCGGAAGAGTTGGCCTCAGTACATACCGCCTTTCTAACAATCGAGGCGGAACTCCTTTTGCTTTAGCCATTTCCACGTAGTCTTCGCTCGAAAACATTAGAAAGAACGTTCTTTTCACGTAAGTCTGTATGAAGAAGTATGCCACTATCCAAGATGCGACTGGCAGGATCATGTGTTTCAATACGCTTAGAGCATAATCAAAAGTATTCGACGGAGGTGGGATGTCTACAAGACCTCCATAAGGGAGTAGTCGGAACCAAGAGGCGAAGATTAATATAAGGAATATTCCGTAAAACCATCCAGGTATTGACGAAAGTGGCGAAAGTGAAACTATTGCTTTATCAGTTTTACTTCCATGACGCCTAGAGAGGAAAAGACCTCCAAACAAAGACAAGAAAAAAATCGTGATGTTTATTGACGTAAATAACAGAATAGTAGTGGGCAACCTCTCCAAAATTATCAACCTGACAGTTCGAGAACCGCTGTCGCTGGACATGAAACGAGATCTACCCAGATTTAGGCTCAAAGCAGATGTTAGATATCCAACGCTTCTGTATATGAAGGGTTTATCCAGCCCCAAACGTTCTATTTCTTGCTTGTATAGCTCATCAACCAGCTGCCTCTTTTCCTCTGTACTTAGGTTTCTATACGCTGGGTTTTGGAAAACGCTTTGATTTATCTCGTCGGACACTTGGCCTTTTATGATTTCGTCAACGTAGCCCCCCATGTTTGAGATAACTACAGTTGCGTAAACTGCAAGGGTCACCACGATAAGAAGAGTTGTCCCTCTCTTCAGTGAATATTTGAGAAACCTAGGTATTCCGTCTGGCATATGGCAAACTCCTTACATGATTAAGGTGACGAGAGGTTGAAAGGTTTTACGCATTTGAACTAACCTTTACCGCGGCAGCTTTACGCAATGACCTCTGCGATAACGTATGACGTATGGCATATATAAAGGTGCATCAACGATAACTAGTTTTGAGCTATGTGTCAACTGACTATGCTGAATAGCTAAGTCATGTTCTTTAACAAAAAAAAGAAGGGGGAAGGCTATTTCTTTCTAAGCCTAGGCAGCACTGCTATCACCACTGCCGCTATTATAGCTACCACTGCTACAGCTAGTGCAATGATAACTGTCGTGTTTAGCGTTGAAATTGTTCCTTGAAGATCAGTTACTTGATCCGACAAGTCGGATATCTCGGTTCCTTGGGAGGTTATTGTCGCGTTTAAATCCGCTCTGAGCTTACCGAGTTCGCCGCTGAGGAAATCTTGGAAGGTCCCTGTTACGAATGAAGCTGAAGCTGTCGATGGTATGCTCACTAGTTTGGATGCCACAACAACTTCAATCTTGTTTGAACCAACCGGAAGAACGGAGGTATCAGCAGCTGAAAGGATGATCTTCCATTGTCCGTCAGTTATAGGAGTAGCGCTGCCTACGGTTCTTACGTCTCCAGCAGGGCCTATGACGAGGTACTTAACAAAGTCTAGTTCATCGGTTGGGTATGCTTCACCTTTGAAGGTCACACTGATGTTGAACTCGTTTGCTAATGTTTGAATTACTGTAGAAGGTCCTGCCAAGCTCAACTCTGGGGTCTTAGGTTCTGCAAATCCTGCCCATTTGTCAGCCTTGTCTGGATGTTCTCTGAAAGCTTTTAAGGTTATGCTCGGAGCGAGCGTATCAACGCTATCGACGTAGAAAACTCCGTTTCCGACCCACAGGTGCCCGTGGTTTATATGCCAGGTCTTCAATGCGTTGTATTTCGCGGTGGCTTCAGCATCCGTGATATACGTTGCTAATACGTTTCTGTAAGGAATGAATACTGGTGACGCAGCTAGAGCTGCATCTAGTTGCTCTCTTAACGTAGCTACGCTTGGGCCAGCTATGTAGCTCATCCACTCAACACCTAATGATTCAGCCTTATCAGCTCCAAATGCAACGAGGTTTTTCGATTCCGCGAGCCATCCGATGGAGAGCAAGTGCCATGGTGATCCACCTTGACTCATTTCCAAATCAAACGTATCGGCTGCAGCTTGGACTATATACTCGGCGTCCAAGTAAATCACGTCTGAATAGAAATCGATGACCAGTGGGTTCTCGCTTGTGATTTTGAATCCTTTGAAATCCTTCTTGAATGCGTCAAGGGTCTCGACGTAGGCTGAATCGTACACGGGACTTGCTGGGTCTCCCCTGTCGAATGTGTATATGAACTGGAATACGAAATCCGCCAATGATATGTTAGTTCCGTCGTGATATTTTTCATTGAATAGGTTTGGGTCGAAATTCAAAGTTACTTTCGTCCGAGCTATGGTGCCAGGTGGAGTTGTTATTATTGATTGCGTAGTAGCATCCCAGCCGTACCAAGCGTCTGTAGGCACCACTATTGAATCCTCCGGGGCATATCTCAGAGTCAGCCAGTCTAGGCTTTTGAAAACAGGCAGTCCGCTCTCAACTTCAACCGTTGCGCTCTCCAATCGGTTGGGCCACCACAGACCAGTGAAAGGATCAGGCAGCAAAGACTGATCGAAGGTAGCACGGATAACCATCTGGTCATATATCCAGTTGCTGCCTGCCACAGGATTCCACGGATCGTTCAACAGAGCGGAAGTCCCTATCTTCACGCTTCCTCCAACCGTGTCAACGAATCTCATTGTCTGAGGCCACATGTAGCATCCATAGAAGCCGCCAGCCAGATCAGAAGTCTGCGTTACTGCATCTCGAGCCACCCATGGCGACACACGATTGACAACCCAAACTCTCACTGAGTCTTTCATTGACAGTTCGAGCGCTCTTGCCATCAATTCAGCTCTTTCCTCAACGGAGGCGAAATCATTTCTACCCAAGCGTTCCGATATCAGGTCGAATTCAGGGTCTGGTTTGTAGGCCTGCCAAAGAGGTTCAGTTCTGCCTCGTGGAGTGAAGAAGTAGTCGAAGTTGCTTGCTTCGTCCCTGTTGATTACGGTTGTTACCCAACCGCCTGTATAAAGGTGCCATGCTCCATCCGCCGGGTTACCCCTCATCCAAATCGGCGAGGCTTCTAATGATGTTTTGTACATTCTTTCTACTACAAAACCGATGCTCTCAAGCTGCCCAGATAGATAGTCACCTATTTGTCTTCGTTCGTCCTCAGTTCTTATTATGAACTTTAGTGTAACTTGCTCTCCATTGTAGTTCCACTTTCCACCAACCAAAGTGGCTCCTAATTTCTGCATCTCTTCGGTAATGATTGATTTTCCCTTGTCGAAATTGTAGGCATATTCAAGTTCAATCTTGCGTGCAGTGTCTATCAGTTTTGCATAATCAGGAAATGATGGTGTAAGCGTGGTGTATCTTGCAACGGACAAGCCCTTGGATATTTCGTTAACCACATAGTCCCTATTTATGAGGTAATGGATAGCTTCTCTTATTCTTGGAATAGCAAAAGGATTAAGCTTTCCAGTTGCTGGAAACTCAGGTCCTACAGGGTTAAATGTTATTTCTTCGTGAAGCCCAAAAGATTGCCGATACCAAAGTTCAGGCGTTGCTTTTACTGTGTTGAATAACTCTGCGTCATCCAGCGGGAAGAAGTACACGTCCATCTCCCCTGCCTTCAGCATCTCGACGGCTTGTGGTCTACCGGCGACCGTGAAGAAAACGATCTCATCTACCCATGGTCCTTGAGGCACTTCTTGAGCCGATGCTGTAAAGGGGATTGCTGCTAGCAGTGTTGCTAATAGTACAATGGCCACGAACGAGGTTTTTTCCATATGAACACCGTCGAAGACGAATTTTGTCTGAGAGTTTTATAAGACTTGTGGTGTCGAAATCAACATGCTTGATGTAGTGGAACTGAAGCTGCACTGTTATAGGCTTGAAACCCATGAGAACTCAGCTCTAAGCGACGCGCGCGTACTAGCATTTTCGGAACCGTCAATGGCTGCCAAGATTGGTGCTTTTTGCAGCTTCCAGAGCCGATTCTTCGACTTTGAGGGTGGCTTGAGTACCGTCCACCGGAACTAATATTCATTCTAAAACTGTGAACTAGCAAATGCCTCATCAAGGCAAACTCTGTTTTAGGCTAAATTTTAACAAGCCTAACCCATTTAAAGCTTCCATTAAAGGAAACTTGGTCTGCAAATCTCCAATCTGGTTGAAACCTTGCGAAAGATATCTCTATATGACTCATCGAAGCTTAATCCACGACAAAGACATGTTACGAAGAGCTCAGAGGGATCAGATTCAGGAAATGTCGTTCCAGAGACAAGTCGTCAAGGCCCTTATGAAGCCTGAGGCTTACGACGAAGAGCCAGGTCGAATTGAACTGGTCCAGACCCACATATCATTCGTCTTTCTAACCAGAAACCTTGTCTATAAGGTGAAGAAAGCTATAGACCTCGGATTCCTAGATTTCACAACCCCTGAAAAGAGAAGATTCTACTGTGAAAAGGAGCTAGAACTCAACAAGCGGCTCTGTGAAGACATGTACCTCGAGGTTGTTCCCATCAACAGATCAAACGCATCTTTCATCAAGATAAAAGGTGACGGAGAAACCGTTGAATACGCCGTGAAGATGAAGCGAATGCCTGAGGACAGGATGATGAACAAACTCCTCGAGGAAAACAAGGTAGACACGAAGCTCATCGACAGAATAGCAAAAACCATCGCCGAGTTCCATGCAAGAGCAGAAACCAACAAGAGAATAAGCAAATTCGGCTCCCTGACCATAATAGAAACCAATTGGAATGAGAATTTCGAACAGACTCAACAGTTCTTGAGCAACACAATATCAATAAAAGACTTCGAAATAATCTGCCAAAGAATCAACGATTTCACGAAGCGGAATGTGTCCTTTTTTGAGAGGAGAATGAAGGATGGCAGAGTTAGAGATTGTCACGGAGACATCCATTCGGGTAACATCTTTGTCACAGACGGAATCTATATTTTCGACGCGATAGAATTCAACGAGAGATTCAGGTATTCCGACGTTGCCTCGGATATTGCCTTCCTAGCTATGGACTTGGATTTCAAAGGGCGGATCGATCTGTCCGACTTCTTCGTCGAAAGATACGTCAGATACTCCCAAGACCAAGAGTTACTGAAGATTCTTCCTTTCTACAAATGCTACCGAGCCTACGTGCGCGGCAAAGTCACGAGTTTCAAGCTTCAAGACCCAAACGTAAATAGTCAGGAAAAGACTGCGGCCATGAGAGAAGCCAAGGCGTACTTCAAATTAGCTTCCAATTACGTGAAAGTTCTTTAATCAACAGGCAGCCGGCTGCCATCTCTCCCAAACTTGTCAAGTATTTCGTAGTCGTGTCTCTTAGCCATAATGTGGTGCTCGTGAAACATCTGGTTCATCAAATGGGGATCTCAAAGCGTCTTACTCGCAGCTGATCACAGCTGTCTTATGCCCACAGCAAAGTCCTGTAAAAAGGAAATCGTTGCATGCATGATGGGAAAGGTTCCCTCGGGTTCTATACGGCGAATCTAGTACGATTCCTTTTGCGCAATTAATCAGCAAAGCCTTACTGAAGGCTGAATTGCCCGGCTACGTACTCAGGGATCATCACTGTTCCCATAAGTATCGGTTTCTGGTGGCAATCACTTCCACCAGTCATTACTAGTCCATGCTGTTTTGCAAACTCTATGTAATGACGTGTTGTTGCGGCGTCGTTTCTGGAGTGCCAACACTCTATGCCGTCAATGTGTCTTAGCATTGACTCTTCTATTATGTGTGTTTGTTCAGGCAGCGATGTTGTCAGTGAGACTAGCGAGGTTCCATGAGGATCGTTAGGATGAGCCAACACTATTATCCCTCCAGCGTTTCTTATCAGTCTCGACGCTTCTTCAAGGTAAAGAGGATATTTGGGAACATCGCATCTCACAAGATACTTATCAAAAGCCTCTTGTCTGGTTCTAACAATTCCCTTTTTCACCAGATAGTCCGCTATGTGAGGTCTCCCAAGAACTCCGTCAATTGCCTCCTGAATTTTATTCAAATCGTTGTTAGTTAATTTCTCAATTCCTTCTTTTGCGAATTCTGCATTAATCTTCTTTAGGATCTTTGCAGCCCTTTCCTCTCTGTACTCCGCTATTTTTTGAAGTTTGTTCTTCAACTGTATGTTCTTTACGTCGAATTGATAACCTAGGAAATCTAACGATATTGATTTCCCCTCGTGATATCCACGATGAGAGAAGGTTACATTTAGTTCAACTCCAGAAATGTAGCGGACTCCGTTTATCCTTGCCAAAGCCGTGGCTTTTTCTTGACAGTCAACTGAGTCGTGATCTGTAATCGACATTAACTCAATATTTCTGGTCTTAGCTTCCCTAACAAGTTCTTCAATGGTCAGATTTCCGTCGGAGCAACTTCTCGAATGAACGTGCAAGTCTATTATCATGATTAAAACGTGATCCGCTACATTTTTTCCGTGCTGATTATGTACCAATCCTCAGGGGGATCAAACTCTGTGTCGACTGTTAAATGCACTGTCTCGAGTTGTGGATACCTCTTTTTCAAGTCATTTAAGTCAACAGGTTCAAACCTTCTCTTGTTGTTGTAATAGGCTTCTTTGGTCAAGGCGTTTGACTCGTAATTCTCCTTTGTTCTTCTCAAGATCCTCTTAAGAGACGCCTCCTCAGAGCAGTGGGTTTCAAGTATTACCAAGGTCTTGTGGTGCTTTGCGGCGATTTCCGCGGCGCGTCTTCTCAGTTCCTGCGTTACAAAGGTGGCGTCCAATATAACACCTTTACTTTTTTGCATAAGGTCTTCTGCCCGACGAAACATTTCATCATAGACTGATTCTCGTTTCTTCATGTTTGAGGCAACTTTTTCGTCGAAGATGTCTTCGTTCTTGAGAACTTCCAACCGAATCAAATCGCTTCGGAGAATAGGATATCCCTTGATTTTCGAGATTTCCTCTGAGGTTTCTGTCTTCCAGGTTCCAGGCAGTCCACACGTAATTAGCAGAGTATTAGGCCTCAACTGGGTTTCAACGAACTCTGCAAACGGCTCCTTCAAACAGACACAACCATTGTTTCTGCATAATTAGGTTGAAATGCAACAAGATTAAACTTTTGTGTCACAACAAGCCTGCATCACAACTGAAGCGAAGTCTGTTCAAATTTGAGCAAACAAATCTGCTTTGATCTAGCAGGACTTAAATGCATAACTAGCGACCATTAGCAGTCTTGACTTGCGCGTGGAGTTTGAACCTATGAATCTCAAAATCGAGGGCGCAACAATACTAACGATGGGTTCTGGTGGAGCAATAAAAGATGGAACCATTATTGTTGAAAACGGGCAAATAACCGACATTGGAAAAAGCTCTCAGATGAGACACAAGTATCCTCGACTTGAGAAGATAAACGGAAAAGACAAAGTTGTCATCCCCGGCCTAGTGAACACACATCACCACGCTGCCATGAGCCTTCTTCGAGGATACGCCGATGACATTCCACTTCAAGAATGGCTTGAGAAATGGATATGGCCGCTTGAGGCGCACATGAACGGACATGACATATACGTAGGCGCGATGCTAACAGCCGTAGAATCCATACTGGGCGGAGCCACAACAATCAACACAATGTACCATTACACGAGCAAGGAGAACGAAGCCAAAGCATTAGCTGAAAGTGGCGTCAGAGGTGTCGTCGGACACGTTTGCTTCTCACGACGCAAGGAACACGACCGAAAGGCGCTGAAAGCGCTTGCCCAAACATGGCACGGAAAGGCTGACGGTCGTCTCCGAGTTAGCGTAGACCCTCACGCTACTTACACGGTTGACCCAGAGTACATGAAGGAACTGCGAGAAACCACAACTGAGCTCAATCAGAAATATGGCTCATCAGCTCAGCCGATCACCCTACACATGCACGCTGCGGAAACTGCAGATGAACCAAAGAAAATCAAGAAAGCATTCAATGTGCCTCTCAAAGGAGGTGTATTCGAATACCTAGAATCTGTGAAGGTGCTGCAAGGGGATGTTGTAGCTGCCCACTGCGTCCACCTCACCGAAAAAGACATCAAAATAATAGCGAAGAAGGGCGTGAAGGTTTCACACTGCCCTGTCTCAAACCTGAAGTTGGGTTCAGGTGTAAGTCCTGTTCCGAAGCTTCTCCAGTCTGGAGCAACAGTCTCGTTGGGCACTGATAGTTCGTGTTCAAACAACAGTTCAGACATGTTTGAAGTGATGAAAATCACAGCATTGCTGCACAAGGGAATTAACCACAATCCTACACTCGTACCCGCTGAACAAGTTCTACGCATGGCTACAATTGAGGGCGCGAAAGCGCTTACATGGGACCGCCAAATCGGTTCAATTGAGGTTGGAAAAGACGCCGACCTTGTGATAATCGATTTCAAGAAGCCCCATCTAAGCCCCCTCTTTAGCGAGACTAGCCACTTAGTTTACTCCGCCAAATCGTCCGACGTGGACACCGTCTTGGTCAAGGGCAGAGTAATCATGGAAAATCGAATAGTCAACACACTCAATGTAGACCATATTTTAAGGCTGGCCCAAAAAACTAAGGAAAGACTACTCTCAAAGCTTCGCGAATGAAGCTGACAATGGGCTATTCATTGGATAAGGACAGAGACGAGTTCTTCCTCTCCTCCAAAACCAGAGTTGAGTAAGTGTCTATTATGTCCCGTGAGTCATAGAGCCTCAGCAAGAAGGAATTGTATTCGAAAACATCCCTTACGTTCAAGATTGCAAGCAAACCGTACTCCTCACCGGTTCGATAGAGGTCAGAAATTTCCGTTAACTCAGCCAGAAACTCTTGCGCCACCACATCGTAGGCGTTGGGATTCGCCTTTACTCGCATTATGAACCGCGTTTTTATGCCAAGTTTTGAGTAGTCAATCCGAAGGGTGTGCCTAAGAATGACACCTTGTTTTTCTAGTCTGGAAAGTCTATTGAAAACAGCTGGCTGAGAGATATTTATCCCAAAGTTGCGCAACAACCGGCAAAGCTGCACAGTGGTCAGAGGTAAGGGTGCTTTCATGTATTCAGCTTGGTTCATTAAGATTTCCAGTATTTTCAAGTCTGTCTGATCTAGTTTCGAAATCTCTTTGCTCTTAGGTCTGAGGACAACTCCAGCTTCTTTGAAGATTCGAATAACGTTCACGACCCTATACTTTTTGAAGTAGCTCCTTCCCATAGATTCATCAATTTTCCTCAACACACGAGCGAAGTGTTCGTCGTCTCCGAATCTGAATCTGGCCCAAAGAGAGTATTCGCCTGCTATTCCTTCAAGCAGATCGCATGAACTTGTCGTTTCAAGGAGCCTAGCAAGCCATGGCTCATGCGGATTCGTCTTAAACTCGAAGAACACTGTGCGCCTAAGCCCGACCAAAACTGGATTCACCACAACGGTGGGTTCAATGATTATGCGATCTTCGAAAAGCCTCTGTATTCTGTCTCGAACTGCAAAACGCGATAAACCGATCTTCTTGCCAATCTCTGTAAGCGATGTGCGGCTGTCACTTCGCAGCGTCTCTAAGATTATCGTGTCGTTTTCGTCCACTCGTTCAACCACCTGCTCTGAATAAGATGTTGATTCTTCAGTCTAGTAGGCTCCATTTATAATTTAGATCGGAAAAAGATAAATATTTAGTGGTTCATGATGTGAGGCTGGTGAGCGATGATGACTGACTTCAAGGTAAAGGATCTTTCTTTGGCTGAGCAGGGAAATCTGCTGATTGACTGGTCTTCTGCCCACATGCCAGTTCTGAACCAAATAAAGGAGAGATTTTACCGCGAACGTCCACTTAAGGG
>Ga0315308_1000852_pt1 | contig 17457 bp, 17 predicted proteins | sample TDP3_MG_FD_203078 | JGI IMG/M metagenome (GOLD analysis project Ga0315308, IMG submission 203078) | Freshwater sediment microbial communities from Lake Towuti, South Sulawesi, Indonesia - TDP3 | ecosystem: Environmental > Aquatic > Freshwater > Lake > Sediment | place: Indonesia: South Sulawesi... | reverse complement strand
TGTTTGGCTATTTGCCCCGCTTTTTGGCCTGCTTTAGACGGGTCGAAGCCTTTCAGAGTTGAGCTGCATTCGACGCCGTGTCCCGAAGCTTCTCTGTCTGAAAAGGCTCGTATTGAGAGTTCAACGGCTGATCTTTGATCCTTTCCCGCTGGTCCTTCTGATGACGCTAAGTATACGTCTTCGAGTTTGCTAAACAAGATGCCGCCAGTGTTGACATCTTTTTGTCCAGCCTCTTTTTGCGCTGCTTCTATGGCTTCGAAAACGTACTCTGCTGGGTTTCGAATGTTTTCAACGGCTTTGTCTGCTTTGCTTTTTTGGTAGCGTAACTTGCCTTTGGCAAGGCCGCCCCACTGTGGGTTCTCTTTGGAAACCTTAGCGAGCTGGAATAGGCGTTTTACGCTTTGGTCTACATTTTGGAAGTTTTGTATTTGTGTGGCTACAAACCGTTTTTTCCACGTTAAGGCTACGTCGGTCACGTAGTTGTTCCAGGCCACCGAGATGTCAATTTGATTGTTGCTGAATCTTGTTTGGCGATAGCGTCCGAATGTTGTTTTGGCTATGACTTCGTCGGCGCCGAGCTTCTTGCCCTTCTTGACGATCTGTTCGGTCTTTGCTAGTATCTCGCTCATTTCACGAACACCTCTCTGAGTCGGATTGATGGACCACCCGTGTACACGGGGACGCCCTGCGCGGGGTCGCCTTTGCCACAAGTCGCTGAGTCATATTCAACCTTCTTTGAAACAGCGTCCACGGCAGTCCAGAAAATCTGCGTGGTAGTTTCGATAACTGGCCTTGCGACGGGATGCTGTATCTGTCCCTTTTCTATCCAGTACGCCTCGCGTCCAACGTAGCGTTGGTTGAACCGTTTGTCGTCTATGTTCCATTCCGTGAAGGAGCGCATGTACACGCCTGTCTTCACGTCTTCGAGCAGTTCTTCTTCTGTCATGTTGCCTGGTTCCACGAAGGTGTTTGCCATTCTAACTATGGCTTCTCGGTCGTAGTTGATGGCTCTCGAAGACCCGTTACTCCTAGTTTTCATTCTTGCGGCTGTCTCTCGGTTGTGGAGGAACTCGTTTATGACTCCCTTCTTGTAGAGGTGTCTCCTTTTTGCCTTGATGCCTTCGTCGTCATACTCGTAGTAGCCGTAACTGTTCCTGACGGTTGGGTCGTCCACTATTGTTACGGCTGGGCTGCCGATTTTTGTTTTGAGCCAGAAGTGGCTGCCTGGATAGATGAATGATCTGCCTGCTTGACTCATTTCTCTGCCTAGTATTCGGTCGGCTTCCATTGGATGTCCACAGGATTCGTGTGCTGCGATGCCGGTGACTTCTGGTCCGCAGATCAGGTCCATTTTTCCGGGTTTGACTGCTTTGGCTTCTTTTATCACTCTCTGCAGCACTTTTGCTTCTTTGATCATCTGCTGATTCATTTTCCATTGACCGAGTGCTTCCCAACCGCCAGCGTAGCCAAATTGTCTATAGGCTTGTTCTGGTTTGCCGTTTTCAACCACGGTTATGAAGTTGAAGGCGGCGATTCTTGGGACGTAGGATGAGATGACTGAGCCTTCGGTGTTTACAAAGTATTTTTCTGCGAGGTTCATGCCCAACTGAAGTATTCGGGAGGGAACGTTGATCCCTTGTGAGGTCAGCTCCTTATCGAGGGCGGTTAAGGTTTCTATTCGGGTTTCAGCGGGCACGTTCTGTATCTTCTTTTTTTCCTCCACTTTCCAGGTTTTCCTGACACTTTTTTCCTCTGCGAATTTTATCTTGTCTTTACGCTTTGCCGTCGACGCATATTTGCAGGCTATGTCAACTATTGCTTTAGCTTCTTCTCTTGTCCACTTGTTTGTGGAGGCGAAGCCTAGGCCACCTTTTGCCAGAACACGAACACAGAAGCCGCTGTCCACAATAGAAGCATAAGCATCTAAGACACCGTTCTTCATGACCAGTTGTTCGTTTTCTCCGCTGTGGGCTCTGACTTCAGCGTAGTCAACCTTCTTGCTTTCAGCGTATTTTAGCGCAAAGTCGGCTATGTCCTTGTCCATGTAACTGCACCTTTTTCTGTGCTTACGTTCATCTGTTGGTAAAAGCTTTTTCTAGCGAAAAACGCGTGAAATGTTTCGATTTACAGTTTTCCTTTAACTTGAAGACTATGTAATGCTCTGGAATAGGCAAAAGCGCCCAAAAGAGCAAATGGAATACTTGCCAGGACTAGATTTCCGAGGATGGTCGGCTCGATGGGGTTACCTGCAAAGGCAAAATTTCGCAGGGCTTCGGCCGCAATGCTAAGTGGGTTTGCTTGTGCAATGGTCACAGCTGCTGCTGGAAGGTACTTTTCGATGATGTTTTTCGGATAATACACTGTGCTGATGGTTAGCAGGAGAACCTGTACGATTTGTTGGTAGGCAAAGAAGTATTCTCCATGGGTGGAAGCTAATGCCGCGAGTGAGGCTGCGATGCCTGCCAGACCCATGGCAAGAATGAGCAGAAAGGGCAGGAGGACTAGAGCGTTCCAGACGGCGTGCGCTGGCAGAACGACGAGGGCGACCAGTAGCAGCGAACCTGAATAGATCATGGATGATAGTCCGCCCGCGAGCAGATAGGCCAAGACCACGCCTCGGTTGCTTATTGGTAAAGATAGGTAGTATTGGATGACGCCTTCCCGAAGTGCTAGCCAGATTCTTCTGCCCGTGTCTAAAGCAGCCATGAAGACGCCCATGACTATGACAGCCGGAACAAAGAACTGAAAGTAATTGAACTGCATTAGTCCGTTGTAGACCAGACCAACTACCAGCATGTCCGATAGGTGTAGGCTGAGCAGCACAGCCATCAGCCACTTGGTTCTGAAAAAGTATGAGAAGTCGGTGCGCGCCAGCTGCAGAATGCGTGTCAACTCGGTCATGCGCTCTTCACACCTTCCACGAGCCGTTGAAGCAGCAGGACCCCGAGTCCAAGCGTGCTCACGGCTAAGGCTGTCAGAACAACTGCTGCTGTGCCTGGGTCTAGGAGCAGGCTTGGGTCGAATCCTAAGAAGAGGCGAACCAGATCTGACCCGTAGGTAAGTGGGCTAAACAGAGCAGGACCTACATAGGCTCTTGGCAGAAAGATGAGGGGATAGAGCACTGTGCTGAAGCGAATTATGATGGTGCTGAGCCCCGTTACAATGGCTGTGTAGAGGTCGGTTGAGCGGAAGGCTATGAACGACAGGGCGAGCATCAAACCTGCGACTCCGAAGCCAAGCCAGAACAGCGTAGCCACGGCAGCAGTTACAGAGACCGCTGTGAGGTTTCCAATCAGGGCCAGTGTTACGAGAAGTGGAACAGTTATCAGCAGCGCTAGTTCAGTTGCGCCCTGCAAAGCCACTGACAAGAAGAGTTTCCAGCGCGGTATTGGGAGGCTGAGAAGGTACGGCAGTCGTCCTTCATGAGCGTGTTCTACAAAGTGGCGTCCTGTATGGGAGGCTATTTCGAAGGTCATCATAACCACAAAGCCGACGGCGTAGAATTGAAGGTAGTCGCTGATGCCTGTTACCAGCTGAGAGATGAGAGCGCCGAATATGCCGAGTTGGAGTCCAAAAGTAATCCATTCCATGATGATCCACACTGGTGGGTTCAGCTCTTGCTTGAGGTCGAACCAGATGAGGCGGAGGATGCTGCTCAACTGTTTGCTACTGCTCCTAGGGCCTTGCCCGTAAAGTGTAAGAAAACATCGTCTAGAGAAGGCTCAGTCACTCTCACTGAGACAAGCTTGGTGTTGTTTTGATAGCATAGGCTGGTCATTTTGGGCACCCAAGCTTCAGCCATCGAAACATACGCGCGTAGCTGATTTTCACCCACGGCAGTTACACGAACTGTTCCCTCAAGCTTGCTGACATCGGCAACTATGTCTTTGTCCACCGGTCCGTCAATTTCCAGTTCTACGATGTCTCCGCCTGAGATGCTGTCCTTCAGCCGTTTCACCGTGTCGCAGACAATGTTATGTCCCAGGTCGAGAACAGTGATGCGATCGGCCAGATACTCTGCTTCGCGAACTTCGTTAGTGGCCACAAGAATGGTTGAGCCTTCTTCACGTAGCTTGAGGATGTGCTCCCAGATGGTGCGCTTGCCTCTCAAATCGACTTGGCTGGTTGGCTCATCAAAGATGGCGAAGGATGGACGCTGAACGAGAAGCTTCGCTACCTCTACCCTTTTCGTTTGACCACCAGACAGATGCATGAACAGTTTGTTTCGGGCGTCCCAGAGTTCAAGGTCTTTCATAACCTGCTCTATCCTTGTTTCTCGTTTGTCTCTGGGAACGCCGCAGATTGTGGCGTGGAAGCGTAGGATTTCGGCTGGCTTGTGGCGCCAGAAGCCGCGGGCCTCCTGAAACGCTGTGCCCAGTATCTGTCGTACACGAGTAGGTTGGCTTACGACGTCCAGTCCCATTACTCTGGCACTTCCAGACGTGGGCTTCAGCACGGTAGCTAAGATGAGGAGCAGAGTGGTTTTTCCTGAGCCGTTGGGTCCCAGCAAGACCATTATTTCTCCTTCGTTAACTGTGAAGTCTAGTTCCTTCAGTGCCTCAGTCTTGCCGTATCGTTTGGTCAGCTTGCTCGTTTCAACCGCAAACAACGACTAGTTCTCTTCCTCTCTCAGTCAAGCTTCAGTGTTGAGACCACAGAACTAACACCAATGCAGTATAAAAACCATGAAGAGGGATCGGAGAAAAAGGTAGAGTGCCAAAAACAATCTATTCGATTATCTAACTTCACTCTTTGGCTTCCATTTCATTCATGTTCTTCACGGCTACCGTTTTCAGTTTAAGAGTAAGACGAGCGATTGCCTTTCCTAACTCTTTGCATCTTTGTTCTTCTCTTTGTTTTGGCGCTCCCACCGAAGCGGCGCCATAATGTCCAGATTGAGCTCGCCCTTGGATAATCATCCCATGGACAAGCATCGCTTCTAGAATCGAGATTATAGTAGTCTCAGCGCCGCTTGCAACTCCGCCTGAACTTGTGAACGCGGCTCCCACTTTGCCCTCCAGCTTCCCGTGAATCTTGACTGACTCATCAAACAAAGCCTTGACTTTGCCTGACATTTGGCCATAGTAAGTGGGTGACCCAACGACTATTCCGTCAGCTTTCAACAGATCATCATTAGTTGCTTCATCTATCTTCTTTACAGCGACATCAACACGGCCAACCTCTTTAACACCCTCGGCAACTGCAAAAGCCATTTTCTCCGTATTCCCAGTCTTCGAATCGTAAACAATCAATATCCGCAATTATCTCACCTTGCTGAGCAACACTCAAAGCGGCAAGACCCAATAATTAAATCCACCGAATGAGCAGAGCTCATTCGCGTTATGGCATGTCGGAGTTAGTAATGCTCAAATGCGTCTCGGCGCACGCTATTTACACTGATGAGTCGTTTTAGCCCACAGTTTCATTAACACTCGCCCTTATGTTTTCTGATTTAGCCCAAGAGCATTTAGTCGGCGGCCCAGCGCATAATGCGAGCCAAGTGTGCGCGCTAGCTTAGTACTTTAACTCAGAGAACTAAGCTAATATCTGGTTTTCAACTATGCATGGAGCGAGCAAGAATGAGTGTTGACTGCCGTTTACTTGGAGAAGGCGTGGTAGTCCAAGCCGTGCCAAGGCTTTCCAAGAAGCATGGACTGTCTGTGGTCCTGCCGAATGAAAAATCCCTTTATGGTCAGTCTCTAGAAGGGTTCATTTCAACGTTCGGTCGGTTTGAGGCTGCCTTGAGGCAATTGTTTGAAGAATTCGGTGTCACTTGGCGCGATGTTTACTCGAACTCTGATGTAGGAGAAGAGCGGCTGAGGCTTGCCGAAATTCTGAGCATGAACTCTAATGACATTGTCTTGGATGTCGGTTGTGGAAGAGGCTTCTTTACAGTAGCTGCTGCTGGTCATGCCAAGGCTGTTGTTGGTCTTGATTTGATGAATGGGCTTGGACGTGTGGGATGGTGGAAAAGGTTCAGAGGAACGATGGGCGAGTTTAATCTAAACCGCAAGGTCATAGGCGTTAGGGCAAGCGCCGCTGACATGCCCTTCAAAGATGAAGCATTCTCTGTCGTTGCTTGTGTACATGCCATGCGCAATTTTTCTGACGTGGAAACAATCCAGAAGGGCTTTAGTGAGATGAAACGGGTCACGAAGAAGGCTGGACATATGTTTGTCGTAGAGACCTTGCCCACGGCAAGGAATCAGGCACAGGAAGCCCATCTCAGAATGTTTCAGTGCAAGGTTAAATACGCACGCGGCGAGCTGCCCTATTTAACTGAAGAGCAAATAACAGCCCTCTTACAAAAAGCCGGTCTCCGCAGACTTGAATGCAAAGTGCTTGACTTCAACCTCAGTGTCGCACCGCCTTTCTTCTTCCTGAATACTTCAACTCTACCGCTGGCGCAACGGAAAGAGGCTGAAGAGGAGTACAATGGGGCTGTAGAAGCCATAAGAAGGTGGGGTGAGGCATCGCCGCCAACCCTGTTGGTTGAGGTGCATGTTGAATGACTACTTGAATCTATCCACAAATGATTTCACGTTCCTGCCTAAGACCGAGTGATTGCGCGCACGCACATCAGCGTCACACCCACATCCATACGCATGCTCACTTGCAGATCAAAGCGATTCAGCGCGTGTTCAGCATTATCGCGTGTTCAAAACTGGGAAAAGAATCTATGCATGGCATAAAGTTGCGCGTGACTTACTTCCATCATTGGTATTAAACCGTAGTAAATCCTTGGCGGTAAATAACCACAATTTAGGCTCTAACCCAAAAAGCACTGTTTCACAGTGGTGCGGCCGCCGGGATTCGGACCCGGGTCGTCGGCTTGGGAAGCCGATGTCCTAGCCAGACTAGACTACGGCCGCCGATGTTCTCTGCTTCCAGGTCAAAATTAAGCCTATTGTTTGCCAAATGTTGAACATCACGTTTCCTAGCTTGCTTCTCTGTTTCTTGTCTCTCTCTTGGCTTAACACGTGTGTAAGATGAGAGAAAGATTCAGAGGCTAGACCTCTTCTTTCTCAGCTTTTCTTAGAAACCTAAACATGCCGATCGCAAACATTGCAGTGCCGAACGCGAACAGCAAAAACAGGAAAAGATAGGCAGCGATTGCCATTTGTTCTCTTGCGAACAAGTAGGCAAGCTGTCCAGCTACTGCAACGCTAAGAACCAAGTAAACCGCGTAGAAGAAGACTGCAGCTATAATCCTTAATTTCCATATAACAGACATACCATTCACACACGATACGACCTCTCTCTGTTTCGTTTTTCTAGAACTTAAGAGTCATTTTACATTTTTTGGGTTGAACGTCTTTTAGTTATCATCAAGGAATTTCGCTTTGGTGTCGAAACGAAGACGCATGCAAGGTCATTATAAAGCTTCATGCCAAATCGCATCGTACATGTCAAAAGTCGAAAACAGCTGCATTCACAATTGATCTAGTATAGATTATAGCGGTGGAAGGCTGACGCTTTGGACAGAAATAGACTATGATCGCTACGCAGATTAGAAGTCGCTATACGTATAGGGCCGATTTGTAAATAAAGGTGAAATCAATTCCAATTGAAGCTCTCAGGAGCTAGATGCAAACTTGACTAAGAAAGTGCTGTCTAGAACCCACTTTTGGCAAGGCAACGAAGCCTGCGCCGAAGGGGCCATAGCCGCAGGTTGCCGTTTCTATGCTGGTTACCCAATCACTCCGGCGAGCGAGATTTTTGAGCACATGGCGTTGCGGCTGCCTCAGGTTGGCGGGTTAGAGGTGCAAATGGAGGACGAGATGGCGTCTTTGGGCGCTGTGATAGGCGCTAGTTGGACAGGCGCAAAAGCGATGACGGCCACGTCGGGACCAGGCTTCAGCCTAATGCAGGAGCTGATCGGTCACGCGTTCATGATCGAAACACCATGCGTCATAGTAGACGTTCAACGCGCTGGACCCAGCACAGGTCAAGCCACAAAATGCGGACAAGGAGATGTGATGCAGACCCGCTGGGGCACGCACGGTGACTACGTTTCCATTGTGTTAGCGCCCAACTCGGTTCAGGAGCTATTCGACCTCACAGTCCGTGCGTTTAATCTTGCTGAAGCCTTCCGAACGCCGGTCATTCTGCTCAGCGACGAGATAATCTCACACATGCACGAAAGCCTGATAGTGCCGCCTCCTGAACAGATTGAAGTTGTTGATCGCAAGAAGCCTAAGCCAGGGGACACCAAGTTCTTCCTGCTGCCTGATGTGGCACCTATGCCTTCGGTTGGCGAAGGCTTCAACGTAGCCGCCACAGGTTCAACCCACGACGAGACCGGTCGCCGATTCACTGCTGACCAAGCAGTACACGAACGACTCATACGAACGCTTGTGGGCAAAATAATGAATAATGCAGATAAAATAGTGGATTATGAAGCCGTCAACGCTGAAAGCTGCGACGTGGGCATAGTTTCCTACGGATGCACGTCCCGCGCAGTGTATGAAACCGTCGAGATGGCAGAGGAGAAAGGAATCAAAGTTGGCTTCGTCCGCCTGAAAACCATCTGGCCGTTTCCAGAGAAAATCGTGCACGACCTAGCTCAGAACGCTAAGGCTGTCATCGTGCCCGAGCTTAACATGCGCGAGCTGTTCTATGAAGTTGAGAGAGCCGTGCACGGTACAGCACCAGTTTTCTCCCTGAACAAAGTAGGTGGCGGCGAGATGATCACGCCCGAAGAGCTATTAGTTGAGGTTGAAAGGAAGGTGAAGTAGATGGCTGAAGCCTTCAGCATGAGACACTATCTCCGACCAAACTTGACCCTGCCATTCTGCGTTGGCTGCGGATGCGTCAACGTGATGAACAGTTTCCTCAGAGCCGCACAAAAGCTTGGACACAAAGACCTGACTAAGTTCGTGTTCTGCAGTGGAATCGGCTGCTCCGCTTGGATTCCATCACCATACCTAATGGCTGATTCACTTCACGTCGCCCATGGTCGTAGTATCCCAGTTGCCATGGGAATCAAGCTCATGCGACCAGACCTCAACGTAGTCGTGTTCGGAGGCGACGGCGACATCGCAGGCATCGGCCTAAGCCACTTAGTCCATGCTGCACGCCGAAACCTCGGCGTAGTGGTCATAATGGTGAATAACATGATCTACGGCATGACAGGTGGCCAAGTAGCACCAACTACGCCACTGGGAGTAAAAACCACGACCACACCCTACGGAAACTTCGAATACCCCTTAGACGTCACAAAGCTAGTCGTGGCTGCCGGCGCCAACTACGCTGCACGATGGACAACAACACACGGCGAACAACTCACACAAGCCATCAAGAAAGCCATCACAACCAGAGGCTTCGCCTTCATCGAAGCAGCCAGCCCATGTCCCACAGCCTTCGGCAGACGAGTCGGCTTCAAAGACGTCGCCGAAATGCTCCACTGGTTCAGAGACAACTCCATACCCCTCGGAAAGATATCAGACATGACAGAGAAAGAACTCCTAAACAAGATTATAGTCGGAGAATACGTGAGTCGAGAAGCTCCCACGCTCACAGACAACATCTACAAGACTTTGAAGGAGGCGCAGAAAGATGCCTAAACGAACCGAAATCAGGATAGCGGGGTTGGGCGGACAAGGCGTGGTCTTAGCTGGGCACATCTTGGGCAAGGCAGCAGTTTTAGATGGACTGAAGGTGGTTCAAACCCAAAGCTACGGCGCTGAAGCCAGAGGAAGCGCAGCAAAAAGCGAGGTAATTATATCAGACCAGAAAATCGGATTCCCACTAGTGCGAAAAAGCGACGTATTAGTAGCAATGAGTCAAACAGCATTAGACAAACACCTGAATGACCTCAAAGAAGACGGAACCTTAATAATAGACGATGAAATGATAAAAGCAACTCCATCAACAAAAGCCCGTGTCTTCAAAGTGTCTGCTAGCAAAACAGCTGAAACCGAGCTACAATCCAGAATGTACGCAAACATGGTCATGCTCGGCGCCATCACAAAAATCACAAACCTTGTAACTCAAAACAGCGTCGACAAGGCGATCAACGAAACTTTCTCAGGAGAAACCGCAGAGAAAAACATAGCGGCCTTCAGAACAGGACTAAAACTCACTAGACAATGACTCAAAGATAAGCGCTTATGGATTTGTCTTACCATTGACCACACCAAAAACTCTAAGATCACTCGCCATCATTTCCAGACCAGAGTTTCTCCCAGCAAATCTAGGTTCTCTAGTCATGGGATTCGCATGGAGCATCAACCCGCCTCTAGAATCCATCGGCAAAACAATCATTTTGCTAGCGCTATGCTTCCTCGTGCTCACATTCGTCTCCGCTGTCGGCGCTCAAACAAATACCATATCCGACTACAAGTTAGACCGCACAGACCCACACAAGAAGAGACTTGTAGAAGCGTTAGACTCTCTAGGATCAAAAAGGGTCAGGTCAATCATGATTATAGAGTTCCTGCTCAGCTTGCCAGTCATTTCTGCACTGCTGCTCATCAAACCGAAACCAGTTCTACTCCTGCTCTGGATAGCTGGAAACACACTTAGCCACGTTTACTCAATGCCCCCGCTCAGGCTTAAGTCCAAGTCGTGGCTCGCAATGCTCAGCTTGTTCCTAGTGCTCAGCATCCTGCCAATAACATTCATCTACCTCAGCTTTGCATCCGAACTCAACCCACTCTTCCTCCTGTTCCTCGCAGGTCAAGCACTAACAGTCTACGCCATAATAATACCAACCGAGATACGAGACTACTTCGTAGACAAAGCAATGAACGTCAAAACCATGACAGTCTACCTAGGCCTAAGCAAAGCCACACTGCTCGCCATAATCCTACTGATCACAGGCGCCACACTAATGGCAACCACATTCACCATACAACTAGCCAGCAACCTACAGCCAGCCCTGCCCATATTCCTAGTGGCCATGATAGCAGCAGACACCTTCGTACTAAAACAGTACAAAACGCTCTACTCTCTCTCCAAAAAACACTCGCCTACAAGAAATCCCAGTTCGACAGCCAACGAAATAACCAACCTCGCAGCACATAACCCACAATGGATAACCATCATATCCCAAACAATCGTGCTCCTGTGTATAGTGCTCATAATAACCAAATTCCTACCATAAACACAACAACACAACCCGAACAAACCACAGGTAGAAGAAGGCCTTAAGGGTCAACTGCATTCTTGTTTCACACAGTTGCTACCCTAATCACAACGGACACAAACTTGATGATGACACTATAGGGCAAACTTGTCATCAACACGCAAAAACACTACCAGTTGACTGCTACTTCTGAAACAGAAATCAGCTCTGGCAAACGCCTTCGGTATTATTACTGATTCTAAGCCGAAGTTAATGACACATGAACACAGAACCCGGCTCTCCTCACCCCAGCAGTCAACATAAGAAGAAGTTGTACAGCGCAGTCTCTGCGTATACTTCTACAACTATCCAAACCGCTGCCCATAGCAGCAACATTCAGGACGTCATCGTCACTAGGAACAGTTTGACGATGACGTCCACACAGCCTCAGCCGCACAACATAGCCACAACATGGTAGAAGAAGGTATAAGGGGCATACCGCCTTCTTCTTATGAAATTCTCTTTCCCGCATCGACGCAATACGCACCATCCTTCTTGTTAGTGTTTCTAAAGCGCGGTCAACACCATCAAGCACACAAAAAAACAGCCCGCCCAAACCATCGCCTGAACAGTCGCTTTCAACAACATAGAAAGCACACACAAACAGAAACCCAACCACAACCAGAAAGACCCTGCTCAGACCCCCAAAAAATTTTCCACAACCCATACCAACCTACCCACACCTGACACTGAACCCTTTTAAACTCCGCAACATCCATTCTCAATGACCCAGACCCATGAAACTACCCCTCTTCAACTCAACCACAGCCGCCCACTGCACATGCCCACCAAAATACAACCTAAACACATACCTCGGACGCTGCAACCACCAATGCGTATACTGCTACGCCACCAAATTCCCAAGCTTCACAGGCCCAACCCAACCTCGCCTCAACCTCCCAAACCAAATCGAAAACATGGCCAAAAACACCAAACTCAAACTACCAGTCATGCTAAGCGACTGCACCGACCCATACCAACCCCTCGAAACCACACATCAAATAACACGAAAATGCACTCAAACCTTAGCCAAACACGACTTCCCCCTACTAATAGTAACCAAATCAAACCTAGTCACACGAGACCTAGACATATTCAAACAAACACCAACAGTCGTATCCATAACCATCACAACCCCACACGAAAACACAGCCAAAACCATCGAACCATCAGCACCCACACCACAAGAACGACTCTCAGCCCTACAGAAAGTCGTTGAAAATGGCATTGTTGCCATAGCAAGAATAGACCCCATACTGCCAACGATCAACGACAACGAAAAAGACCTCGAAAACTTGGTGTCAACACTCGCAGACATAGGAGTCAAACAAGTCACAGTGGCAACGATGAAACACGTAAGAGGCTTCCTCGCAGCAATCAAAAGCACAGACGCAAAAGCCAGCGAACGATTAGCAAATGAATACAAGAACGGCACATGGGCAGTTGGCTACAAATATCTGCCCTGGGAAAAGCGTAAGAAAACAATAGAGAAGCTACGCCACATCGTCCTAAAACATAGATTAGCCTTCGCATCCTGCCGAGAAGGACTCTCTCAATACAACACCACACTCTGCGACGGCACAGCCTACTGCAGAAACCCGTCAGACTCACACCTTAACGAAAACCTAACCGCATGGACAGCAGAAACAAACGCAAAGGAGCACAAAACATGACAGTCTCACAGCAGAACCAAGTCCTAATTCCCATTCACAGACCAGCCTTCAAAGAGAAACTCTTCTTCTTTATATCAGGCATCGTCACAAGCATTCCGCTTACATTGTTTGTCGATCAATTCGCGAATTCTCTTGTGGGTTCACTTTCTTTCTTCTATGCTATGCTGTTTTCCACCGTGATATTTGCACCCTTCATAGAGGAATTCGCGAAGGCCTTCCCGCTTCTTTATCGGCACGGCGAAACCGAGAGATCAATCTTCATCTTGGGCTTTTTGGTTGGGTTAGGGTTCGGTATCTTTGAGTTTCTCACGTATGTGTTCGTGTTAAATGTCCCATTTTACATTAGACTACCCGCAGTCGCTTTCCATGCGGCAAGCACATCGATCACAGCCTACGGCATAGCAACCAAGCAACCATTAGTCTTCTACTTTATCGCTGTTGCACTGCATTTCTCAAATAATTTCCTTGCGTTTGCACGTTTTTTGATTGACCCCGCAGCGTTGATTGGGCCATGGTCAATAGGCGCGTACGCCGTAGCAGCGGCCACGTATTTTCTCTCATGGCATCTATACGACAAAACGAAGGAAAGAATCGTAGCTTGACACAAAGGAGTCGGTTAGTATACCGCATCGATGAATTTGTCGGCTGTTGGGATTTCTGGAGGTAGCCCTCGTCTCTGACGTGTTTTTCCGATTATGGTTGAGGCTGCGTTTTCAGGCATCTTGTCCCAGTGGTCGAATGTTGATTGCCAGAAGGCGTGGCCTGATGTTGCTGATCTCATTTCGGCTGCCAGTCCGAAGGTCTCAGCGACCGGCATGAATCCCAGAATGTTTGTCACGAGTCCTCTCTGCTCTGATGAGAGGATTCTGCCTCGTCTGCGCGTTATCAGGTTGCTCACTTCGCCGACCCATTGGATCGGTGTTGAGACTTCGATTTTGTAGGTTGGTTCGAGCAGGGTCGGCGTGGCTGTGAGGAACGATCCCAAGATGGCTCTTCTTGTGGCAGGCACGATTTGGGCTTGACCCCTGTGAATTGGGTCTGGATGCAGTTTGGCGTCTAGGAGTTTGACTTTGACGCCTCTCATTGGTTCATCGCACAGTGGGCCGTATTGGCATCCATATTTGAAGCCTGAGATTATCGTGTCCCGTGTTTCTTCGAGAAGTACGGCGTCCTTGGTCAGGTTGATTAGGAGGTTCTTGTGTTGCTCTATTGCCCAGACGTTTTGCGTGGTGTCTGCAGGCCAGCCAGTGAGTCTCTTGAGTTTGGTTGCTACCTGCTTCGGGTCCATTTCGTCGGTTATGTCGCTTTTCTCGATTAGGTCGATTATTTTCTGTTCTATTGGTTCAACTTGGATGCGTATGCTGTTGAGTCTGTTGGGGCTTTTTGCTGTAATTGGGTTTCCCTGCGTGGTTACGCTTTCTCTGAAGACTGCTATGGGTTCGGATGTGATTATTTCGAGGCTGCCGCCTGCGTAGTCTCGTAGGAATTTCACAGCGATTTCAAGGTGGAGTTCGCCGATTCCGCTGAGTAGGTATTCGCCTGTTTCTTTGTTGATTGTTGTTGTGAGGTTGGGGTCTTCTATGGCTAGGCGTTGCATGGCTTCTACTAGGCGGGGGAGGTCTTTGGGGTGTGTTGGTTCTAGGGCTATGGTTATGACTGGTTCTGAGACGTATTTGATTTTTTCAAATGGGACCATTGTGTCCTTGTGGGCTGTGTCGATCATGGTTTCGCCGATTCGGGCTTGGTCTAGGCCTAGGAGTGCGGCTATGTTGCCGGCGTTGATTTGGTTTACGATTTCTCTTTGGGCTCCCATGTACATGGATACTTGTTGGATTCTGTAGTCTTTTCTCGCGCCGATCAGGTAGACTTCTTGTCCCTCTGTGACTTGGCCTGAGAAGAGTCGGCCTGTGGCTATTGTTCCTGCGTGTGGGTCTGTTTGTGTGTTGGTTATGCACATGACTGTGGGTCCTGTGTCGTCGCAGTCGAGCATGGCTTGGCCGATTTCTGAGTTAGTGTCGCCTTGCCAGATTTTTGGGATGCGGTATTTCTGTGCATCAACGGGGTCGGGTAGGTGTTTGTTGACCGTGTTTAGTATGGCTTCGTGTATGGGTACAATGTCCTGTAGTTGTTGGTGTGTGTCTTTTTGGTAGGATTCGATGACGTCGTTGAATCGTATGTTTTTTTGTTGTGCTGTTTCTAGTGTGAATCCCCATTTGTGTAGGGCTGAGCCGAAGGCTACGTTGCCTTTTGCTGGGTCTATTTTCCATTGTGTTTTGAATTGTGGTTCTGCGTATAGTTCGATGAGGTTGTTGTAGTCGGTGATTATGCGCGTGAGTTTTCTCTGGATCTGGTTTGGTTTGAGGCGTAGTTCTTTGATGAGTCTGTCGATTTTGTTTATGAATAGTGTGGGTTTGACTCTTTCGTTTAGTGCTTGTTTGGTTACGGTTTCTGTTTGTACCATTATTTCTTCTACGGCGTCTATGACTACGATTGCTCCGTCTATGGCTCTTAGGGCGCGGGTGACTTTTCCGGTGAAGTCTACGTGTCCTGGTGTGTCTATGAGGTTGATGAGGATTGGCTGGGCTGGGGTTTCGTGTAGTAGGCTTATGTTGGCTGTTTTGATTGTTATGCCTCTTCTTTGTTCTTCTTCGAGGTAGTCTAGTGCTCGTGCTTGTCCGGCTATGGTTGGTGACAGTAGTCCGGCTTGTGCTAGTAGGCTGTCGGTTAGTGTGGTTTTTCCGTGGTCTATGTGGGCTATTATGCCTATGTTTCTGATTGAGTGTTTTTGTTTCATTAGGCGTAGTATTTCTGGAGTTTGTTTGAATCGTAGTGGCATGTGTTGGTCTTGGGTTTATTGTTTCTGGGGGTTAGTATGGGTTGTGGAAATTTTTTTTGAGGTGTGAGTGGGCATGTTCTGGTTGTGTTTTGGGTGCTGTTTTGGTTTCTGTATGGTGTTTCTGGCGCTGGCTTGGGTGCGCTTCTATGTTGGTTTGGGTGGAGTTTCATGTTGGTATGCGTGGAGTTAGGAATGTTGTTGACGTGGTGGTTGTTCGGATAGTGGTGTGGGGTGTGTGGCTGTGGTTGAGTCTGTGCGCAAGTAGACGAGGGTTGGGTTCCTAGTGCCTTCTTCTACCATGTTGAAGGTTGTTTTGCGGCAGAAGCTGTGTGGGCGTCGTCGTCAAACTGTTCCTAGTGACGATGACGTCCTGAATGTTGTGGCTATGGGCTGCTTGGGCTTGGATAGCTGTAGTTGTACACGCAAGACTATACTGTACAACTTCTTAGTTATGTTGGCTGAGGGGTGGTCTGCAGGATTGTGTAGGGTGTTGATGCCCAATCGCTCTTAGTGTCATCAACAAGTGCCAAGTGTACGGAGAAAAGTGTGGAAGTTGTTGTTGACGGCTGTAGTGTTTTTTACAACAACTTCTTGAATGTTCGAGGCGGCGGGTTTCTGTTTTCATGTGTCGTTAACTTCAGCTTGGAAACCGTAATAATGCCGAAGGGCGTTTGTCAGGGCTGGTTTCTTTTCTGGTGTTATTAATTTCGGCTAAGAACAAGTAATGATATCTTCTTTGGAGTCGGTTTATGAAAGTGGATGGTTCTGGGGTAGTGGCTTGGCGGTTCAAGATGTTATATTTCTTTCATGATTCTGCTGTTTACGCGTTGGAACCACTTGTTCATGGGGGAAAGGAGTTGTAGGAATTCTGGGTGTTGGGCGAATTCCTTGCTTTTCTCTTCGTCTTCGTCGATTGCGGTGTAGTTTGGGTATGCGAGCCAGGTTTCGTACACTGGTTCACCGACTTCTGTGATGAAATGTTTCACGGACTTCCATGTCGCGCCGTGAGACGAGAGCCATTCGTCGAATGTTTTTTGCCATTCTAGGACGTTCTTGAAGTCTTTTTTGCCTTCTGGAGTCAGTTTCTCTATGATTACGAGGTGTATCATGCCTTCATCACGCTACGTGCTTCCTTTTTGTGCTCTTTTACGTAAAAGCCTTCAGTTCAAGGGCAGCATGTCTTTGGGTTTTGTGATTCTGAAGGTTGGTGTTGTGTTAGACTTACTTACACGAGTGTTTATGATGTCGATTTTTGTATGGAGTTTGTTTGGCTGTGGTTTTTTGGACAGTTGTTTTGGGCGCAGGAGGGATCGCTATGATATTGCTGCGGGGATTTTGGAGGCGGCGAGCGGTGGCACGTCGAAGACTCGATTATTATGTAAAGCGAAACTTTAGTTATGGTCAGTTGACCGAGTACGTGGCGCTGTTGGTTAAGAAGGGTTTGTTGGAGTATTCAGAGGTTGTGGGGCGTAGTCGGTTCAGGTGTGTTTTGAAGACCACTGAGAAAGGAGTAAGGTTTCTGGAGAGTTTGAGGTCATTAGATATGCTTTGATTGCCTGATGAAGGTTTTCGTGTGCCTTATTTCCAAAACGGTGGTAAGCTTCTGATCTATGCCGCATGTGCTAACCCTTGCACGCATTAGTGGCGCGTACTGCATCTCGTAGGGTTCTGCATTGAATTTCTATTCTCTCTCTCTTCTCGTTTGTTGTGTTAGAGTTAGAATTAGAGGAAATTCTATTTTCTCTTTCTTTTCAACTCGACAATTGAATTCCAAAGCAGGTTGCGCAGTTCATCGTACACGCCTATAAGAGCAACTGCGC
>Ga0315308_1000851_pt1 | contig 17468 bp, 13 predicted proteins | sample TDP3_MG_FD_203078 | JGI IMG/M metagenome (GOLD analysis project Ga0315308, IMG submission 203078) | Freshwater sediment microbial communities from Lake Towuti, South Sulawesi, Indonesia - TDP3 | ecosystem: Environmental > Aquatic > Freshwater > Lake > Sediment | place: Indonesia: South Sulawesi... | reverse complement strand
TAATGTTTGCTTTTTACATTCAAACAGTTGAAGCAAGTGGAACCATCTACATCAGAGCTGATGGGAGTATTGACCCTTCAACAGCGCCGATTCATCGTGATGGGGATTCATATACTTTAATTGGCAACATTAATGATTCCATTGTGATTCAAAAGAACCACATTCTAATTGATGGGGCAGGCTACACAGTTCAAGGAATAGGAAACGGAACAGGAATAAAGCTGGATGGAAGAAGCAAAGTGACAATCAAAAATGTGAAAATCAAGGCATTCAATTCTGGCATCGGGCTCTATTCCTCTTCAAACAACAGTATTTCTGGAAACAACATAACGAACAACTCCTACGGCGTATTTATCACTAATTCTTCAGGCAACAGCGTTTCTGGAAACAAGATAATTGGCAGTGGTGGTGCCATCGAGCTCATTTACTCGTCAAACAACCGCCTTTCGGAAAACAATGTCACAAGCAACAGTTTGGGTATTCGGCTCTATTACTCTTTAAACAATAGCATCGTTGGAAACAACATTGCTAACAACTGGGTTGGCATCAGGCTTGATAAGTCTTCAAGCAACAATGTATTGGGAAACAACATTACAAGACACATGGATCACGGCATCCTTCTCTCTGAATCATCAAACAACAGCATTATAGGAAACAATTTATCAAAAATCGCCTACGCCAGCATCTGGCTCGAATGGTCTTCGAACAATATTATCTACCATAATAGCTTCAGAAACAACACCCTACAGGTGATTGTTAAGGCAGGCTATGGAAACTCTTGGGATAATGGTTATGAAGGCAACTATTGGAGTGACTACAATGGAAGTGATGTCGATGGAGATGGAATAGGTGATACCCGTCTCCCTTGGCTAGGTGTAGACTATTTTCCGTTGATGAATCCTTACTGGAATCCAGCTGATGTCAACCATGACCTGAAGGTTGATGGAAAAGACATAGCCATCGTTGCTAAGGCTTTCGGGTCATATCCAACCGATCCAAGATGGAATCCTAAAGCTGACATAAACAAAGACAACAAAGCGGACGGAAAAGACATAGCGTTAGTAGCCAAAAACTTCGGAAAAATACACCTATAAAAAACAGATTCATTATGCACATGTCTGTTAATCTCTCTAGCTGTATGACACCTGCGTCATTGTCCTCTCTGAAAGCCCAAAGCCTTAAGTCTTATTAGAGTGTTGAAGATGTTTCTTTTCACCAGAAATCGTTGACTAGTTGTATGCGACCGCAGTCTAGTCTGGTCTAGGACGTTCATCGTTGCGTTACCCCTTTTGGGTTCTCAAGGAAAGATAAAGGACATAAAAGGTTTGTTTTTCGCCCTCTAGTCCTACTTCCTCAACTCCGTAGGCTTCATGGTATCCTCGTTGACGACATATAGCTATTGCAGCGGGATGATACGCATAGTAAATAATTGAGTCATAGCCTCTGTTCTTAATGAACTGCTCAAAGAATTCAAAGAACTCCTTGCCATAACCCTTCCTTCTTTGTTCTTCTATCAGCCAAACTTCGTGAAGCTCGACGAAATCCTTCTTTCCACCGAGCAATTTCTCTAAAATCTCTCTGTCCACTTTGTCTCTGGGATCACCCTTTCTATGTTCCTCAGAGTTCGATTCGTGCCAAATAGCATGACCAATGATTTCGCCGTTCTCCTTCCACACAATAAGGTTGAAAAGTTTAGCCTTTACGAATGCCTCAAATCTCTTGAGTTCATCTTCATCTTTGTAAAATTCAAGCCTTCGCAAGTATCTTCTGAACTCTTCGTCTATTTCATAGTCTAAAAGAAATCTCATGAGTGGACTCTCCTCCGCACTTATCATCTAGTCCTACACATATGCTCAAAACATTGTCGGCTTGCCATTAATCCTTTCTAGTCTGACTAAAGTATTTATTATCCAACTTTTCACTAATGATGACCGTGGTTCAGCATCAAGCGACCGTAGTCTAGTCTGGTCTAGGACGTCGGCCTTCCAAGCCGTTGACCCGGGTCCGAATCCCGGCGGTCGCATCATTGCTGTATTGTTGTACAGTGTTTTGCTGAGAGAACCAAAATTGTGGTTTCTTGGTGTTACACGAAAACGGCCATTAGTTTGTTTAGCACTTTGTACTTTGCATGTTAGCGTGCTACACACAGCAATTTTTATGTCGACTTAGAAGTACATGCTGGATAAGGTGTTAAAATCTTGACGCCAGCTCCGGAAGAAGCAAAAGGGATAAAAGATATCGTCACGAATTTTTTGTGTACCATCCATGGACATGCGGTGTGCAAAATCGATTTTGATGAGATGAAAAAGGAGCAAGGCAAAACAGCGGTTCGTGGATCGTTCCGAATTCGGTCCCGGTTAGCACGAGCGCGTTCTGTAATCTTTAAAATGGAGTTAGATAACGAACATCATTTACTTTCATATGTCCGAGAAAGATGAAAGGCTTACGCGCATAGATAAGCAACAGGCATAGTGAACCTGAAACCAATTCGAGAGCGAAAGAATGGAAACCGTAGGTTGCTATGTTTTCAAACCCGTAGCCTGGATCTAAATCTCGGCAGCATACCTGAACTTAGCTTTTCATTCCCAAGCTTTCTTTCACAAAGCATTCTTTGAGATAGTCTTCCAAGGTTTCGGCTGGAACCACTTCAATGCTGTAGTCTCGTGGGTCAATGGAATGCTTATAATTTTTTGCGGGTATGACCACTTTTTTGAAGCCCCAAGCCTCAGCCGCTCTTATCTTTTCGTGCAAGCCGCCGACCGCAGTTACTTGGATGACGCCGTCTACGCCCACGTTAATATCGCCTGTCACAACCACGTCTTGTCTGATGGGCTTGCCCTCCATCAGTGAACAAAGCAGAATAGCCATTGTAACGCCTGCGCTGGGGCCGTCCACACCGTAGGCTTGAGCGAAGTCTATGTGTGTGAAGTAGTCCTGAGCGATGTCGACGCCGTACTTTTGAAGTATTACACTCCGCACTTTGGCTACGCTGTCGACTATCATAAGTTGCTTTCCACTCCGAGCTATGCCGGTGACGTTGTAGTATCCCTTCAGCGGTGGCATCCTCCTGTTGCTGCGTTTCTCCAGAAGCCCTTTAACGGTCAAAACGTTGCCCGTCATTTCTCCACTGTAGGGGTCGGTGACTATTGCAAGTCCGTAAATTTGACCCAGTCTGGCTCCTTCAGGGCGAATTTCTAACAGTTTTCCCCTCTCGCTCATCTGATGCTCCAGTATCTGTTTCTGTATGGTCTTGCAGTGCTTTTCAATTGCTTCTTGAACATGCCTTTTCTCGACCACGCTTAGTCCCTCCAGCATTGCCAAGGTAGCGGCAGTTTTGATGATGGCTATCAGGGGTCGAAACCTCGTGGTCAACGCGTCCCTTTTGTTACTCCGCCTGCGACCCTCGTCAATTATTTCTTCGCAAGCCTCTCTGCTGAAAGGAATCAAGTGAAAACGCTGCACTTCCTGAGCTATGAACTGCACGTATTTTCTTCTGTTCTCCGCACCGTTTGGCATGTCATTGTTCATGCGAACAACTTTGCCATAACCATAGATTCTGTCCATCAACGCGGGATGCATCTGTCCAATCGAGTCGAAGTTGCCAGCCCCAACCAAAAAGCACATACAGGGCACAGGGTCGGTTGCAACTGCCATGGCTGCTGTGTTGCCTTCGTCCCATCGGCTTCGCAGGGTTATAGGCAGTTGTCCATCTTCCAAAACCGTTAGCAGAGTAACTGTTTCGTCTGGTTTGAGGTTCTTGATTTCATCTATGAAAAGTATTCCCAAGTTGGCGCGGTGAACGTCGCCGGCTGTCACTCTCTGATGCTCCGGTGTACCCATGCCACCTGTTTGCAGAGGGTCCCAAGCGATGCTTCCGAACAATTGAGCAGACCCGTGGCCTGTTGCATCAGTGAAGGGCGCCACTTTCTTTGAGTTGTCCACTATGAGTTTGGGCACGTTTGTGGCTTTTGCACCTCCAACTCCCTTGGCTCCACCAAGCATTCCGAAACGTCCAATCAAGTTGACAAGAAGAAGGAACATGAGCATGGTTCCTGCAGGTAGGAAGGTTGTTGCTCCAATCGCGATGAAAGAGTCCAGAATGTACTTGGAAAAGTTGCCTTCATACGATGCCTGCAGTGTCTCGCCTGTTATGGTCATAACGTTTGCGTCCCAGCGCAGTTTTTGTTGATAGAGGTAGAAGAAGCCCGCGAACAGGAAGATTGCGGCTACAACTATCATTAGATATGTGACGATCTTTATTCCAACTCTCTGCAGAAAGAGTTTCTTGGCTTCTCTCAGTTTTTCTTTGAAGATTATCTTTTTTCCTTCTCCAGCTGGGTGGGCAGTGATTTTGGGTTCACTTGGAACAATCTCGTTTAGCCAGCAGATCACATCTTGTAGTTGAATGGCATTTTTTTCATAGAGTTCGGTTAAATGGGCTGCGAGGGCTCGCCCTATCAGGGATTTGCCTGTTCCAGGGTCTCCCAAAAGAAGCAGGTAGGGTCCGGGTGGAACTGCCTTGGAAGAGTTTTGTTTGTCGCTTTTGGAATCTTTCCAAGTGCTGTACCACTTTTCCTTTTCCAAGTGTTTGAGTTTATGAACCCACTCTTCTAAGCATAGGTAACATTCGTTTAGAGCGCGTTCTTGACCAATCACCCATTCTAGGAGGCTTGGAGAAACCGGATAGCCCTCCGTGGTCTTGAAAGTTTTCCAGTTCCACTTCTTGCCTCTGATCAATTCTGTTTCTTCGCCGAAATAGTCATAATAGGGAGCCCGTGTCTCCTCCAATCCACATACACCTATGTAAGATAGTGCTCTCTGCAGGTGGGTTTTCTAAGTAAAATAGGTCTTCAATCGTAATATACAGCTTATTTTCATACGTTGCATATATCCCAAAATGGAATATACCCGTCTTTTTCAAACCGTTGAACTGAACTCATAGAAGGCCTTGACAAACTTCTTCATCAAGTCATAAGGGTTCTCGACCATGCAGTGTGTTCTAAAATACTTCTTTACTGCACTGCTGTTTATCCCGATGCCAATGACCCCAATGCCCGATTTCTCAACCTTTTTGGCACTTTCAGCCAACGCCTTCTCTACATCACTGTAGCCTGAAGGAAAAAAATCTGAGACCGCTACCAAGATTTTTAATTCTCCTGTTTTGCGTTTCATAGCCTGAGCTGCCAGTGACAATCCATCGGGCAGGTAAGTCATTCCACAGTGTTTTAGTCCACCTATTCTGGCTCGCGTGTGGTTGGAGTATGGTTCTGAGAAGTCTTTTATTATATAGAATCCATTGTTGAAGGCAAACATGCTCCATGAATTTTGGTTCACCATCAATTTTCTAGCAACTTCCGCCATACACAAAGCGACGCCTTGAACCTCTCCGGTGAAGAAACTTAGACTGTGGCTTGCATCGATTAGTATGGTCCACATTTCGTCCTGTGTCTGCAGTTCATCACGCACGAAAACATCTGTTCTTGGGCTTTTACTCGCTATCACTTGTATAGCTTCCTGCAGATCGAGCGACCCTACCTCTTGTCTGAAGTCCTCGCCTCCTACGTTTCTGAAGAGACGCAACTTCTCCAGGATTCGTCTCACCGTGGTCCCGAGAACATTTCTGCGTCGCACAAACTCTGTGTAGTCCTCCTCTGGAAACCCGAATGATTTGAAGTGTGTGCCCTTTCCCAGAACCTTATACTCTTCTAAGATTTTCGTCTGCAGCGCGTCCTTAGCTTCCCATGATGAGAAAACTTGAGAAACCTCACTTTGAATCGATTTTCCTATCAACTCGTTATGGATGTCTTCTTGTTGTATGGCTTGAAAATCGAATGCTTCCAAGGTTTTTTTCAAAACGGGTTCGATTTCGTCCTCTGCAGGAATGGGATTTCTGTAAAAAATCGAATTTTTACCATGGCTTTCTGTGTATGGGAGAGAAGGCACCTCCGAAGTTTCTCCATGCCCCGATAAGATTTGGTAAATGAAATCTGCTGTCTTGACTCGCTCGTCGAAGACGATGTTTTTGAGATTCTGTGAATTTTCTTCCTTCGGTTTTTTCGCCATGTCAAGAAGTTCTTTATATGCGGTGTTTTCAATTCTCTTTAGAGCCGAAACGGAGTCATTTACATCTTTTTCAGTTTTTTCATTTAACTTGCCTTTGCTCAGTCCTGTTGAAAAATTCGACAAGGTCGCAGCCATAACGCGAAGTGTGTCGTTGAATATCGCGTTTAAGGGTTTCATTGCAAGATATGCGATGGCGTTTGCGAACACGTTGTCTAATGCATGTGTTGGAAGAAAACTCTTCAAATACGCCCTTACAACCGCGTCCTCCACAATGATTACCGCAAAGGTCGCCAGATCCAAGTCTTTGTCTTTTGCCCACTTGGCGTAGGCTTCAAAGTCCGATGTCACTACGTGAGAGCTTAGATGATGGATTGAAGCCTTAAAAACTCGCCAAAGTATTGTTCTGTGCACTTCGTTGTTGGAATCAAAAAGCCAACCTAGATAGCTGATTTTGTCATTTTGTATCCTTCTTGGTTTTGCAAAGCACAAGATTTCGCCTTGTTCATCTCTTCCAAAAATCGGAAAAGGAACTGTGTCGCGGAGGAAAACTTTCACTTCGTGATGTTTTCGTTTGGTTACGTCGAAGGAACTCAGCAGGGTGTATTCGTAGAGGTCCACATACAAACCCGCCGTCAACTTTCTTTTGTGCCAAAAACAGAGTGTACAACGTCTCTGACGACCTGTTGAATTTCGATATCATCGCTCGTCATTCCAATTATCGTCTCTTCAGCTGCTTTCTGAGGTGAACTGCCGTCAGAGATCAAAGTGGCCCAATTCATCAAGTCGCCGGGCGAGGGACCGTAGGGCAAATCGCCGTTTTGATATTGTCGCCTGAGCTCAGCCCCGATCTTAACTATCTTATGAGCCGTGTCTTCGTCCAAACCGCTTCGTTTTTGAATGAGTTTGACCTCGTCTGGGCATATTTTGTCGCCGACGCTGAGGTAGTCGAAGTTGATCCACACAGACATTCGGCGCCTAAACGCTGCGTTCAATGGTTTTGTGCCAGCGAATTCACTTGAAAAGGGGTTCATTGAAATAATCAGGTATCCGTAGGGGTGCCGATCAACAATTTCATTGTCTTTTTCGGTCAGCACTATGTGTCCACGTGTGTCTAACAATGGATTCAGGCGTGTGGCGATGTCCTGTTTCATCATGTTTGCTTCGTCGAGATATAACAATCCGCCGGTTCTGCACCAACAGATTATCTGTCCGTCAATCCAGTTTTCTTTCCCAAGTCCAATGTACCTTCCAAACATGTCGTAGGTGGAGGTTTGAAGACCACAGTTAATCTCCCATATGGGCAGGCCGCAGATCTCTGCCGCAATATAGACCACGTGTGTTTTGCCTGTTCCACTCGGGCCGATCAGGGCGCATTGTTTGAAATAGTATAGGGCACGGGCAATGCGTTCAATGTATTTTTCACCACGATCGACAAACTCTGGAGTGTCTGTTGGAATCAAACTGCGAACAGAATCGGGAAAGACATAACCACGATGCAGGTCATATTTACCAATGTTGTACTTGGAACTCAACGAGGATTTCTCGGCTGCTTTGCTTACAGAAATGCGTACTCTAGTGTCGTTGACTTCAGTCCTTATCTTCGTCTGACTGAGAACAGTGGTCTCCTCTCGTCGTTTAGAACCCTGTGAACCGAAACCAACCGAGCTGGATTTTTTACCGTCCTTTCCTCTTTCAGATTCTTTGTCCTTCACCTCAGCCACTGAAGAAGACAACATAGAACCCTCGAGCACGAGTGGTTTAAGAGGTGAATAGTGAAATCATGATTGTGTTGTTTTGTGTGTAGTTGGGTGTTACGCACAAGACGTTTTAGTTTTTTGGGGTTTGTGATTTTTTGGAGGTGTTGTTGAGTAACAGGCCTTTGTTTTGCGTAGGGGGTTCAGATGGTTATTGAGTCTAGTTTAGATCTGTTAGACGTTTCGGTGAGGGTCGAGATTGCGGGTGTGCGAGGGGCTAGACTGGAAGGAGGAGCAGGCGGGGGAGTTGTTGGCGTTTCTGGTTCGATTGCTGGACCTGTGAAGTTTGATGTGAGTGCGCGATTGGAGGAAAAGGAACGCAGGAGTGGTAAGATCGTTGTTTTTTTTGTCTTGTCGGTGGGAACAAAGCCGAGCGTTGTGAAGTTTGAGTTGGAGGGTTACGCCACCATGACGGGGAGGGATGAGGCGTTGAGTAAGATGTTGGAGGTTGATCCTAAGACGGGTGTGCCCTTTGTTTTTCATCGGGTTTATCAGCATTCGTTTATGGCTATTTATTTGTTGGCTACTTTGATGGGCACTATTTATCCTCCACCAGACCTGCTGTTTTCTGGTGAACGTCATGTTGGAACGGGTTTAACCGCGACGAAATCAGAGAATGAACAAGCTGAGTCTGGGCAGTCGGTTAAGTCGACTCAACAAGTTACATCGGGTTCGGAAGGTCAAAAACAATGACTGTCTCTAGATAATAGAGTTCAACAATGGGACTCTTTTTGAATGGATACTCGCCTGATTTGTGGCCAACGGAAATCTTTTGTGGCACCACAATCGTGCTCATCTGATTTGTCGGACATTTGAATTTCTTTGTCCGACAATGAAGCGTGTCACGATGTTGGCATTCTGTCTCGCTGTTTTGTTAGCAATAAGTGAGAAAGATAAAGAATATTATATTCCAAGTAACATTTTTGGGTGGTGAGGCAATGTCAACTAGACTCCTGTACCTATATGACAGCTATTTAAAAGAATTTGAAGCAAAAATCCATTATGCAACGGGAAATCAGATAACACTGGATCAAACAGCTTTCCATCCGCTTACTGGCGGCGTAGCCCATGACGCAGGATACCTGACAAAGGGAAACATGAAGTATCGAGTCGTCAGGGTGGAGATAACCAGAGAAACAAAAGAAATAACCCACACACTTGAAGAAGAAGCATCCGACTTGAACCAGGGGGACCTTGTGAAGGGAATGTTAGACTGGGAAAGGAGATATAGGTTGATGCGACTCCACACGGCAGCACACCTAATAGCCGCCATAATGTATCGGGACTATGAGGCGTTGATAACAGGAGGACAAGTAGACTATGAACATGCAAAAATGGACTTCAACCTTCCAAAAACCGACAGACAAATTTTTGACTCGGCTGTTGAAAAAGCCACCAAAGAAGCAAGCAAAAACAATTCGCTAAAAATATATTTCTTGGCAAGGGACGAAGCATTAAGAATGCCTGGTATAGTGAAACTCGCGGAAAGAATGCCTCCAGAAGAAAAGGAATTAAGGATCGTGGAAATACCGGGCATAGATGTACAGGCCGATGGAGGACCTCACGTCAAGAACACCAACGAAATAGGCCAAGTACACCTCCTAAAAATTGAAAACAAGGGAAAAAATCAAAGAAGATTATACTTCGACGTAAAATAGAGGTATAAATTACACTCGCACAAAGATTTTAGAACTAGCTCTTTTCTAGGGTCTCGATAGCTTTAATCGCCCAGTCTGGATCTTTTAGAAGTTTCCTGCCCACGGCAACCAAGTCAACCACTCCATGCCTTATCAGTGTGTCGGCGTATTGTGGGTCCGTGATTCCCCCAACACCGATAACGGGAATATCTACCACCTTTTTGATTTGTTGCGCTTGAGGGATGAAGTACCCTTGTATTCCTTGAAGTTGCGTCGGTCGACTACCGCACAAGCCTCCGGATACATCGATGATGTCTACCCCGGCGTCTTCGAGTTTCACAGCGAATTTCTTTGAGTCTTTAATACTAGTTCCCGCAGGATCTAGATCATCTGAACCCAAACGGTAAAGAAGGAGTCTTCCACCCATCTTTTCCTTAACCCTATCGACCACCTCCATGGGGAATCTCAGCCTGTTCTCCAAAGAACCTCCATAGTTATCGCCTCGTCTGTTGGTTAAGGGAGAGAAAAACTGGTTTAAGAGGAAACCATGCGCCCCGTGAACCTCGACGCCGTCGAAACCGGCTATCTTTGCCCTCTCTGCAGCTAGGGCGAAGGCCTCAGTCAAGGTTTCAATCTCTTCAACTTGGAGTTCTTGAGCGCCTTTGTTGGGGGAAGGAGCGATAGGTTGCATGCCAGTTGTTTCCATGCTGGCAGCTGCGCCTGCATGGTTAATCTGTATAACGACTGGAGTGCCAGTCGCATGAACACTGTTGGAGAGTTTCTTCAGTCCTGAAACCAACTTGTCGTCGTATATTCCCAGCTGCGTCTCACTGAGCTTTCCATCAAGGGACACATAGCTGTGCTCAACTATAAGCAGACCCAGCGCCTTCGACCGTTTAACATAGTACTCAATGAGACGGCTAGTCACCACTCCCTTACTGGTGGCTAAACCAGTGTTCATGGGGGGCATCACGATTCGGTTCTTAAGTTTTAATCCCTTCACTTCTAAAGGGTCTAATAAGTCAACCAATGACAGCACTCCTCTAATACGCTTCAAGCAGAGGCAATCTAAAAGCTTTTCAATAATCTTACAGAATGTGTGCGAATCCAGTAGCAGAGTTCCTTCAAGTTTAGTTTTCCCTTTTGGATATTAGAAGGGATTTCTTTTTCTCAATGTTGAAAAACAAAAAGGCTGTGGATAAGATAGACAACCCAATAATTATAAGCATTAGAAAGAAGCCTGCGTTCACGACCTTGATTCCATACAAAAGATAGCCTAAAGACAGCAGTAGGCTGGTGAAAAGGTGAGACACGACTGTCAAAGCGTTTGACGGAACCAACGCGGTGGAGTTGGAGTGGAATTTTCGAGCGTGCAAGGTTGCTTCCACAGCCAACGGCAAGGGCACAAGACCAATTAAGGTGGTTATTGGCATCACTCCACCCAAAGCGCTGATGAAAATCGAGGCGAAAGCGCCTAAAGTAATCGATGCGTATCCATAAACTGCTCGGCTTCTGCCCAACCGCACAACCAGCGTGTTCTTTCCAACCGCTTTATCAGCAGCATAATCGGGAAACTCATTGATGTAGAGAACCGCCGCGATTAATAATGAAACTGGAATTGAGGCAACGAGAGGCTCAAGCGTTAACGTTTGCGTTTGAACGTAGTATGAGCCCAACGTCATCAAGGCTCCAAAATTGACTCCGACAAAAATCTCGCCTATCCCTCTGTTAGCCAAGTTCACAGGCGGAGCCGTGTAGAAAAAGCCCGAAAACAAGCCCACAAGCCCTAGAATGAGCACAAGCGGTCCCCTCATCCAGGTGAGAAAGAGTCCGATTGAAGTTCCTAGCGCGAAGAAGAGGAGGGCCCCTGAAATAACCTCTGTAGGAGTTAGCAACCCCAATTGAATCGTTCGGCTACCTCCGCTGAAGGGTCTAACAAATTCCTCGTTGACCTCGTCGTTACGGCTCTTGTGATCGAAATAGTCGTTGGCCACATTAGTTCCTAGGTGAAGGAAGACGCCGCCGATCAAGGTGAGCAAAAAATATTCAAGGTTGAAGGCACTGTTTCTAGCCCACGCTATAGCCGTTCCCAGAAAAATCGAAACTAGAGTGGCTGTTAAAAACGAAGACCTCAACTCAATAATCCAACTCTTGAGCCTCATCTTCAAACCCAAAACCACTCTTCTCCACTCTTTGAAATCTGCTCAAGCCCTTGGTTTCAAGGATTCCGCCATCTCAAAGAGATAATTCTTGTATTCTGTATCTCTGAGTGAAGCGACAACCGCAACAGCTTGACGCAAGTATTGGTTTATCTTTTTTTCACAGTATTCAATTGAACCTTTCTCGTTAAAGAAACGCGAAATTCTTTCTGCGATTGCGAAGTCGATGGGACCTTTTTTCGTGGCAACTCGAAACGCGGTTTCAAGTTGCTCTCTTTCAGTGGCGTTGCTGATGGCGTATGAGTGAATCAGCGGGAGTGTGACGCGTCTGCTTTTGAGGTCCTTTGAAAATGAGTTCTCTTCAAGTGCCAAATCTAGAATATCGTCTCTCAGCTGATAGGCGATTCCAAAATTTTCTCCAAATGCAGCTAAAGAACGAGCTTCTATGGGTGAGCCTCCTCCAGCCAGCGCTCCACAGTAGGCTGCGGCTTTGAAGAGTGAAGCCGACTTTTCCTTAATCTTTCGGAAATACGCCTCTTCAGTCGCCTTTTTTAAGGAGAGTGTTATGTCCATGTGTTCGCCGTCGCACAGTTGGAGTGCACTCTGTGCAACAGTTTTCAATATTGTTTCGCCGTATCCTGAGGCGAGTTCAACAGACAGGGCGATTAGAGCGTCTCCTGTCAGAATAGCGTCGTTCTCAGACCATTTTTTGTGTAGCGCGGGCTTGCCTCGGCGCATTTCGTCTTGGTCAATTAGGTCGTCGTGAACCAAAGTAGCGGTGTGCATCAACTCAAAGCCCAAGGCAAGGGGCATGACCTTGTTTCGATTTCCGCCAACGCTTTCAGCCGATAGGATGGTCAGAAGAGGACGAAGTCGCTTTCCCTTAGACAAGACTGCATACTCAATTTGAGGATGCAGGTTTAGTTCAGAAAGTCCCGAAACGAGTTTAACCAGTTCTGACTCAATCAAGCTTTTTGCTTTGGTCATGTATGATTTGAAGGCTTCTTTTGCGTCTCTTTTTAATGAGTATTCTTGCTTCAATCTGAATGTCCCGGCATTTCTTAACCCATTAAAGCGTGGATTCGCTTAAAAAAGATGGTTGTTGGCATCGAACTTCAAAGTGCCAAGCTTGTGCTGGTTGCTCTAGTCGACATCCCGTGTGCCAGTAGTTTGGGGGTTAAATTACGTTATTACTCCTAAGTGCCCTAAGGTGAAGTTCGCTGCCTGGAACAGCCAAGCGAGTGCAAACAGGAAGGCGAAGATTGCGAAGAGCCATCTTAATCTTTTGTTGTCTGAGTGAGTGGCGGGGATCGATAGAAATGCAGCCACAGCGAACGCTAGATATCCCAAAGCCGCTACTGTGGGTGTTCTTGTGTAGTTTTTGATCAGTATTGCAGCAGCATCTACAACGGCGTATACTCCAGCAACTGCTGCAAGGTAGGAAACTGCGCTCAGTCCTCCATTTAGGAACAATGCCACAGAGGTTGCCAAAAGCACTAGACCGCCTAGTGCTGCAATTCCGCCGAAGAGTATATTGTAAATACCTCCGCTAGCAGCGTACGGCCATGTGAAGCCTATTGCCATGCCAGTGATAGATAGATACAATCCAGATGCTCCTATTGCGGCTGCAAATCCTGTTCTCGATTTCTTGCTCCCTTCCTCTACTGAATCCGAAGATGCCTTGTATGGAAGTCTTAGTGCAGCGATACCAACCAACACTGCGCTTATTACGATGTCCCAAGCCATGCTGTCCAAATAGTCAAACGGCAAAGCCATATTCCTCATACCTCATACTATTATATTTTTTATCACTTTTATCTTCCTTTTATCGGAAACCTACCTATATAAAACTTTTTGAAACAGTTTTCTATATGCCTATTACCAACAAAAATGGCATTGAAGAATTACTATTTTTGTCACCTTTGCCCCTTTTCGCTTTTTTCAAAAAACGCCTCCACTCAAAACCGTCATTAAGGATTTCGGCTGGGGTGAAGCAGAATAAGCCTTTCGGAAGTTTTATATTATATTAAACCTCACAAATGCAGTTTAAACGGAGTGGACAGTTTTTAAGTTCTCGAGCCCCTATCTGGCAACAATCTTTCTGGCGATGATAATCGATGTGCTCGTCTCATAGGCATAGAAAGGGTCTTTCTGCCCAAGACTTAATGCTGACCAAATGTTTTCAACTATTCATATGGCGTGTTCTAAAGGTGCTGGCTAAAACCCGTTAAGAAGGATTAAGTGAATTGCAGCAACCATCAAACTATCGCTGGGCTGTTCTGTTTGTCTCCTTCTTGACTTTTGTGGCTTTCGCATTTGTTTTCCAGTTGATGCCGCCACTCCTAGAGACCGTCGAAAAAGAATTTGGTTTGAATGAGGCGCAGGCAGGCTTGCTCATGTCTATGGCTGTGGTTCCCGGAATTTTTCTCGCTCTGCCAGTCGGATTTGTTGTCAACAGGTACGGTTTTCGCTTACTAGGGTTCTTTTCCACCGTTGTAGTCGCCATGGGCAGCTTGACAACTGCGCTCGCAAACACTTTTGCAACCGCTCTGTTGGGCAGACTCATTCTAGGCGTCGGAGGAGCCTTCATAATTGTCGGCATGCCCACCATCATTCCACAGTGGTTTTCTCACAAGGACCTCGGCAAAGCCATGGGTATCTATGGAACAAACATGCCCGTTGCCACTATCACAGCATTTCCAATCTCCGCGGTTCTGTTGCAGAATTTTGGTTGGCATTATCCCTTTCATGTCGGCACCGTAGTGGCTCTCGCCATCGCTACAGTCTTTGCTGTTGTAATAAGAGAAGGCCCATTGAAGGGTGAACGCACACCCATTGGCACAGAAGAAGTTAAGCGGGCAGTTAAGAACGCTGAGGTTTGGAAAGCCAGCTTGGTCTGGATGTTCTTCAACACTACCGCTATAGCGTTTTTATCTTGGGCGCCAAAGTGGTTTCACATTTTCAAAGGCTTGGAGCCCCTTTACGCAAGCATTACAGCCAACATTCTAATGTATGCCGCAGTGGTGTTTGTGCCCATTTTTGGCTGGGCGTCCGACAGGTCTGGCAGACGAAAACCGTTCATGATTGCAGGCTCAATCATGATGGCTCTGGCCCTTATCGCAACTGCCTACGCGGTTAGCTTTACACTGCCCTTGGCTGTATTAGTATTAGGAATAACCGCTGGCACGGTTCCACCCATAGTTATGACCATTCCCCCTGAAAGCTTGCCTCCAAACTTGGCTGGAACATCATTCAGCATCATCACCCTTTGTCAAAACATCGGAATCACCTTGTCGGCGCCGCTAGCTGGATACCTCATACAAACCACTCAGTCTCTTCCACTGACCTTTTTCGGAATATCTCTGTTTGCATTAGCAGCCGCAATTATAGCACTTACACTAAAAACCAAGTAATCAGTCCCTCTGGTTAAAGCGTTGCATTGATAAGAGTCTAAAGAGAAATATGAAACGTAAACAAAGTTGACAACCAAAAGGGTAGAGGCTTCAAAACCATGACTATTCCCGCAATTTTTGACCCAAAGGAATACTACAGCCGACAAACCGTGTTGGTTGAACTGGGAAAAAAGGGTCAAGAGAAACTGAGGCGCTCCAAGGTTGTTGTGGTGGGCTTGGGTGGACTGGGCACTATATCGGCTTTGTATCTAGCCTTGGCTGGTGTGGGTCACCTTCGCCTCATCGACCAAGACACTGTTGAATTAAATAACCTACATCGTCAGGTGCTGTACAGCCTGAACAATCTGCGCTATCCAAAGGTTGAGGCTGCCGCCGACAGAATTCGACAGGTGAACCCAGACGTCAAAGTTGAACCAATACCCGAAAACGTGCGAGAAAGCAACGTTGACAAACTACTCAGTGGCGTTGACTGCATCGTCGACGGCTTGGACAACATACGAACCCGATACCTATTGAATCGTGCCAGCGTTCGACACAAAATCCCCTACGTTTTCGGCGCTGCCATCGGGATTGAGGGAAATCTTTCGGTTTTTTATCCTCCGGAAACACCTTGCCTAGAATGCGTCTTGCCCAACTTGGACGACCGATATCTGCCATCCTGTGACGTCAGGGGCGTTTTGGGCGCCACAACGGGTATTATCGGGGCGATGCAAGCCATGGAAACCATTAAACTGCTCGCTGGCATGGGTGATTCGCTCAAGGGCAAACTAATGGTCTGCGACTTCAGAGACATGTACTTCACCACAATAGAGATTTTCAAGCGTTCAGACTGCCCTGTTTGTGGCAAAGGCGCGCTGGTTAAACCTGTTGTGAAGGGGGAGAGACTAGCAATGCTTTGTGGACGCAACACGTGTAACGTCAATCCTCCACGCCCGATCAACATGAGCCTCAGTGAACTCTACGACAGATTGAGTCGACGCTTCAAAGTGCTGGTTAAGTCATCATTCGTCATAGTGTTCGAATACGACGGCGGCATTGAAGTCAGCCTCTTCAACGGTGGACGCATGCTGATAAAAAACGTGAGAGACGAAGACGCCGCCTTAGATGTGCACAAAAAAGTGCTCAAAACCTTGGGCTTGAAAGCAGCCGATTTGTAATGCAGAGTTTGTCCTGACATGGCTAAGAGATAAAGATTAAATTCTTAGTCTTGTCATGTTTTTTGAGTTGCAGAAGCCGGGGTGGCCGAGCCGTCAGGCGGCAGCCTGCAGAGCTGCTATACATGGGTTCAAATCCCATCCCCGGCTCCAGAACAAATTTTGTATGTGTGTGCGCTTGGTTGACCTAGCCCCTCTATTAGGGTCCAAATAGGCTCCAAATATGATTGTTGAGACAGGTTCAGACGGAGTATAGGGTTGTCTAGAACTCGTCTATTTGGCTTCAGAGCCTAAGGTTATGATTCCTATGTGTGAGGAAGTCTTTATTTTGTCAGACAATTAAGCGGAAAGTCTTTTATCCGGCTTTAGTGAGTTGAAAATTCCGAGAGTGTTTAGTATGCCTATATTTTTGGTAATTTCTAGGCATTCTCCAGAAAACTGCCCTATGTTCAATGAAAAAGCAAGAAAAGTATACATTGAATATCTTAGCAAACTAGATGGACTGATGAAGAAACATGGAATAAAGAACCTTGGAGGCTGCGGTGTCCCTACAGAACATCTGAGCGTCGGTATGGCTGAAGCCCCAAGTTTAGAAGCCTTCCAAAAACTCGGTATGGAGCCAGAGATTCTAGCAATGAGTGCGTATGAAACAGCCGAAGTTAAAGTAGCAATGGGCATGGAAGAATCAATGAAAATGCTAAAACAAGCCAAATAACCTCACACCTAGACAAAAACTCAAAACTCCTCTTTTTTTCTCTTGATTACAAACAAAAATGTTAAAGTCTTTGTTCGGATATATGAACCATTAGAAACATCAAACTGTGAGAAGTGTGGTAAAATCATAGCAGAACCCAAAGAATTGGTAAGAATCAAGAAAGGATAGAAGATTTCTCCCGAAATTATTAGTGGAGTTGGAATGAAATATGCTTTATGAGTAGAGTATAACGAGTTAGAGAGCTCGAGCTAAAAAATTACCATGCCTGGCTTCTTGGCTTTTGCCAATAGTATCAGTTCATTCAACTTCTCGGCAAATCTCCTAGATTCATCAACCTCTAACGGGATAACCAGGTCTTTTCTATCTGGAATCACAACTTTTAATCGTCCATTATCATCAACATTTACAGATTCTATAGCGTCCAATGCAATGTCCAAGGGAACAATAGTTTGGAATAGAAGACCCAAACTTTCCCTAAGAACTGGGTTTGCCTCAACAACTTTTTCAAGTTTCTTCTTGGCTCCTTCTTTTAAGTCCACCTCAAGTACATCTTCAAAAAGCTTAACAACAAAG
>Ga0315308_1000850_pt1 | contig 17470 bp, 18 predicted proteins | sample TDP3_MG_FD_203078 | JGI IMG/M metagenome (GOLD analysis project Ga0315308, IMG submission 203078) | Freshwater sediment microbial communities from Lake Towuti, South Sulawesi, Indonesia - TDP3 | ecosystem: Environmental > Aquatic > Freshwater > Lake > Sediment | place: Indonesia: South Sulawesi... | reverse complement strand
CCCTTCATACACGAGCCCGTGATATATCTCGTCTGAAACCACGATAGGACCGAGGGCTGCGATCTCGTTCATGGTGTCAGCGTCGAGCACATGCCCCGTGGGGTTTCCTGGCGAGTTGATGAGGATCGCTTTGGTCTTGGAACCGATTTTTTCTTTTATTTCTTGAGGGCTGAGCCGGAATCCGTCGCGTTCACTGACCTTTACAAACACTGGGACACCACCTAAAAACTTAATGATGTTGGGGTAACACGGGTAGTGCGGGTTAGAGAGTATCACCTCATCCCTTGCCTCAAGCAGAGCGCAAAAGGTGATCAATAAGGCCTGTGAGGACCCGTCCGTAACGACAACTTGGCTGGGAGAGATGGAGACTCCGTATCTCTCGAGACAATCCTCGACGATTGCCTCACGCAACTCTAGAATACCAACGCTCGAGGTGTAGTGGGTCTTTCCCTCGCTTACCGCCCTCGTTGCGGCCTCCGCAATGCAGGTGGGCGTAGGGAAATCGGGCTCTCCGACTTCGAGGTGAATGATTGACCGCCCCTGACGCTCGAGTTCCTGCGCTCGTTCAAACACCTCCATCGCATAGAAAGGAGGCATATCCACAACGGCCTCGCGCACACCAACCCACTCCCACTTTTCCAAAATAACCTCATCAAATGGGCCATGCTATCCGCCGATTTTCACTTCGCTAAGTATATTCTTCTTGGGTCGAGTTGCCGAAGAACCGAAAGCTCTTCTTCTGATGGTTCTTTCGTGATCTTAAGATCCTTTGAGGTCTTGAGGTCCCAGCCAGTGTTTTTCTTCACATCTTCCACTCTTACTCCAGGATGAATAGATTCTAATATCATTTCACCCGTTTCCTTGTCGAATCTCAGAACCCCTAGATCTGTAATTACTGTACTAGGTCCTGCACCCTCTAGCTTAAGTTGTTCTCGTTCTTGTCTTCCTCTAAGGAAACCCGGGCTAGTGACAAAGTCTACTCTCTCAGGAAAACTTCTTCTCTCATGTCGCGTTATGATTAAGATTCGCTTGGCCAATGAAGCTATCTCGCATGCTCCTCCACTCCCGGGTAGTCTAACCTTTGGTGTCCTGTAATCTCCTATCACAGTAGAGTTGATGTTCCCATATTTGTCGATCTGTGCACCCTCGAGGAAACCGACATCGATTCGCCCCGCTTGAAGATATAAGCTGAAAACTTCAAACATCGAACAGACACTTTGAGCCCCAGAGACTAGGCAAGGATCGCCTATAGAAAGCGGCAATCGGGTTGGATTCGCGCCTATCACTCCAGCCTCATAAATCATTATGAGGTTTGGCGCGCTAGTCCTCTTCGCTAAATTCGATGCAAGATTGGGCAATCCAACCCCTACAAAAACTATCTCATGATCTCGGAGTTCTCTGGCTGCGGTTACCGTCATAAGTTCAGACGAGGTATAAGCCATCATGATCCCCTCATTAATACCATCCGTAATTGGTTGTTACGCTATAGAAACTTTTGGGCCTCAACTTCATCAACTTCTCTGCACCCAATTTTTTCACGTATTCAGCGCGATTCTCCACGCTATAAACCCATTCGTCTAGGTATTTTTCAAGCAGATCGGGTTGTCTTGAGATAGTGTCCCATTCCATATAGAATTCGTTATCCCTATCATAGTACCCTTGCGCATAAGAGGGGTGGGCCGCCCATGGTTCCTCCACTAACGCGCCCACAATAAAATCTGGTATCATGGTTTTGTTTGGATCGCTCCGTATCACGTATTCATCGACTATCTCCTCCACGCTGACAATGACCTTCTTCGCGGCGAAAGCAGCCTCTCTATGGTCACCTATTATCCCCCATATCTGGACGTTTCCATGCTTATCCGCCCTTTGGGCATGTATAATAGATACGTCGGGATTCAATGGGGGAACAACGCAAATTTCTTGCTCGGTGTAAGGGCACTTTATAATCTTTATCTTGGGGTTATTTTTTGGCAGATCAGATCCTCGGAAGGATTTAAGGGGGAAGAAGGGTAGATGAAGAGCCCCTGCTAAGATTCTACAGATCATGCCGAAGTGGGAGTACTCCTCGATTTCGATGCTGTTTGGGTAGCCCTGCTCAACCGCCCTTCTAAACGCCCTTAAAGAACCAACACCCGGATTTCCAGCCCAACTAAAAACAACTTTCTTTGCACAACCAGCCGCTATCATCTGATCATAGACGATATCTGGAGTCGGCCTGCACATTGTTAAATTCCTTATCCTTTGTCGAATTACCTCCTGCCCAGCTGAGTGGGGGATCAGATGCGTGAATCCCGCCATGTAAACGGTATCCCCATCATGGACAAATTTTTTGATGGCCTCGCTCATACTCATCAGTTTCTCAGCAACCAATTTGTTCACCAAGTTCCAATTCTATTTATAATCAATATTTATATTTAATGTGATAAACTAAAGGGTTAGTGGTGAGTATATGAAGCGTGTAGCCGTTATCGGTGTTGGGAACTCTAAGTTTGGAGTGCGCTCCGACGCGACATTTCCTGAAATAGCTTTTGAGGCTATTAAAGAAGCGCTTGAAGACGCTGGAATAACTCAGAAAGATGTGGAGCTAAGTGTTGTGGGCACGGTGGGGAGCAGACTTTATGAAATGTACCCGGCTCCCCTTATTAACGAGTACACAGGGTTCACCTTAAAGGGACCTATAAGGGTCGAAGCTGCGTGCGCAACAGGCAGCGCCGCTGTCTTTACAGCTTATAATGCCATAGCTTCGGGGTACGTTGATACGGCTATTGCTATAGGTGTTGAAAAGATGTGTGAGGTTGACACCCCAACCTCAACTGCTGTGGGGGGTCGTGGATGCTACTTGGGGGAATTCCATATGTTCGGCACGAGTTTCGCATGTTATTATGCATTGTTTGCAACAGCCCATATGGCAAAGTACGGTACAACGGAGGAGCAGCTTGCTAAAATTGCAGTCAAAAACCATTACTATGCTGCAAGAAACCCAAAGGCCCACTTCCAAAGAGAGGTAACCACCGAAACAGTCCTTAAATCAAGGGTTGTTTGCTGGCCTCTTAAAATCTACGATTGCTGCCCTATAAGTGATGGGGCTGCCGCTGTCATATTGGCGTCTGAAGAAAAGATTAAAGAATTTAAGGCTCAAGACCCGGTATGGCTTGAGGCTATAGGTTTCGGGTCAGATACAGGTAATCTCACGCGCAGAGAGGATTATACCTCGCTTAGGTCTGCTAGAATGGCTTCTGAGACGGCTTACAAAATGGCTAAAGTTGAGCCTGAAGACATCGAGGTAGCCACAGTTCATGATTGCTTCACCATAGCTGAAATAATGGCTTATGAGGATTTGGGATTCTGTAGAAAGGGTGAGGGTGGAAGATTAATAGATGAGGGGCAAACATGGATTGGAGGTAAAATCCCAATAAATATCGATGGGGGATTAAAAGCTAAAGGTCATCCCTTAGCTGCTACGGGATGCTCGATGATTTATGAGCTTACGAAACAATTAAGAAATGAGGCTGGCGACAGACAGGTTCCGCTTAAAAGATATATAGCATTAGCGCATAACGTCGGTATGATCGGGCAATATTGTTATGTAACAATACTTAAAAGGTGAAGGTAATGTCCAAAACACCTGAATACCCGTCTATGAAAAGTAGGACGCTAACACTCACGCATGACATCCCGATTTCCAAAACGAAAACCTATTGGGAAGGATTAAAAGAGGGGAACGTGTATGCAACAAAGTGCAAGAAGTGTGGTGAAGTCTATTATCCACCTCAAACTGATTGTCCCAAATGCTTAACCTCAGATGCAGAGTGGATTCAGTTATTCGAGGGAGAACTTGAAACCTTCACCCAAGCTTACTTAAAACCTCAAGGCTTCACCCACTATGAACAAAATTATATGATTGCTATAGCCAAGACAGCGGAAGGAGTGAAAGTTATGGGATGGCTTGAAGACATGGATGTAAAAGCTGCAAAAACGGGAACACCAGTGAAAATTACGGCTAAAATAATGCCGGATGGTTTTCCAACAATAATTTTCAAACCAAAGTAGAGGATGGGTTTACGAGAACTGCAAACCTAGTGAGCTTAACATAGGGATGAGGGTCAAAGCGGTCTTCAAGTGTATATACGAAGACGATGACGATGATTCCGTTATGGAATCAATTATCAGGCCGGGTACTTAGAGGTCTATAGCAAGCCTAGTAGGGACATGAACATGAGTGTTTTAGAGGAGCTTTTACCTTTATCATCAATGATCGATCGTGTCCTCCATAGAATGGCTAAAGATTTTATCGAGGAGGTTGGAGTTCTCTATAAGCGTGGGGTGTAGCCCTCTTGAGGGGAGAGGAAAAAAATCATTACATGCGCCATAACTGGTGGTGCTATATTGCCAACACAAACCCGTTACCTACCCATAACCCCTAAGCAAATTGCTGATGAGGCTGTTAAAGCATGTGAGGCTGGAGCTGCAATAGTCCACATACATGTAAGAGATCCGCGAGATGGGAGCCCGACATCGGATATTAATATTTGGCGTGAGGTTCTCACCAGAATTAAGGACAGATCTGATGTTATTATAAATACGACAACTGGCGGAGCTATCGGCATGCCTGTTGAGAAAAGAATAAAGGTTGTGAGTATTTTTGAGCCTGAAATAGCTTCACTTAATATGGGCTCACTGATCCCAGGAAGGTGGATTTGGCTTCGCAAAATTAAGGAGTTTAAGTATACATGGGAACGTGAAGCTCTTGAGAGCGTAAAACACTCAATTTTTGCAAATACTTTTGGGGATATAGAGTATTTTGTTAAGACTATGTATGAGCGTAAAACCTTGCCAGAATTAGAATGTTACGACATAGGCCACCTATACAATGTTAACCTTCTGCTGAACGAGGGTATTTTAAAGCCCTCACTATACATACAATTTGTGTTAGGTTATTTGGGAGGAATATCTGCTTCAGCCGAAAGTCTTCTTTACATGAAGAATACTGCCGATAAACTATTTGGTGACTATCGTTGGTCTGTTATTGGTACTGGATTGCACGAGTTTCCGCTTGGAGCTCTGGCCGCATATCTTGGGGGTTATGTTAGGGTTGGACTAGAGGATAACATATACAAAAAGAGGGGCATATTAGCTAAAAGTAATGCGGAGCTTGTGACGAAAATGCGAAGGATAATAAAGGAGTTGGGCAGAGAAGTGGCAACGCCAAAGGAAGCTAGGCAAATGCTTAGACTTAAAGGTAAGGATGCTGTGAAGTTTTAGAACAGCAAAGGTAAAATTCTTTGAGCCTTACCCAATTTTTATGAAAAAGCTAAAAGATCTAAAACTTTGTGATGTTGATGAGAATGAATACGTGGACTATACCATCAAGAAACATGTTCCATGCGCTGAAATGGTTAGATTTGGGAGTTCCGGTTTGGAAGCCACCATGCATACGATAAGATTAGCGCGAGCACAGACCTCAGAGACTAAAACAAGTCTAAAGAAGACATAAAAAAGAAGAAACAACCACAGAAAAGATCAACTTGCATGCCTCTTTCTAAGTTCTTTTGCAGTTTCCACATCCACGCGGGGTCCTTCCTCGGAATTTCCTCGCTTCGACCGATTAATACTATCTTTTCTCGCAAGCGTCTAATTTAAAAAGGAAAGTATTTACTTCATACTGCTTTCTCATCTGAAGCATCTTCCCTGAAAAGAAAGAAGGTGTTAATAAAAAACGAGAAGATCCAAATGAAGAGATAACGTAAGAAAATTGAGAATGGAGGCAAGTATTATTCGCTACTTTTCGATGGAGTTGCGCGTACGCTCATCGTGTGCATTGAGTCTGATGTCATCCTTTTCGTCGAATAAACAAACGCGAATACACGACCATCACGCCAAAGTAGGCTTGGCTTCTCCTGAAAAATGGATACTCTGTCGTCCTTGCCTGGGGTCGGCCTGCACAGTGTTAATTCTTTATCCCTTGTCGAATTATCTCATGTCCAGCTGAATGAGGAATCAGATACATGAATCCAGCCATGTAAAAGGTATCTCCATCATGGACAATTTTTTTCGATGACCCCGCTCAAGTTCAGCAATTTTCCAGCAACCATGTTGTCCACCATATTGAATTATTTCTATTAAATCGATAGATATAAATAGACCAGCCCGCAGTTCAACATCATGTTGATGTTATTGGAAAGGAATTGACTTCAATGCATTTGACGAAAGAAGAAGACCTTATGCTGAAGGGAGAATCTGGTCCAGCTATTCAAGAGGCAATGGAGATTTTAGTTGCGCTTGGCGATATTTATAGTGCAGAGAGGATGATTGACATTAGCAGTGCCCACCTGTCCTCAGTTGCGTATATGAGCTCAGGAGATACAGGATGTAGATTCTTGGAGAGGCTGGTCAGACAGCGCGCCTCATTTAAAGTTATGACTACGTTAAATCCGCACTCTATCGAGCATGACCGGTGGAGGGAACTGGGGTTTCCGCAAGATTTTGCCGAAAAGCAGCTCAGAATCACCAAGGCCTATGATATGCTAGGGGCCCTTGGTACCTATACCTGCACGCCCTATCTTGTCGGTAACTTACCAAGATTCGGAGAGCACATTGCCTGGGCAGAATCTTCTGCGCTGTCTTTTGCCAACTCAGTCCTTGGAGGTAGGACCAACCGAGAGGGGCCGCTAAGTGCTCTCGCAGCCGGCTTAGTTGGTAAAACGCCGCTATACGGTTACCACCTAGACGAAAACCGAAGTGGAAAGGTTTTGGTAAAGGTGACAACTGACTTGAAGGGCACCTCAGACTACTCTGCCCTCGGTTATAGCGTCGGAAAGAAAACTGAAGATAAGATTCCAGTCTTTGCGAATCTGCCCCATAACCTGAAGACCTCTGAGCTGAAAGCCCTATGTGCGGCTCTTGCGGTCTCCGGATCTGTTGCTATGTGTCATGTGGTAGGTGTAACGCCAGAGGCTCCTACGCTCCAGGACGCCTTCAAAGGAGGGAAGCCTGAAGAAATCTTAACTATCGACCGGACGGAGTTGGAGTCTACGTACGAAGAGCGTTGCAGTAAAGGACCTGGTGCTGATATAGACTGGGTGGTAATAGGTTGTCCACATTGCACGTATGACGAATTAAGGGAAGCCGCCATTTTGCTAAAAGGAAAGAAGATTCGAGAGGACACAAGTCTTTGGGTTTGCACTTCGACGCCAATAGAAACGGTCGCAAGACGCGCAGGCTACGTTAACGACATAGAGAATGCTGGCGGAACGGTGATGTGCAGTTATTGCCCTGCACTCACGCCCGCAGAGCCTTTTGGTTTCAAGACTATGGCTACGAATTCAGCTAAAGCTACTTTTTACGGCTTTGGAGTTACAGGAGTTGATGTCTTGTTCGGGACCTTAAATGATTGCATAGATGCAGCTGAAACGGGTCGATGGAGCGAGAAATCTTGAAGGGAGTTCTTAAGGGACGCAAAATATCAAAAGGTGCAGCAGAAGACGAAGCATTGGTCTCCAGCAAACCGATCTCTTTCCCTGGCAGCCTCAACCCAGACAATGGGTAATTGGGAAAGGGGTCAATGCTTGGAAGGTTCGCGCATCGCAGGCAAAGTGCTTGTCTTCCCGAAGGGGAAGGGATCAAGCGGGGGCTCATGGATAATCTGAGATTGGCTGACAAAAAAGTTGCGCCGAAGGCTATTATGAATATCGAGACGGAGCCTATTGTGGCGGTTGGAGCCATCATAGCTGATATTTCCACTTGTTGACAAATTGGAAAGGAATCCGATTAAAACAACAAAGACGGGTGACTTTATTAAAGTTGACGCAGACACTAGTTCAGTTGAAATAATCAGAAAGGAAAAACCTACATGAGAAAACCTGTTCTCACTCTGATTTAAAATCGTAAAGTAACAATGCAGTTTTAAACTTACAAATTGCAATTGTAACTAGGTGATGATTGAATGAAAATTGAGGACATAAAGACCATCTGCGTGGTGGGTGGCGGGACAATGGGCCGCGGCATAGCGCTCCAATGTGCCACGCACGGGTTTAAAGTCAATCTGTGGTCACGAAGGATGGAAACCGTCGAGAGCGCACGTGAATGGCAAAGAGAAAACTTGAATCAAAGGGTCGAGAGAGGAACACTCTCAGAGGAAGCGGCGCAGAAAATGCTGTCAAGGATCAGTTACACCATAGACTTGGAAGAAGCGGGTGGAAACGCTGACTTTGTCTTCGAAGCAGTTGCTGAAGAACTAGAGCTTAAGCGTAAAGTCTTTAGCCAGCTCGACGATATCTGTCCGAGACACACGATTCTGGCAACGAATAGCTCCTCCATCAAAAGCTCCCTAATCAGCGACGCGACAAATCGTGCAGACAAGGTTCTTAATATGCATTTTGGATTAGTTGTTGAGGACGGACGCCTACTTGAGATCATGGGTAATCGCTGGACCTCTGAAGAGACAATTGAGTTGGCGACAGCACTTGGCCACGCTATTGAAATGACTGTAATCCGCGTGAGGAAGGAGGCTATTGGCTTTATATACAATCGGATCTGGAGGGCAATCAAAAAGGCCGCCCTCGACATGGTGGAGATGGGTATAGCGACGATTGAAGATGTGGACAGGGCATGGATGGCCGCGAGGCTTGGCTCCGAAGGACCATTTATCCGTATGGATAAAATAGGGTTAGACATAGTTCTTTCGATTGAGAGGCAGTGGTACCAGGAGAGCGGAGACCTCCGAGACAAGCCACCAGAGTTCTTAGTTGAGAAGGTGAGAAAAGGTGAGTTAGGCGTCAAAACAGGTAAGGGATTCTACACCTACCCATATCCAGCATATGAAAGACCCGGCTGGCTGAAGTACGGACCAAAAGGAAATAGACAGTTACAGAAAACGTCAACTAAGAAAGGCGGGTAGAGGTCGATCTTTCACTTCTCTAAGTATATTCTTCTTGGGTCGAGTTGCCGAAGAATCAGAAGCTCCTCTTTTCGGGGCTCTTGTGATTTTAAGATCCATTGATGTCTTGAGACCCCAACAATTGTTTTTCTTCGCATCCTCTACCCTTACTTCAGCCTTTGGCCACAGAGTCGGCACCTTAGTTCCCCAAACCTCGTTCGAGAGAACACCTTATTTGACTAAATATTCCTTCATAAATCAACGTAATGTAATCTGAAAACGATTTCGAGGGCTGAAGAGCCTCAAGAGATCCTGAGATTCGAACAAGTTTTAATCCCCATCTGCGTAGTGTTTCTGACTTCAATCGGTTTAATATCTATTAATCCAAAACGCAAACTCACCAGCCGATAGAGACGCGTAATAATTTCGAGGTCTATCTCGTCTCGGCGTGCAACGTTCTGAATGTAACTCGGCTTGAAGGATATCCGATCGCTCAAGCCAGCCGTTAAAACGTTCGTTTTCAGGTCGATTTGGTCAATTTTCTTCTCCAAACGCTTAATGCGCCCAATTATATACTGGAAGCGATCCCCCTTCTCAGCTTAGGTCCGATACCTCCTACCTCCCTTCCGCAGTATCCTTTGATTTCTTATGCTTCCAGCATTACCCTAGAATCTATGCACATATCCTAAGTTTTAAGTAGCGAATTCTGCCTATTTTAATTGCGGCAATAATGGGTCGAGGGGGTGAGAAAACTTGAAGATAGTCCTTAAGGGACGCAAAATCTCAAAAGGTATGGGAGAAGGCCAAGCGTTGGTTTCCAGCAAACCCATCTCTTTCCTTGGCGGCGTTAACCCCGACACTGGAGTGATCGTCGAAAGGGGTCATGACTTGGAAGGCTTGTGTATAGCGGGTAGGGTGCTTGTCTTCCCAAGAGGAAAGGGATCGACTGGGGGCTCGTGGATAATTTTGAGGTTGACTGAAAACAAAGTCGCGCCGAAAGCTATCATTAACGTTGAAACAGAGCCTATTGTAGCTGTCGGCGCCATCATAAGTAAAATACCATTGATTGATAAATTGGACAAAAACCCGATTGAAGCTATAAGAACCGGAGATTTCGTCAAGGTTGATGCAAATGTTGGTAGTGTTACAATTTTTAAACTAGGAGGAGGAGGAATGTAGGTCATGAAAGCCCTTGTGAAGGCTAAGCCGCAGCCTGGCATAGATGTCGTGGAGGTCAAAGAGCCTGGAGTTAAGCCAGATGAGGTCTTGATAGCGGTGAAGGCTGCAGGTATCTGTGGAAGCGACATATCTATGTACGAGTGGAGACCAGACTATCAAGCATGGTTGACTGCCACGTTTGGTCGTGTGCCACCTACCGTTAATTCAAGGTCACAGAATTTGCGGTGTCCAATCAACTTTTCACCACCGCGCGTTAGGTGAAGTAGTTAGAGGTATCTAACTCTTCTCGATTGACTGGATTAACGCTTGATGCACGCTCTAAACATCAACTCAACGGTAATGTTTAGGAGAACCAATGGAGCGAACAAGGAAAATGTTAAAAATAAATTGCCTTTATGGTAAGTAAGATTAGGAGTGTTTAGGTATGGCAAAGGCAAAATCTTTTAAGTTTAACATCTGGTCCGTAAAGCCAGATGAGATGCTGAAACCTGAAGAGGGCTGGATTAACATGGAACTGCGTTGGCTCATCGATGAAAACACCGTGGGATCGGAATTCGGAACTCTCGGCTACACGGTTTTTCCGCCTGGAAGTCAGCACGCCCCACACGTACACGGAAACGCGGAGGAGTATGTTATGGTGGTGAAGGGTCATGGAATATCGTCGAGCGGTAAGAATAAATACGAAGTAGGTCCCGGCGACGTAGTCTTCATTCCAAAAGGGGAAGTGCACTTTACCAAGAACACAAGTAAAACAGAGCCCCTCGAGATATTCTTCGTCTATGCCGGAGCACCAAGCCTGAAAAAGGCCGGATACACACCCAAGCCATCAAAATAGTCTGTCTCCTTTTCTGTACTGGCTCGCCCTCATTGGCGAAGAAATGATAAACTCCGAAGACGAAGGGTCTTAGTGGAACGGATGCGCATGCTTGGTTCAAAATTCGCGCACGTAAGGGGTCAAACGAAAGCGCTTTCAAATCCACCTACCCCGACTGCGGAGTTCTTTGCGCTGAATACGTGCGAAATCTACTAGAGCGCGAGAAGCCATAGGTGTGATTCAATGGTTTGAGGCAGAATGAAGTTCACTTGCGTTTCCCCTCCCTCATTTAAGAAGCGGGTCATCGAACTGAAGCCCGGAGATGCTTTTTTCACGGGTAAAAGAACACAAATGGAACCCTCAAAAGGTGTGGATTACATAGTAAAGCAACCAGTGAAGACCGAACAGTCTTAAACTTAATCTCGTCTTATGCTTCAAAACCGTACTAGGTTTACCAGGAGTTAAGGTTTCCTTAATAGCTTCTATCGAGCTTCAGAACGGATTTACAGTCGCTTCCGTCCCATTCCGTATCCGTCGAAATTAGAGGATGACATAAATGATAGGAGTTTCATATTTTCTGGCAATATTGAATAACTCATTTGTGTTCGTCAAAATTTTTTTACATTCCTCAGAGGGTAGTGGCATAGTTGTTCACATCTATTATCATTTTACTTAACCCAGTGCGCTAGCGTTGTTACGAAAATTACTTAAAATTTAAGATTTATAAGATTATACGATTCATCTGTCAGTGGAGGAGAGAAAATGTCTTTGAGGATTGCAGGTGTTAGGAGGTTACGTCCGCCATGTCATTCGGCATTGTTGGTACCGACGTGATGGAGCGCATCAATTGGGTGCGTTTACGGGAAGAGAAAAAGAAGAAAGCACTAACGAGCATGAAGGAGGCAGGTCTGGGAGCCATCTTGATGATGTATGAAGAGAATATACGATACGCCACATCCACACATGGCCCAGAATGGACGAAGACGATACCTGGACTTAGATGTGCGCTGCTTCTAAACGACGGCGAGGCTATTGTATATGAACAGGGCGACACCAGATACCATACAATGCGGCACAACCCATGGCTTAAGAGGGAGAACGTCAGGTACGCATACACCTGGACCAAAGGAGCCGCAGGACCGGCCAGCGAGCATCAAGCCAAGAGGCTCATTAATAGTGTAAAGAAGTATATGGCTGATCATGGCGTCGCCGATCTGCCATTGGGTGTGGATTTCGCCGACATAAACATGTTGAAAGCCTTCAGGGATTTGAATGTCGAGTGGACTGATGGCTTGATGCCGATGCTCAAGGCTAGGGAGGTGAAGACCAGTGATGAAGTGGAAGCCCTAAGATTGGCAGCCACTATAGCTGACAGTGCCCATTACGAGGCCACTCGTATTATGCGGCCGGGTGTAAAGGAGAATGAAGTTGTTGCGGGCCTCATGAAATATATAGTTTCAATACCGGGAGTAGAACATATAGAGAACTTGATCGTATGCTCAGGCCCCAACGCATGGCCAAACTGGCGTACCTATACTGACCGGATGATCAGGTATGGAGACCTTGTTTTAATAGATATAGTGATAGTCTGGAACGGCTATTACACCTGTCACTACCGAACCTACTGTGTAGGAGGCCAACCAACCCAGGAGCAGAAGGACGCGTACAAACAGGCCTATGACTGGCTGTACAACGCCATCGACGCTATCAAGCCCGGCATTACAACAAAGGAGATAGCTTCAAAGTGGCCAACGGCCAAGGAGCTTTGGGGTTATGAGGAGGAGGATGAGGCAGCCGCGAATCTTTGGGGTCATGGACTCGGCCTCTCTCACTATGACCTCCCTGTGGTATCGAGGATATTCTCTTTGGACTATCCGTACCCAATAAAGACCAATATGGTCTTCGCGTTGGAGACGCAGCAAGGCAAGATGTTCCAGTGGGGAACCAGGATCGAAGAAGAAATACTTGTTACCGAAACAGGCCACGAGCTCCTGACGAAGTTCCCATCTGAAGAGATAATCGCCGTAGGATAGAGGAATCAACTTCTACTCTTCTTTTTTCTGGCAGTTCAGTCTATTGTCTCTGAATTTCTTAGGGAATTACCTGCTAGAAAAGTCATTGCTGTAGTTTTAGGATAAAGGTGCATGAATGGATATAAAATCTGAATCCTTAGCACCATATCTGGCCAAATAATATAAAGACGGATTTTCAAAGTATAGCGCTGGAGGTAAAAATGTGAAGGAAAGTCCTTGGGAAACGGAAAATTGGTTTGTTAGCCCCTACAACTACCTAGATGAGGTTAAAGGAAAACTCAAACTTCCTGAAAAAGTGGGTTTTCATGACATAACTCTTAGAGATGGTGAGCAACAAGCAGGCATCGTTTTTAGAAAGGACGAGAAAATTAAGATCGCAAGAACGCTTGACGAAGTAGGGGTCTTAAGGGTTGAAGCAGGCATGCCAGCTGTTTCTAGAGAAGATAAAGAGGCTGTGAAGGCTATTGCACATGAAGGGCTGAAGGCTAAGATCTTTTGCTTTGCAAGGTGCATGAAAGGGGACGTTGACTTGGCGTTAGCATGCGACGTTGATGGAGTGATCATGGAAATTCCGTCTAGTGATCACCTGCTTAAATATGCTTATGGCTGGACTGTAGAGAAAGCCATCAATCTCTCAGTAGAAGCGACCAAATATGCCCAAGAACATGGGTTGCACGTTGCTTTCTTCACCATCGACTCAACAAGAGCCAAGTTTGATATTTTCTGGAGCATTATAGACAGCGTAACCACAAAAGGTCACATGGATTCGTATGTCTTGGTTGACACGTTCGGTGTGTGTTCGCCAGAGGCCACAAGTTATTTGGTGAAGGAGGTCAAGAAGAGAACGGATAAACCGATCGAGATGCACTGTCACAACGATTTCGGCTTAGCTGTTGCCAATTCGCTTGCTGGAGTTATGGCTGGCGCTGAAATAGTACATACTACAGTGAATGCGATAGGTGAGAGGAGTGGGAACGCCGCGTTAGAGGAAGTGGCAGCAGCCTTAGAAGTGTTGTATGGAGTTAAAACGGGGGTGAACTTCAAAAAATTGCGGGGATTATCTAAACTTGTTGAAGAATCGTCCTTAGTTAAAATGCCTCCTCACAAACCCATCGTGGGTGATAACGCCTTTACAACAGCATCTGGAATCATAGCCGGTTGGTGGGACAGAGCCAAGGACGTTAGACCATTAGAAGTTTTCCCATTCAGTCCAGACTTTCTCGGATTCGATGAAGTTAAAATAGCCTTGGGAAAGGGAAGCGGTAGAGCCTCTATAATTTACTGGCTGAAAGAAATAGGGCTTAAGATGCCTCCTGAGGAAAAGATCGATCAAATACTAGAAAAGGTTAAGGTACTCTCAGAAGAGAAAAAGAGAGTTTTGACGGACGAAGAGTTCAAATCCATCGTTAAGGAGCTCAAATAAATCGATTAATTTGTGAAAATATAAAGAGTAGTAAGGAAGGATAAAGTTTGAACCAAAAAGTAAAACCTAAGATTTTGATGACAGAGGCCATGCCATTAATTGAAGAAGAAAGGAAAATTCTGGAAAAATCTGCTGATGTGAAATTGGCGAAGAGTATCCATGAGGATCATCTGGTGGTGGAAGTTGGCGATGTGGACATAATCATGGTGGTATACGCTAAAATCACCAAAAGGATAATTGATTCCGCTAAAAGCCTAAAGGGAATCGTCAGATATGGCATTGGCGTGGATAATATAGACCTAGATGCGGCAACAAAGAGAGGAATTCCCATTGCGAATGTTCCGGATTACTGTATAGGAACCGTTGCGGATCATGCTTTTGCCCATCTTTTGGCCCTAAACAGAAAAATACTAATGGCTGATAAATTCGTTAGAACCGGTGAATATATGGGAGCTTGGACATCGCCCTCTGACAAGATTAAAGGCTTCGACCTAGAAGGGAAGGTACTTGGCATAATCGGTTTGGGAAAAGTTGGAAGAGCTCTAGTAGCGAGAGCGAAGGGTTTCGGCATGAAAGTCAGAGCCTACGATCCATACATAGACGAAGAGGTGGCAAAAGAACTTACCTTGGAACTCGTGGACTTAGATACGATATTGAAGGAATCGGATTTTGTGTCTATTCATGCACCTCTACTCCCTGAAACGCGTGGTATGATAGGTGAAAGAGAGCTAAAGTTGATGAAGAAAACTGCTTATTTGATTAACGTTGCTAGAGGACCGATCGTCGATGAAAAAGCGCTAAATAAAGCTCTAAAAGAGAATTGGATTGCTGGAGCAGGCATAGACGTTTACGAGAAGGAGCCACCAGATCCTGAAAACCCCTTATTTAAACTTGAAAATGTCGTGCTAACCCCTCACATTGCATGGTACACTGAAGACGCTCTTTGGCGACTTGAGATGTCTGCTGTTAATGAGGCAATTCGGATTCTACAAGGTCGACTACCAAAAAATCTGGTGAACAAGGAGGCGTCATTATGTATGAAAAAATGAAAGCGGCGGTACTACGTGCACCCTGTGACATCGCTATTGAGGAAGTGGAAAAGCCCACAATAGGCTTAGGAGAAGTTTTAGTGAAAATAAAAGCGACCGGAATTTGTGGTACGGATGTTGAAACGTACCGTGGCAAATATAAAGTAAAGTTTCCCCTCGTCATGGGGCATGAAACCGCAGGGGAAATTGTTAAACTCAGTGAAGGTGTCAAGAGGGTTCAAGTGGGGGACAGAGTGATAATTAACCCAATTTTTTATTGTGGAAGATGCCACTTTTGCTTGATGGGGAAAAGAAACTTGTGTCTTTACGGAGGGCTTCTGGGCAGGGATCTGGGAAATGGAGCGTACGCCGAATACGTAGCTCTCCCCGAGCACATGGTTTTTAAATTTCCAGAGAACGTATCCTATGAAGAGGCTGCCGCGATTGTATTATTAGTCACCGTATTTCATGGTCAAAAGAGAATCAAAATTATGCCTGGTGACAGCGTTGCAATATTAGGTCAAGGGGCCGCTGGCCTACTTCATACAAAGCTGGCTAAGTTGTCGGGAGCTGACCCAGTTATGGTGACTTCTCGCAGCGATTGGAAGTTGGACCTTGCTCAAAAGTATGGTGCGGACATAACCATCAATGCGAAAAGGGAAGACCCTATAAAAACCATTCTGAAAAATACAAATGGTTGGGGAGCAGACATCGTCATCGAAGCTGCGGGCGTCCCTGATACTATGAGGCAATCCGTCAAGGCAGTTAGACCTGGAGGCACAATATTGCAGTTCGGAACCGTCTCAGAGCCAATTGACAACTTCAACCCCTTCCCCCTCTACTTCAAAGAGATAGTTATTGTAGGGTCTCGAGCAATGACTGGAGAGGAATTTGAGCCATCTATAAAGCTTGTAGCTTCAGGAGCAATCGATGTTAAGCCGCTCATCACCCACGAATTTCCTTTAGAAAAAGTTAAGGAAGGAATTGAGCTACTTAACAAATCTCCAGGCAATGCATTAAGAGTTATAATAAAGTTGTAAAAGATATGTTGAAAAATTGAAAGGTTAACGCAGCGTTTTTTCATCATAATGTACAATTTCAAAATCTTCTCCGAAGTACAATATTATCGTAAAATTCTTGTAGGTACTAAATCCCAAATTACGGATTCCGGAATCGACATAGGTTGTTTTTCCAGACCTTAAATTGATTATTGAACCCTGTCCTTCATCATTTATTTTGAAAGTAATAAGTATACGGGCTTTCATCAGCAAAGGTAATTGTATTGACACAAATATCAGAATAGATAGCCGCTCTAAGTCCAGCCGCCCCACTCTCAATGACTAACACATCAATGCCAATGACTTTAACAGTCATTTTCCGCACCTTGAACGAACTTGAGCTTTTAGCTCTTAACGTTAACGCAATTTGCTTCACATCGGACTTTGCGACTAACGCTTTAGTCTTTTTGCAGGAAGAGAGGTTGCGCACTCATATTCGTAGATGACCCTTGAGGTTACCGTCCATGCTTCGAGCATTTCTGGGTCTATGCAGACAACCTCCTTCGCCAGTCTGATGGTGGTTTCCGAGAAGTGACCGCGCGGAAAACCACCTATGGCTACCGCTGGTTTCTCCTTCTCTGAAAGCCTGGAAACAGCCTCCTCAAGCAACTGAGGTTTTCCCTTTCTGCTGAAGGCCGTAACGTGGCTAGGCTTGATTTCATGGAGAAGTTGCGGCAGGGTTTTGCGCTCCAACTTGAGCAAGGCGGGTCCGGTAAGCGGAACTCTCCCCAATTCAAACAATTGCTCCACGAGACCGACAAATCGAAGGTAGTTCCTTGGCAAGCGAGCTTCTGGGTTCACCGTGATCACGCAATCGTGGATCGTGTGCACATAGGTTTGAAGAAGGCCTTCCTTGTTGAGAGGTGAACCTAAGGCCTCTAGCAGAGCAAAATGGATGATGTCCGGCCTTCCCCTTTTTTCGCCTTCCTCGAGGTTTTTCATGGCGGTGTGGTGGTAAGACCGATCAAGAAGGAGGAACTGTGGATGCTTCCCCCGCCTTTTTGAGTGGCGCCGGATGGAGGGGTGCCCCCACAAGCCCCCAGGAATGGTTTCCAGA
>Ga0315308_1000849_pt1 | contig 17473 bp, 14 predicted proteins | sample TDP3_MG_FD_203078 | JGI IMG/M metagenome (GOLD analysis project Ga0315308, IMG submission 203078) | Freshwater sediment microbial communities from Lake Towuti, South Sulawesi, Indonesia - TDP3 | ecosystem: Environmental > Aquatic > Freshwater > Lake > Sediment | place: Indonesia: South Sulawesi... | reverse complement strand
CTGTTTTCGTCTGCACTGATTCCCAGGAAGACAGACAATATATCAGGCAGGAAGCAATAAGAACCGGCGAAGAGAATATGCTTGCTATTCCTGGACATACTTTTCACTTCGACGGATATTATGACCAGGCGAGAGACAGAGAGAATACCAAATTCCTTTTACCCGAAGGTGTCAATTTAGGTCCAAAGTTAAATTCAATTGATAAAAAGGAGGGTATTAAGGAGATTAACACTATTCTTAAGGATATTATGAAAGGGCATAAGTTGTATGTGCTCTTCTTCTGTCTGGGCCCTTGCGGTTCTGATTTCTCCATACCCTGTATCCAGCTTACTGATTCCAGTTACGTTGCCCACAACGAGCATCTTCTTTATAGAACAGGCTATGAAGAGTTTGTGAGATTGGGCAACTCTGATAGGTTCTTCAAGTTCCTGCATTCACAAGGGGAACTCGAAAACAATGTGAGCAAGAGTATTGATAAGCGGAGGATATATATTGATACTGAAGAGAACGTCGTATACAGTATGAATACCCAGTATGGGGGCAACACAATTGGGCTAAAAAAGCTTGCCATTCGACTGGCAATAAACCTGGCGTCAAAAGAAGGCTGGTTAACAGAGCATATGTTCATTATGGGAGTGCACGGGCCTAACAACAGGGTTACCTATTTTTCTGGCGCTTTTCCTTCTCTTTGCGGGAAAACGGCTACGGCAATGTTAGAAAATGAGACCATAGTAGGCGATGACATAGCATATCTCAAAAAGAAAGATGGTTTAGTCCGTGCAGTCAATGTGGAAAAAGGAGTATTTGGAATAATCAGAGACGTGAATTCAGTAGACGACCCTTTAATATGGGAAGCATTACATAGTCCGGGCGAGATCATATTCTCAAATGTTCTTGTTACTGAGGAAGGTCGGACATACTGGATTGGCAAGGATGGAGAACTTCCCCGGCGGGGAGTCAACTACTCGGGCGAATGGAGGCTAGGAAAAAAAGATGCTCGAGGGAATGAGATAAAACCATCGCATCCTAATGCCCGGTTCACTCTGGAAATGAATCTGCTGAAGAACATGGACCCGGAAATTGACAGTCCCGAAGGAGTTGTCATAGAAGGTATCGTGTATGGAGGCAGGGACTCAGATACATGGGTGCCTGTGGAAGAGTCCCTTGACTGGGTACACGGTATAATAACCAAAGGTGCGTGTCTCGAGTCAGAAACAACGGCTGCAGCCTTAGGTAGAGTAGGGGTCAGAAGATATAATCCCATGTCCAACTTAGATTTTCTCTCCATACCTATAGGCAGGTACATACAGAATAATCTGAACTTTGGTAATGGATTAAAAAGATGCCCGACTGTCTTTTCTGTAAACTATTTTCTTAAGGATTGGAATGGAAAGTTTTTGAACAGCAAGTCTGACAAGAAAGTCTGGTTTAAGTGGATGGATCTACGTGTGCATAAGGAAGTTGAAGCAGTAGAGACTCCTACTGGTCTAATACCAAAGTATCAAGACCTCAAAAGATTATTCAACGAGGTTCTTAATAGGGATTACTCTGAGGAAAACTACAATAGACAGTTTGCTTTGAGGGTTCGGGAAAACCTGGCTAAGATTGATAGAATGTTGAATATTTATAAGAGGAAGGTTACTGGTACGCCGGACATACTATTTAAAGTACTGGAAGAGCAGAAACAGAGGCTAAAAAGGATAGAAGATAAAAGATAAAAAGCTCTGGCAGGTCTTCACCCTTTCGCCCGCCTTTATTCGAGGAATTTCCATTCGAGCATATGTTCATATTTGAGGCGTAACGGTCAATATTTTCTTCGCTTGTTCAGGGTATTTGGCTATGAAGCGAAGCTCCCCATCGGTGAGAGGCTTCTGGGTGTGGACATTGGCATAACGGACAAGTTCCAGGATTCTTCTTGCCTCTCTATCATCCTTAAATTCTACCTCTAACTTTCCATATACATTCCTGAATCCCTTAATCCCGCTATATTCGCCAGCGGTGATCTGTCTTCCGGTTTCTATTATCTCCGGCTCGCCCCGTCCCAGTTCTTCGAAGTCATAAAGTTCGTAATTTCTTCGATTCTTTAATGCGCCATCAGCATGTATGCCTGACTCGTGAGCAAAGGCATTTTCGCCTACTGCCGGCTGGTTGATTGGAATAGGGACACCAAAGGCATATGATGCATATTTAGCAATCTTCCAGGCAGAAGTAAGGTTAACTGTCTCGTGCAAAACGTATCTATTTTCGTAGCCCCTCGATTTCTTAATAGCTAAAAGTACAGAGATAAGGTCAGCATTCCCACACCTTTCGCCCATTCCGTTGACGGTAGTATTGATATAGGCATCGACTCCTCCGTCGATTGCACCTTTGGCGCCGGCCACCGAGCAGGCTACTGCCATTCCCAAATCATTATGGCAATGTAGTTCAACCGGCAATCTAACTTCTTCGGCTAAGAGCTTGACCCTTTCGCATATTGTGAAGGGGTCATCGTAACCTAATGTGTCACAGTAGCGAATGCGACAAGCACCGTGTTCCTTTGCTGCCTGAGCAAACCTAATCAAATATTCGTCATCCGTGCGCGAGGCATCCTCGGCATTTACTCCAAAAGTTTCAATTCCTTTTTCTCTAGCCCTATCACAGGCTTCAGTCATAATATTAATAATGTCTTCCTTACCCTTCTTCCCTTCGAATTTGCCGCGGATCATCTGCTCGGAAGTTGAGATAGAGAGATTTAGATGTTTTACCCTGGTTAGTTGAGTGGCCTCTTCCACATCTTCCTTGATTGCTCTGATCCAGCCGGAAAGAATGATTGGTTTGAGAACCCCCATTTCCGCCAGTTCTAGATTGGCACTAAGATAATTGGTCTCGTGGTTAGTTACAGGGAATCCAAACTCGCTCTGATAAATGCCCATCTCATTGAGATAGATATTGATCATTGTCTTCTCTAATTTAGCCAAACCGAGCTTGGCAGTCTGGACACCGTCTCTATTGGTTACGTCGATAATGTAAATCTTGTTCTTAGCCAAATTACTTCCTTTCATTAGATAATAAAACGCCAGCCCTAAAATAAGGCGGCGTATTTAAAGAGAACTCAAATTACTTCTTCCAGACCTTCTTCTTAACCTTCTTGAGATTTACCTCTTCAATGGGATATAGTTCGTATATTATTTCATCAGGCTCAAACCACAGCTTTATTTCCCTCTCAGCTTCGGCTTCATTAGTGGAAGTATGAATTACATTTTCATAGAGCCCGGTTTTGGTGATGCGTCCATATGCACCCCTTATGGAGACGGGATCCGCCTCTTCAGGATTGGTGGCACCAGCAATCTCTCTAACCTTTCTTATTGCGTCTTCTCCATGATAGACCATAGCCAGAACTTTTCGCCTTTCGTGCAGTTCTCCACGGATATATTTGATAAGTTCTTCGAAAAATGGCTTGTCTTTCATGTGGCAATAATGTTCTTCAGCCAGCTCTTGGCTTACTCGGACAATCTTAGCTGCAGCAATCTCCAGCTTTGTTTCCGAGAGGCGAGTAAGAACATTCCCGGTCAGGGACTTCTTCAAGCCATCGGGTTTTATTAGGACTAGAGTCTGCTGAATCAATCCATTTCTCCACTTTTTTGTACTTGATATATACCAAAAAATGTGCTAAATGTCAAGAAAATTCTTGACTTTAGAGGCCATTTTGTTATATTCTACTATAAAATTCATATCTTACTAAATTTTTTAGCGTGATAACTCCCTGGTCCCCAAAGATGGGGTCTTTTTGATTTGGGGTTAGATAGAAATGGTCAGTCCCGCAATCGACAAGATAAAAGAAGTGGAGAAAGATTGTCAACAGAAGATAGACCAGGCGCACCTTGAGGCAGAGGCCGTAGTGCAGGGTGCCTTGAAGAAAAAGAGAGAGCTAATCGCTGAAGCCAGGGAAAAGACGCGGAAGGCAATGGAAGAGTTAGCTACTCGAGCCGAGGAGAATGCTCGAACGGAGACTAAGAAAATCGCCGTGAAAGAAAGAGAAGAAATAGACGAGCTAAAGGAGAAAGTGAAGCCTCGTTTGCACAGGGCACTGAGTCGAATACTCCGGGAGATTGGAATTCAACTGAAATAAAATGGCAATTTCTAAAATCAAAAAGATTCAGATAATAGGGCATAGTTCAATCCGGGAAAGCGTAATGGAGCTACTCCACAAATGGGGAGTTGTCGAGATTAGCGACCTCAGGAAAGAGCTTAGCGAAGACCTTTTTGTCGAATGGAGGCGGGAGAGCACTTTCGAAGACAGATTGAGGAAAGTTCAATACCTCCTCGAGTTCCTCGCCAACTTCGAAGAGAAATCAGCATTTCTGGGGGGTCTAACTCAAGAAAAGTTAGTACTCGATCGAGCTGAATTGGGCGACATTTTGGAGACTTTTAGATTAGATGAAGTCTACTCCCAATGTAAGAGTCTGGAACAAGGATTTCACAAATTAGAGGTGGAAAGGAAGAGACTCCACGAAGAAAAAACCGCCTTAATGCCCTGGAGAGATTTATCGGTAAATTTGTCCGACCTTGCGGATACAGATAAGACTCGCGTGGTTCCGGGAATCGTCCCTGTGAGAAGTTACCAAAAGTTCTTGAGTGAACTGGAAAAGAGTTCATCAAGAAGTTACTGGTGTGAAGTTGGAAGAGACAAGACTTCAGTATATATGGTGTTTGTTTTTTTAAAAGAAGAGAAAGAGGTTATCACCCCTCTTCTAAAGAAGTATGAATTTCAGGAAAGTCTTTTGCCTGAAGGGAACCGCTCGCCCTGGGAATTTCTTGTCCAGATTGAGAGGGAAATGGGGGAAACGGTTAAGAGGGAGGAAGAATTGAAGAGAGAAGCCTCTTCTCTTTTGCGTCACAAGGGCCAGCTTATGGTTTTATACGACCATTATTACAATCTACAGAGGAAGGAAGAAGTGGGGAATCTCTTGGCCGGCACAAGTGGTTCCTTTATACTTTCCGGCTGGATTCAGGAGAGTAAGGTGGGCGGGATAAGGAAAACTTTAGAAGAGAAGTATCCTGAGATAGAAATAACAGTTTCTCCTCCTCAGAAAGGCGAAAGAGTGCCTGTGGTTCTGGAGAATAGTAAAGCAATTCAGCCCTTTGAAGTTGTTACAGACCTTTATGGTCGCCCAGTATATGGTGGCATCGATCCCACCCCCTATCTGGCACTATTCTTTGCACTCTTCTTCGGTCTTTGTGTTACTGATGCAGGATATGGTATGGTTCTGGTTATCCTTTCCTGGCTCGCCTTGAAGAAATTGAAGATGGGACCAACGGGGAGACGTTTTTTCCGTCTGATCAGTTATGGGGGCTTTGCTTCTATTTTTTGGGGCGCAGTGACGGGTGGCTGGTTTGGTGACATAATTGACAGATTGCCAGAGGGTTTCCACTTACTGAAAAGTACGAAGGAAGCAGTTGTTGCTTTTGACCCCACAAAAAATCCACTCTTTTTCTTAGTATTGGCAGTAGCTCTGGGCTTTATCCAGGTCTGGACGGGAGTCACCATAAGATTATTGAGAGAGATAAAAGAGAAAGACTGGCAGAACGCCCTCTTCAGAGAAATGCCCGCCCTGGGAATCCAGTTTTCACTTCCCCTCATTGTAGCCATCTACCTATTCAAGGTTTTACCTTCCATACCTATTCTGGTCATAATCAGTGTAGGACTATTTTCTCTTAGCACCTTAGCAATCTTTTATTATCAGTGGACTACAAACAGGGGACTGTTGTTCAAGCTCTTCTGGTGCTTCTTTGGCTGGTATGTAGTGGTGGCAGGCAATTCCTTAGCCGATATACTTTCTTATCTGAGGCTTTTCGCATTGGGCTTAACGTCGTGTCTTTTGGCTTCTGCAATTAATGAAATCTTAGGTCTCATTTCGAAGATCCCCTATGTTGGACTTCTCTTAGCAATTGTCATCTTTGTCATGGCACATCTATTTAACATGGCTATAAATGCATTTGGAGGATATGTTCATACTTCCAGGTTACAGTATTTGGAGTTTTTTATGAAGTTCTTTGAAGGCGGAGGTGAGGTGTTCAAACCTTTTGCCGAAGAGAACAGATATACAGTAATTAGATAGCGCTTTTCAAAAAGATAGTTTGTTCACCCAGCCCCTGTGTAGGGGCTGGGCTCATCACTAAGGAATTTTTCAACGCTAAAAAACTTCGGACTCTGCAAGGCGCAAATCAAAACTCCTCGCTTCGCTCGTCTAACAGTGATTTGCTTTGAAAAGAAATGGTCGTCCTCGTTTTTTGGCTAAAATTCCAGAAACTCTTCACAAACTATTTTTCAAATGTGAGGATAGGGGGTTAAAATGGAAGGATTGGTAGTGGCCATTCTTGGCGGAGCGATGGCAGTATTTATGGCTGGTATCGGGTCGAGTATAGGTGTAGGGCTGGCTGGTTCGGCAGCAAATGGTGTCCTATCCGAGAGCCCGGAAAAGTTTGGGAGAATGTTCTTGCTGGTGGCACTTCCAGGAACTCAAGGATTTTATGGTTTTGTCATTGGGTTTTTGGTTATTGTCAAATTGGGCCTTCTTACCGGGCAAATTCCTGCCATTACCTTGTATCAGGGCTTGCAAATTTTTGGTGCCTGCATGCCCATTGCTTTTTCCGGGTGCATTTCGGCTATTCACCAGGGAAAGGTTTGTGCTGCTGGAATAGGGGTGGCGGCAAAACAGCCGGGAGCAGAAATGAGAGCATTAATTTATGGAGCGGTGGTGGAAACATATGCGCTTCTGGGTTTGGTAGCCTCTTTCTTCCTACTTACAGGAATTCACTTAGGAAGTTGACCGCCATTGATTAATGGTGGAAAGTAAAGGGCTCCCCTATAATTGTTGTAGTTGCAGAGCGAAGCTCTGCATGAATGTAGGTAGTGTAGGGCTTTATGCCCGTATTTGAGGAAATGTTATGTCTCTTGAGAAAATTCTTGAAAAGATTAGAGAGGATAGCGAACAAGAAATAAGTAAGATTCTCGACGAAGCAAAGTCCCGGGCTTCTCAGATAATTGAGGAAGGCAAAAGAGAGGCAGAAAAGGTAGTTCAAGAACTCACCAGGGAAGGGGAGGAGAATGCGCGGAAGGTCAAGGAAAGAATTGTGACCCTGGCCTCTTTAGAGTCACGAAAGCGCATACTGGGGGAGAAGCAAAGAATTTTGAGAGAGCTTTACCTGGAAGCAGAGAAGAGAATAAGGAATTTGAACGGCAGAGATTATCGAGATTTGGTAAAGAGAATTATGCTCGAGAGTTGCCAGACGGGTGAGGAGTTGGTAGTTGTTGGCGAGAAGGACAGGAAGGGAATCGACGAGCAGTTGATTAATAGCATAAATGCTGAGTTGGAGAAAGCTGGCAAAAAGGGTAAACTGAAGTTATCCTCCGAGTTGGCGCCTATTCCTGATGGGTTTATTTTGAAATCGGGAAAGGTAGAGATAAACAATTCCTGGGAAAGTATCTTGAGGTCTTTACGGGAAAAAACAGAAGACGAAGTTATAAAGCTCCTATTTACATGAAGCTAATCTGTGAGAATTGTTCAAAAATTATCTTTCAATAATAATTGTTCCTGAGGTCTGCGGATGGATAGCCGTTATGCTTATGCTGTAGGAAAGATAAGGGCAAGAGAAGTAAGATTACTTGACTTCCCTAAGCTGTTAAGTATTCTCGAGGCAGAAAATGTCGAACAGGCACTCAAGGGTCTGAGTGATACAGATTATGCCGAGGGGCTGGCCCTGGTCAAAGGGGAAGAGGATTTCGATTCGCATCTCTCTCGCCAGATGGGGAGCGTCTACCAGTTGATTTCTGAACTGACATACGACCCCGAGTTGACAGACTTGTTCATTTTGCGAAACGACTTTCATAACATAAGGGTTGCTTTTAAGAAGAAGTTTGGAGCTCCCGTGGAGGAGGAATACTACCTGGCTCCCTCAGTGGTTAATCGGGAAGAGCTTGTGCAAGCAGTGGAAACCGGTAATTTCGGCAGATTACTTCCACTTTTGGCAGGAGCTCTCCTGAAGATAGAGACAATCTTCAGTTCTGAAAAGAATATTCAGTTAATTGAGGCTACTCTTGATGACATATACCTTTCCTACTGTCTTAAGGTATCACGCCAGGCAAAGTGTGAATTTCTGGAGAAACTCTTTTCAATTCAGATTGACCTCACCAACATTAGAACTTTCATAAGACTGAAGGAGATGGCTAAGGGAAAAGATTACCTGGGGAAATGTTTGATTTCCGGAGGGGTCTTGGAGAAAGAAGGGTTTTTAAAATCGTTTGAAGGTTCTCTGGAAAGTTTTGTGGATAGTCTGAGGTTTAAGGATTATTATCAAATAGTGAATAGCGGGGTTGAAAATCTGAAGAGTAGTGGAAGTTCTTCTCTTTTAGAAAAGTTATTCGACGATTACCTATTAGACTTTGTCAAAAGAGCGAAATATATAAGCTTCGGCATTGAACCATTAATTGGCTATTTGGTGGCCAAGGAGATGGAGGTTAAGAACCTGAGGACCGTGATGGTAGGCAAGTTTAATAGATTGCCTCCGGAGATAATCAAGGAAAGATTGAGGGAAGTTTATATCGGAAGCCGCAAAGGTTAGCCAGGACAAATATTTTGGAATAGGGCAGGGAAATGAAGGTTGCAATAATTGGCGAGAAAGATTTTATTTGGGGGTTCAAGGGGATGGGTTTCTCTACTTTTCCTGTAACTGACCTTACACAGGCAGCCAGAGCGCTGGATGAAATTGGCAAAGGAGGCTATTCATTGGCTTACATTACACAGACTTTTGCCGGGCCTCTATTGGAAAGGATTGAGGAAGTCTCAAGAATGGCAAAAGTAGATATCATGATTATACCCGGGGTTCAAAAGAAACGGTTAGGTTTGGAGAAGTTAAGGAAGATAGCTATCAGGGCTGTGGGAGCAGATATATTTGGAGAGTAATAGGGTTAGGTTCAAGGGTTCTGTTTTCTTGGAGATAGGAGATGGTTAAAGGTAAAATCGTAAAGGTATCGGGTCCTCTGGTGGTGGCTGAGGGAATGCCCGGAGTGAAAATGTATGAGGTGATGCGGGTGGGCACTCCCGGGTTGATTGGTGAGGTCGTTGAGTTGAAGGAGAACAGGGTCTCCATACAGGTATATGAAGAGAGTGCTGGATTGGGCCCTGGAGAGCCTGTTGTATCCACAGGCGAGCCCCTGTCAATCGATTTAGGTCCGGGATTAATCTCCTCTATTTATGATGGGATTCAGAGGCCACTGGACAAGATAAGAGAGAAGGTCGGCAGTTACATTACCAGAGGAGTGAACATGCCCGGAATTGACCGTGAGAAGCGGTGGAAGTTTAAACCCCTGATTAGGAAGGGAGACAGGGTTGTCTCAGGTGACATAATCGGAGAGGTAGACGAGACTACTCTTATAACACACAAGATAATGGTGCCGCCGGGAGTTGAGGGGGAAGTTGTGGAGGTTCTTGAAGGAGAATTTAGGGTGGAGGAGACCATTGCCAGGATTCGGCCTTCCAATTCTCGCTCCACAGTCTCTTTGACTATGCTTCAGAAGTGGCCTGTGCGAAGGGAGAGACCATACAAGGAGAAACTCCCTCCGGCTATTCCTCTTTTCACGGGAACAAGGGTAATTGACACTTTCTTCCCCATTACCAAGGGGGGCACTGCCTGTATTCCTGGCCCCTTCGGAAGCGGAAAGACGGTAGTTCTCCACCAGCTTGCTAAATGGGCAGATGCAGATGTCATTATTTACGTTGGCTGTGGCGAGAGAGGGAATGAGATGTGCGATGTGCTATTGGAACTGCCCAGGCTGAGGGACCCTCGAACGGGAGAGCCTTTGATGAAGCGCACCGTGTTGATCGCCAATACCTCCAATATGCCAGTAGCTGCCCGGGAGGCATCTGTTTATACCGGAGCAACAATTGGGGAATATTTCCGCGATATGGGCTATAGAGTAGCTCTTATGGCGGATTCAACTTCACGGTGGGCAGAAGCAATGAGAGAGATGTCGGGAAGGTTAGAAGAGATGCCTGGAGAAGAAGGATATCCTGCCTACTTGGCCGCCAGAGTAGCCGAGTTTTACGAGCGCTCGGGGAGGGTTATCTGTGAGGGCCGGGATGGGAGAGAAGGGACCCTTTCTATAATCGGTGCTGTTTCTCCGCCTGGGGGTGACCTTTCCGACCCCGTGGTCCAGGCAACTCTACGCATGGTAAAAGTCTTCTGGAGTCTGGAAGATAAGCTTGCTTATCAACGCCACTTTCCGGCAATCAATTGGCTGAGCAGTTATTCGCTCTATGTGGATAATGTTGAGGAATACCTATCTAAGGAAGTGGCTAAGGATTATCTTAAGCTGCGTTCAGAGGCGATGCGCATCCTTCAGGAGGAAGCCTCTCTGGAAGAACTGGTGAGGTTGGTAGGATTGGAAGCGCTCTCTGCTCAGGATAGACTATTTTTGGAGACAGCAAAGTCGATAAGGGAAGATTTCCTTCATCAGCATGCCTTTGACCCACAGGACACCTATACAGGAGTGAGGAAGCAGTATCGAATGCTTAGAGTTATAATCAACCTTTTTCGCCTGTCAAAGGAGTTACTGGAAGAGGGTGTGGAGTTCTCCGAACTTTTGAAGTTGAAGGTGAAGGAAAGAATATCCCGCATGAAATTCATTGATGAGAAAGAAGAGGAGAAATTTGACCTGATAGAACAGGAGATGGAAAGGGAGATTAAAAGATAGTTTGTTTATCGCTTAAGAAATATGCTCGGGGTTTGGTTCGCTCGCTGACAATTTCTTGCTGTAGGGGTTTGATTTATCGAACCCGCAGGCTATAGGGGTTCGATTTATCGAACCCGCATATGCGGGCTCAATGAATTGAGCCCCTACAATCTTCGATTTTTGGCTAAAAATTCTAATGGCTCTTCACAAACTATCTTTTAATCTTAGGTATAGAGAGGATTCTTATGCACAGGGAGTATCTTACAGTTTCCAGCATTGCCGGACCCTTGATTCTCGTTGAAGATACTGTGGGAGTTAAGTATGACGAGATTGCGGAAATTGCTCTTGCCAGTGGGGAGGTAAGAGGGGGAAAAGTACTGGAAGTGGATGGGGGCAAGGTTCTTATCCAGCTCTTTGAGGGCACGACAGGTCTAAATCTGGCACAATCCCGAGTGAGATTCCTGGAGCGAAGGGTAGAGCTACCTGTCTCGATGGATATACTTGGAAGAATTTTTGATGGACTGGGACGTCCGATAGATGGAGGACCTGCTATACTTGCCGAGAGCAGGGAGGATATAAATGGTAGTCCGATCAACCCTGATGCCCGCAACTATCCCTCAGAATTCATTCAAACCGGTGTTTGTGCCATAGACGGGATGACTACACTGGTACGGGGTCAGAAACTGCCAATCTTCTCAGGTTCCGGGCTTCCGCACAACGAGCTTGCTGCACAGATTGCCAGGCAGGCAAAGGTTATTTCTCCAAAGAAAGGAGCCAATGTCGAGGAGAAATTTGCAGTTGTCTTTGGAGCAATGGGGATTACTTTTGAAGAAGCCAATTTTTTCATTACAGATTTCAAGAGGACAGGAGCAATTGAAAGGGCTGTGCTTTTTATCAATCTTGCTGATGACCCGGCGATAGAGAGACTGGCTACTCCCAGGGTGGCGCTAACTGCTGCCGAATATCTCGCTTTTCGCAGGGATATGCATGTATTAGTAATCTTGAGCGATATGACCAACTATTGTGATGCCCTTAGAGAAGTCTCGGCTGCCAGAAAAGAGGTGCCTGGACGGAGAGGATATCCTGGTTATATGTATACTGACCTGGCAACAATTTATGAGAGGGCGGGAAGAATAAAAGGCAAAAAGGGGTCGATTACCTTAATGCCCATTCTGACAATGCCTGAAGATGATAAGACCCATCCTATTCCCGATTTGACGGGCTATATAACCGAGGGTCAGGTAATTCTAAGCAGGGAACTCCATAGAAAGGGCATTTCTCCACCAATAGACGTTCTTCCTTCGCTCTCCAGGCTAAAAGAGAAGGGGATCGGCGAAGGCAAGACAAGGGAAGACCATGGAAATGTAACTTCTCAGCTCTTTTCTGCTTATGCACGGGGCAAGGAGGCGAAGGAACTGGCGATAATCCTGGGCGAGGCTGCTCTCTCAGAGACGGATAAGATATTTTCTCGATTTGCTGACGAGTATGAAAGAGAGTTTGTTGCTCAGGGAGAACATGAAGAGAGAAGTCTGGAGAAGACCCTGGATATTGGCTGGGAGCTTCTCAGAATGTTGCCCAGGGAAGAGCTTAAGAGGGTGAAGGAAGAAGAGATACAGAAGTATATGGAGAGAGCTGAAAGGAAGGAATTATGAGGCTTGCTGTTAATCCAACAAGGATGGAACTTTTAAAATTGAAAAAGAGGTTAATCGTTGCCCGTCGAGGACACAGGTTGCTTAAGGATAAACAGGATGAATTGATGCGTAATTTTCTGTCTCTGATAGAAGAGATTAAGAACCTTCGCCTGACAGTTGAGAGAGGGCTGTTCGAGGCCTATGGGTCCTTCCTTATCGCCAGGTCAACTATGGGAAGAGAGTTTTTAGATGAAGCGTTGATGGCCAGCCAGATGAAGACTAATCTTGAAGTCACCCATGTTCCAATTCTGAATTTGAGAGTTCCCAGCTATGGACTTAATATGGAGGGTGACTATTTTTCTTATGGGCTCCTCACCACCTCTATGGAGCTCGACAGGGCATTGAAAAAGTATAAGGAACTCATACCAAAGATGGTGGAACTTGCAGAAAAAGAGAAGAGGTTAGAGATGCTCTCCTATGAGATCGAGCGGACTCGACGGAGAGTTAATGCCTTAGAACATATATTGATTCCCAATATACTTGAAACTGTAAGCTATATAGGCATGAAATTGGAGGAACTGGAAAGAAGTAGCCTGACGCGACTGATGAAGATCAAGGATATGGTAAGAAGACATTAGACAAGAAGACGGCACCGTTAACGGTGCCCGACCAAGGTCAGGCAGAATTTAGGTTGGTCATCCTTCAGGGTGACGAGAGATACCACTGTAAAAAGACGACTTTAGTAGGTAAGGTGGATTGGATGGATTTTTCTCTAACAGTGGCAACAATTATGGTTTTAGCTGTTGCCATAATCTATCTGGTCGGAAAATATAGCAGAGAAAGAGAGTTACGAATTAAGTTGAAGGAGGCAGAAGATGAGATAAGAAGACATGTAGAAGACCTTGAAAATCTCCTCTCTTTCCTGTTAGGAATTCATGAATTCGGTGTAGCGAGTAAAGGAATAGTGGAAGTGGAGCGATTGGCGAAATTGATTGTGACCGGTGGCACTCGACTTCTGAGAACGGAAATAGGGTCTCTGATGTTGATAGACAAGGATACGAACATGCTTGAGATTGTAGCAGCAAAGGGTCTTCCTGAGGAAGTGGTGAAGAATACCCATATCCCGATTGGAGAAGGCGTGGCCGGGAAAGTGGCCGCGGAGGGAGAGCCGATTCTTTGTGAAGATATAGAAAGGGATAAGCGCTTCTTCAGGCAGAGTAATGAAAAATATGCCTCCAAGTCTTTTATTTCCGTTCCTCTGAAGGTTCAAGATAGGGTCATCGGCGTGTTAAATGTAAACAATAAAGAGTCGGGACAGAAGTTTGATGAGCAAGACTTGAGGTTACTTACCATTTTGGCCGACCAGTCGGCAATGACTATTGAAAATGTAGAGCTTTATAAGCATATGCAGGACACCTATCTGGGGACAATTCAGACTCTTGCTCGAGCCATTGATGCCAAAGACCCCTATACTAGAGGACATTCTGATAGAGTGACCAGGTACGCTGTGAAGGTCGCCAAGGAGATGAAACTTTCTGAAAGCGCAATTCGGAATATCGAGTATGCCGCTCTCATTCACGATATTGGAAAGATTGGTATTCAGGAGACAATCCTCACCAAAACGAATAATTTAACAGAAACAGAATATGAAATTATCAAGATGCATCCGCTAATTGGGGAAAGCATCATAACTCCTGTTAAGTTCTTAAACGGGATTGCTCCCTTAATTCTTTACCACCATGAGCATTATGACGGCAAGGGTTATCTGGAGGGATTGAGAGGTGAAGGGATTCCCCTCGGTGCGCGAATCATCAGTGTTGCTGATGCCTTCGATGCCATGACCTCTAATCGGCCCTATCGTAAAGCGCTGACAAAAGAAGAGGCCAGAAGAGAGTTGGAAAAAGAAAGTGGCAAAAGATTCGATCCTGAGGTCGTAGAAGCTTTCTTGAGGCTCCTGGACAGAGGAGAAATGGAAAAGGAAGGTTCATAAGTGAAAGGCCTGGCAATTAACTGCGGGCGAGTAAAGAGAGCCTTAGTAGAATTTATTAGAAATAAAATAGAGAAGAGTGGGTTCCGGCGAGCGGTCTTAGGCCTATCCGGTGGACTCGATTCAACAGTCGTTGCCTACCTGGCGGTGGCGGCGCTTGAAGACCCTCATAATGTGTATGCCCTGATTATGCCTTATAGAGCCTACCAGTCGGATAGCGTAAGGCAAGCTCACCTTATTGTTAAACAGCTTGGGATAAATTCACAAACAATCAGGATTGACCCTATGATTGAAGAATATTTCAGGAAATTTTCTTATGGAAGAATTACCAACCCCTCTATCCTGGGAGGTGAAAGTTCACGGACTAAAGCACTGGAGTATGTGAGGAGGGGAAACAAGACGGCACGGGAGAGGATGTCCATTCTTTACGACTGGGCGTTGGCTTTGAAGGCCTTGGTACTGGGAACAAGTAACAAGACGGAGCTAATTATGGGCTATTTTACAAAATATGGTGACGGAGGAGTCGACCTGGAACCACTAGGCGACCTTTATAAGACTCAAGTGAGGCAGCTGGCGAAATATCTCGGGGTTCCCGGGGCCATCCTGAAGAAACCTCCTTCGGCGGGATTATGGCCAGGGCAGACCGATGAAGGAGAAATGGGTATTAGTTACGAGGAACTGGATGCGATACTATATTATATGTTTGACAAAAACTACAGCACAAAGAGATTACTAACTCTCGGCTTTTCAATAGAGAATATCGAAAAAGTCAAAAACTTTGTTAAGAATTCAGAACACAAAAGGAGGCTACCCCCGGTTGCTAACATAAGGTAAAACTATGGGCATACTGTATGCTGTGGCTACTCCCATCGGAAATTTGGAAGATATAACCTTGAGAGCACTCCGTATTCTTAAAGAAGTCGATTTAATCGGTGCTGAAGATACAAGAAAGACCAGAAAATTGCTAAGCCACTACGGGATTCACACTCCTGTTACAAGCTATTATGGAAGAGAGAGTAAAGCAGATTATCTAATTGCCGCCCTGAAGAGAGGCAAGAACGTCGCTATAGTTTCGGAAGCAGGAACTCCAGGAATTTCTGACCCTGGCTATCCTCTCATAAACAGGGCGATAGAGAACGGAATTACCGTTCAGTCAATTCCCGGCCCCTGTGCTGCCATATCTGCGCTCGTAGTCTCAGGCCTACCTACTGATGGATTCATTTTTACCGGCTTTTTACCCCGTAAGAAAGGAAAGTTAATAAAACGACTTAAAGAACTATTCAACTTTGAAAAAACAATTATTTTCTATGAATCTCCAAACAGGTTAGCTGCTACTCTGGAGGCCGTCAAGGAGAACTTTGGTGATGTGAATGTAGTTATCGCACGGGAATTAACCAAGAAGTTTGAGGAAGTAATCAGGGGAAGCATCGACCATGTAATGACTCAACTTATGGGAAGGAAAATAAAAGGTGAGGTGATAATCCTCATCCATAAATGAGCAACCTGAAATTTTTCTCTCGGGTTGATATTCCGAGAAATTTCAGGTATAATTGTTGGTGAAATGGCAATAAGAATTAGACTATTTTATAAATTTATTTTTATTATGGTTATTCTTGCTGTTCTTCCGCTATCAATTGTGGGACTGAAGATGATTAATATCAACAGGGTGGCTCTTCAGGATTCCATTTTAGAACTCCATACCCATCTGGCTCAGTCCCTGGCTGAGAAGATCGACGATTACGTAGATGATTTGAGAGGAAAACTATCGTTCATAATCACTTCTCAGAAGATTGCCCAAATGTCCTGGTCAGAAAAGAGGGTTGTGCTGAAATCTCTTCTGGAGACGAGTGAGGATTTCGTCACGATTTCTATCGTGGACAGTAAAGGAGAGGAGATAATAAAAGTTTATAACCCAAACCTGGAAACGAAGCCAAGGCTACTTAATTTAAAGGAAGATAAGTTATTTCTTAAAGCGCTCCAAGGCAGTCCCGATATCAGCTCCCTCTACTATGTAGAAGATGATCCCCGGTTGAACGTGGCTTATCCTCTGATGGGCGAACAGGTCATCTACATCGTGGTTACACTGAACAGACTATGGCATAGGATTTATAGTACAATAATCGGAAGGACTGGATTTGCCTTTCTTGTAAATAGAGAAGGGAAAATTATAGCCCACCCCGAGAAAAAGAGGGCCGAGAACTTTGAGGACGCCACTCAGTTAGCCATTGTCCAGGAGGTCCTTTCCGGCAAGACCCTGGGGAGCAAAGAGTTCGCTGATGAGCGAGGAGTGAAGATGGTCGGTGCATATGCTCCAGTGAAGAGGTTGGGCTGGGGGATGATTGTGCAGCAGGCAAAAGATGATGCCTATATCTCGGCAATCAAAATGAAACAGAATGCTCTTCTGTGGATAATCGTGTCCGTTTTGGGAGCAGCTCTGGTGGGGCTCCTTACTGCACGGGGGTTGAGCCGGCCAATACTTAACTTAATTGTGGGTGCAGGGAAGGTAGCCGGGGGCGACTTCACACACAAGGTTGTGGTTAGGACTCACGATGAACTATTAACTCTGGCTGATACTTTTAATTTTATGACGCAGAAACTGAAGGAGTACAATGACCTGCAGATTGACAGGATAATTGCAGAGAAAACCAAGACAGAAGCAGTTATCTACAGCATTGCCGATGGAATTGTGATGACGGATTTTTCGGGCAGGATAGCCCTAATGAACAGGCAGGCTCGGGAAATGCTCCAGGTTAGCGGAGAAGAAGTGCTGGGCAAAAGTTTGATGGATTACATTGGTGATGACAGGATTGCTCAGAGCCTTCGCGAGATAATGGAGCAGAAAGAGAAGACCGTGGTCAGAGAAATCGACCTCTCTCAGGGTCCCTACCGGAAGTTTGTAAAGACAGGTACCAATATCGTCAGGACTGAGAAAGGTAAGAATCTGGGCGTGGTTACAGTGCTCCGCGATGTCACTCTGGAGAAAGAGATAGAAAAGATGAAAGAAGATTTTGTCCATTCGATAACTCACGACCTCAAAAGTCCAATGACTTCCGTTCGCGGGTTCGTGGAGGTTCTCCTTGATGGGTCGGCTGGCGAAATAAATGAAGAGCAGAGGGAATTTTTGAAAATAATAGATGTTTCCAG
>Ga0315308_1000848_pt1 | contig 17490 bp, 13 predicted proteins | sample TDP3_MG_FD_203078 | JGI IMG/M metagenome (GOLD analysis project Ga0315308, IMG submission 203078) | Freshwater sediment microbial communities from Lake Towuti, South Sulawesi, Indonesia - TDP3 | ecosystem: Environmental > Aquatic > Freshwater > Lake > Sediment | place: Indonesia: South Sulawesi... | reverse complement strand
ATGAACAAACCTAAGCTTGCCATATTGGATGAGCCTACAAGTGGACTAGATGTTTTACACGCATATCATGTGAGAGAAATAATCAAACGATACGTACAAGAACGGGGGGTAACTGTGCTGCTTTCGAGCCACAACATGCTTGAAGTTGAACATATATGCGACAGAGTTGCTTTGATTAACAAAGGCAAAATTGTTGCTGAAGGAAAACCGCTGGAACTAAAACAACAGTTTGGAAGCGCAAATCTGGAAGAGGTCTTTGCAAAGGTGGTTGGACTTGCTTAAAGGCTTTGGAAACATTCTTGTTAAAGAGCTCAAGGAACTAATTAGAGACCCCAAAATACTGTTGGGAATGATAATTGTTCCATTGATAATGTTTCCGATATTGGGCGGCGTAATGGGCTACACAATGCAGTCGGCAAGAGAACAAGCTGAAAAAGCCACTCTACTGGTTTTGAATAATGACGGTGGAAACTGGTCAGAAATTTTCGTAGACTATCTCACTTCTTCAGTTAAGGTGTCTGTTATCAATAATATAACTCTGAGCACAGATGTAGTTCTAGAATTGTTGTCGGACTATAATGCAACTCAGTTTATTGAAATTCCTAAAGGCTTCAGTAGAAACATGACTGATTATGTTAATGGCAATACTGAGATTAATGCAACTGTGAATTTCTTTGGGGTCTTCTCGGGCGGAGGAATCTCTCAAGAGGTTGGTTCCGCAATAGTTGACAGCTTGATGGAGCGGTTCAATAGAGCGGTTGCTCCAAACGCCGTGTATGCCTTTAAGTCAACTATTATTAAGGGACAGATCCAGGAAGGTATCGACCCAAGCATCCTTTCTAGGCTGATGCTTTCACAAGCGATTGCCATGCCAATCACCATCATTATTTTGCTCACTTATTCCATGTCGATAGCTGCAACCTCCGTGGCTATGGAAAAAGAAGAGAAAACTTTGGAAACATTGTTAACTTTGCCTATGGATCGATTCGCTATTCTCATGGGCAAACTGTCAGGTTCAATTCTTGTTGCGGCTATCGGTGCTGTAGCCTACATGATTGGTTTCAACTATTATCTGGGGTCTTTCACAGCAACAATACCGACCGGGGTTTCCTTAGATCTGGTTTCTCTAGGAGTCGTTCCTTCTTTGTTTGGTTATTTACTTCTCGGGATTTCGCTTTTCGTTGCGTTGCTGTCAGCATTGGCCTTAGCGGTAATAATGTCTGCTTTTTCAGAGGATGTACGAGGTGCTCAATCGCTAGTTGGTAACATCATCACTCCTTTAGTAATCATACCAGCCCTCCTCTTGATGTATGTGGACGTTAACTCCCTGCCATTTGCATTAAGAATTCTCATCTATGCACTTCCATATAGCCACCCAATCATAGCTGCTAAAGCCGTGACGATGGGCGATTACTGGACTGCAATATTGGGCATCGTTTATGTGACCGCCTTCACACTGGTCATAATGTATGTTGCTTCACGGTTGTTCGCAACCGAAAAAATCCTAACGGCAAAACTTAAATTTAGGTGGTTCAGAAAACGCGCCAAGAAAACTACTGAAGAGCTTCAGTAAAGCTTTTCATTGAAGACAGATAAACATGTTTCTGGTGTTTGACATTGGGGATTCAACAGGTTGAAGTTTACCGTGTTACCTTACGCTACAAAGAACCCTTTAGGATTGCTGCTGGGGCCAGCACTGAAAGCCACAATGTCATTGTAAAAGTAATAACTGATTATGGTGCGATTGGCTGGGGCGAGTCTTCACCATCTGAAAGAGTGACCGGAGAAACTGCGGAAACGGTTGTTAAAACTCTTGATGTGATTATTCCGAAACTTATTGGAATGTGTCCCTTAAGGATTGAGCAAGATGTTGAGGTCATGGATTCTGTTGTTAGTGGAAATCCAGCTGCAAAAGCAGCCGTTGACATGGCGTTGCATGATATCTTGGGCAAAACGGGTCGCAAGCCGCTGTTCATGTTGATGGGTGGGTATCGCACTGAAGTCTTGACAGATATAACCTTGGGCATCAAGTCCCCAAGAGAAATGGCAAAAGACGCAGTCGACGCAGTTAAGAAAGGGTTTAAAGCCCTAAAAGTGAAGGTTGGAGTTGACCCCGCCGAGGATGTCGAACGCATTAAACTTATTCGCGAAGCAGTTGGCCGCGAAACACAGTTGAGAATCGACGCGAATCAAGGTTGGACGCCCCAGCAAGCCATAGAAGCCCTCAACAAACTAGACAAGTTTGACATCAAGTTTGCTGAGCAGCCAGTTCCTGCAGAGGACATCAATAGTTTGACAAAAGTTAGAAAAAACTCGCCAATACCAATAATGGCTGACGAAAGTGTACATTCGCCCGAAGATGCCTTACGTTTAATACAGGACGAAGCGGTAGACCTCATAAACATCAAGCTCATGAAAAGCGGAGGAATACTAAAGGCTAGAAAAATCGCCTCAGTTGCTGAGGCAGCTGGAATACCGTGCATGATTGGATGTATGGGCGAATCCGAGGTAGGCATAGCCGCTGGAGCCCACTTCGCTGCAGCAGTAAAGAATGTACAATACGCGGACCTCGACTCTGACATTCTTTTAAAAGATAGGCTCGTTAGAAGGGGTGGAACAAAAATCCGTAATTCAACGCGTGCATTCTATAAGCAACATGGGTTGGGCATAAGAGAACTGGACGAGAAATTGCTTGGAAGGCCAACAAAAGTTTATAAGTGATGACTAAAGCCGAACGCAAATCCCACGAATTTAGCCGTAAAAAAAGAAAAAGCTTTAGGACTAACGAAGAATCAACTAGACTTGAGAGGTGTACGTTTGGTTTCCCTCAGGGCTTTGGGTCCTTCACTGACCCGAATTACCGTTGCAGCGGCTGTAGGAGCTGCACTGCACATTGGTCAGGGTAACCCAGACCTGATAGACGCTAGGGCTGTTGAGTTTTCAAGGGCCTTATTAGCCCAAACAGATGTCGAAGGTGAAGTCATCTCGTGCGAAGGACCAAAAGACAATGCACCTGCATTCATGCGTAGAGAAAAAGTTGGGACAGGCAAAGGGCCAAAAGTCGAGTTTGTCGTGGACCCAGTTGACGGCACTGCGGCTGCATCTAAAGGCAGAAAAGATGCTATTTCCGCTCTTGCTTGCGCGCCTGCTGGTTGCTTTCAAGTACTTCCAGACGACGGATACTATTTCAAGGTGGCAACCGACTATCACTCGGTCGGAAAGCTTTCTTTAGACATGACCACCGAAGAGATTGTGCGCACAGCAGCTCGCGAAAAGGGCTTACCCCTTGAAAACTTTACTGTTATTATGTTGGAGCGTGATCGACATCTGGAGATTCTACAGGGCCTAAGAAAACTGGGTGTAAGGATTATTTTGATTCCAGATGGTGATGTTGCTGCAGCAGTTGCCACTTGCATTCCCAACTCGGGGGTCGATCTTCTTATTGGGGCTGGAGCTGGACCTGAGGCAACGATTGCGGCAACCGCTGTGAAATGTTTGGGCGGAACTATGCTTGTAAAGATATGGAAGGATAAGAAGGGTGACCCTGAGCGATTGGATAGATTGAGAATCGAAGGTGTTGATGTAAATAAAACTTATAACGAAGAGGAGTTGGCTAAAGGGAAAGAACTGGTTTTTGCAGCCTCCGGAGTGACAAAAGGGGAACTCTTGGACGGCGTCCGCTTCATTCCAAACGGAGCGATTGTAAACTCAATCTGCATGAGACTACCGAGCGGAACGGTAGAAAAATCAGAAACAACTCTCAACTTCAGGGGACACCCCGTATACAGGCTTTTCTTGGGTAAGACCTGAAGCAATTACAAGACTAGCGAAGTGCTAGAGCTAGATTATTAACGATTGGGCTAGGAAGTTATTTGTCGAACGCTCCAACTTGTTTCTCATGCTTCTGATTGAACATTGGCTTGAACACAGGAAATGGTTACCGTGCTTAATGACCTTAGGATTACACCAGGCAACATGCTTGATCTAAGCTGAAGAAACCGACTTTTAAATTTTGGTGCTTATTTGTTTCGACAAAACGAAATTTTATTGACTGGACAAATCAGCGAGAGTTCTACATTTTTGAGCGCCAAAGCAGAGCATTAAATTCCTTATAGGTTTTTAAAGCTCGCTCACCCGACTGATTAACAATCCTTCTCAACCTTCTCTTAAAATGAGTACATAGAATCACTGCAAAGGGAATTAAACGGCACTAGAAAACTGATGTATATCTCCGTAGCAATAGCAATAACCCTTTACGGCGTCAACACTATACTTTGCAAAAAGAAGTTATTGCGCTAGGCAAGCATGTCCTCTGAATGGGCTCTCAAAATTATTCCTGCGACCAATAAGCATATCCCAGCAAGGAACATTGGGAAAACAAGCCAACCAAATGGACGTGTCAGAATAGGTATAACCTCAGTTGGCGCTGCAAAATATATGGTTCCTCTAAATCGGTGAACGATTACCTTGTAGCTATCTATCACAGTATAGGTTATTGCAACCAAGATAACTGAGAAACACAGAAAGGAAGATGTTGCAAGAATGGAACCTATTTTCCCGTATATATCGTTAACCAAATAGAATTGAACAAGCGCCAGAAAGCCCATACCTGTCATAACGGTGCCAAGGACAAGCCCGACTGCACTGACCCATGAAAATTGATACAGTGTAAAGAACGCACTCTTGAATAGCACTCCGATGACAAGAAAGCAGATACCAACAGCAATCACCGAACGCGCACGTTCCGTGAGAAAATCAATGATACTTTTCATTGCCAACAAATAGAAGATAACATGGGCGAACTTAAGTGTCTGTCGCCAAGTCAGCAATGACGTTACCGAACCTTAACATGAAAGAATTTTTCAAAGAACCATAAAATCCCGGGAAGAAATGTCGCGCCGAATTCGAGAACTTCGAATAGGGTGATGCTCCTCGCGTGTGCTCGGATGCGAACGCAAAATGAACAACAAAAGAAACGCCAGCGCGCGCTTAAAGGCACTGAATAGCTTTATTGCTTTCTTCGGTCAGATTAACGAGGAGAGGGTGAACATGCAAAATGAGATCTTTTGACGCTGGTTCAGCGTATCATTTTATGGAAAGGCTTGTAAAGGAAGTTGGAAATCGAGAATCAGGCATAGAACTAGAGCGTCGGCCGGCTCAACGAATAAGAGCATGGTTTGAAGAGTTCGGACTCGTCAACATACAGGTGGAAGAGTTTGAGGTCCAGACAAGTCGAATTTTAAAGGAACAGGCTTGGTTCACAGATGGCACATTAGTAGAATGTTCGGCTGTTGGAAATTCTTTGTCAACCTCACCTCAAACGGTTGAAGGTGAAGTAGTGATGCTCGATCGATCTTAGATTTGCCGCATTTGGTTCGGAGGAACTTGGACTGCGAGGTTCCTTCAATTATGCTGAAAATGCTGAGAAGGTCAAGAACCTTAAGTTATACCTCAACTTCGATGTTCATGGAATATTGCTGGGAACGTTGAGTGCCATTGTTTTGGGACCCGATGACTTAAAGTCACTGCTAAGGTTCACCGCCAAGGAGCTTGGAATACCTCTACAAATAACCAGTTAGTTTGGATTGGAGGCTCAGACCACATGCCCCTAGCCTTTTATGGTGTTCCTTCGGTTGCGTTGTCGCGGACAGAAAGAGCGGCCCAAATAATGCACACAAACCTTGAAGACCTGCGGTGGTGTGGTGCAGACGCTTTTGTCCCTACAGGTAAGTTGAGTCAAACATTCTTGGAGCGGCTACTGAGTGCAGCAGAGTTGCCGTTTGAAAAAGAGATTCCGAAGGACATAGCAAAAGCGTTGGAGAAAAGATTCACAGATTCAGGAATAACAAAGAAGGTGAAAGAAGAAGCAAAGTCACGGTGATTATATGATTAGCGCGCGCTTATCAGTTCTAACGACATTCTTATATGTCTCATGAAAGAGAAGAAAAAGGGGGAATTTTCATAATGTCAACTCAATTGCCAGAGTTGAAACACTTTCAAATTGAGCCATTAGCAGATGGTGTCTATGCCGCAATTGCTTCTGAGCAAGGTTATGCTGTTTGCAATGCTGGTATCATCGACATTGGCGATAAAATTATTATCTTTGACACGTTTATCTCTCCAAACGCGGCAAAAAATCTTCTGAAAGATGCTAAGCAATTAACCTCGCATGAGGTCAGTTGCGTTGTCAACAGTCACTATCACAATGATCACATTCGCGGTAATCAAGTTTTTTCTCCGGATGTAGATATTATCGGCACCACATGGATCCGAGAGGCAATCACACAAAATGAGCCTAAAGAGATTCAATGGGAAAGAGAAAACATTCCTCAAGGAATTATTGACGCCCAATTAAACCTGGCTGCTGAAAAGGACCCGAAGCGACGTAGAGAACTCGCTTTCTTGATTGTCTACTACAAGGCAATTATTGAATCTCATCCGCAATTGAAAACAAGGTTGCCAAATATTACGTTTGAGCCTCCTAAGCTTGTGATACATGGAAAGCGAAGAACGGTTGAGCTTTTCTCTTTTGTTGGTCACACGGCGAGCGATCTTGTTCTTTATCTGCCCGAAGAAAAGATTGCATTTATGAGCGATTTGCTTTTCATCAATATACATCCATATCTGCCAAGTGGTTTTCCGGAACGCTGGAAAGAATCTCTCAGCATGGTCAAAGCGTTAGGAATACAAACTGCCGTTCCTGGTCACGGTCCAGTGGGGCGATCCGCAGATCTCTCAGTGATGACTCAGTATATTCAGTCGCTCGAAAATATTATAGCGAACATGGTGAAGTCTGGTAAATCCATGGAGGATGTTTCTCTTCAACCTATTCCCTCACAATTTGAGAATTGGCTGCTATTTTTTGACAATTTTTTCGTCGCCAATCTTCAGTTCCTTTATAAGTGCGTAGCACAAGGAACGGAGAAAAAATAGGTTACTTTGTCCTGTGGGGGCTGCCCGTACTCGTACCCAAAAGGGTTCAAGTCCTCGCGCGCTAGTTTTTCTGGAAATATCCAGATAACAAGCGACCCGTGGCTGCGTCCATGTGGATCGTCCGCTTTGCCTTTTTTCTCTTGTGTTGCACCTTCAAACTCCACACTGGGAGCAGTATCATTTCCGCTGAGACTGGTTTAACGCCTACTTTCAATTCTAGAGTCTGATATGTTTTGTTTATGTCAAATGCTATCTGTGGGAATTTGGCAATCTCGCTAGGCAGTTTAGGCACGAAGGTGATGCGCTTGTCTTCATCTAAGTCTCTCAGTTTCTTTACAGCACTTGTCATTAGTCTGTGAAAGGCAATCTCTTTTTTCTCGAGTGATATTACAGCGGCAGTTTGTGCGCTCACGTAGTACGTGTATGTTTCTTCTTTCTTGAGGAGGAGCAGTTTCGTCGCTTCACGAGTCGCAGTGACTCTCCAAATGGGTGCGTACCAAAATTCCGCGTCATAGATTTCCTCATCCCTACGGAAGGGTCCACCTTCAAGCATGGAATTGGCTCTTTTAGATGCCTCGACCTGAGTGATCTGTACAGGAATTGTCAAAACCTCTCCGCAAATGTCTTTGGAAGGGTCGAGATTGAATTCTGACAACCAATACAGGTATTCACTGCTGCTTTTGGCTTGACCCCTTCTCGCAACTTTGGCATTTACGAGTCTGCGCAGAATCTTTTCCGACTCCGCTGGGCTAATCTTCAAGCTTTTGGCGACAGAACTTGCTGGGACCGCATTTCTAGCTGAGTGAAGGAATCGTCGACCCTTCTCTTCTAAAGTCATGGATGGCACGATACGGCCCGCTTTGGTCCATCTTTTTGTGATCTCCTTTTGCATGTGTTTTCCGAAAAAGATCTGTGACTCTTCTGGCACATGTTGTGAAAGATCTCTTTCGTCTAGTGTCAAATGCTTAGTTGCCAACCAGCGTACATAGAAGTCGACGACATCATTGTAATAGTCGGGAGACAGCATCAGAAATTCGCCGGTTCGTAGGCTTGGTAATCTCTGTAGAATCATTTCAGCGCGCATCGGGCTTATTGATTGAATAATCTTTTGCACTCTTGCAATGTCTTGCGTTGTCATCATCCGGCCCAGACACCATGTGTTGACTTGAGCCAGAGCCTTGTAGTCTATATCCGTGATGTTTTGAGTGGCTGCTACGAGTCCAATACCATATTTCCTCGCTTGCTTGAAAAGAAGAGTGTACGCTTCTTTCGGAGGTGGGTTTCTCGGGTAGGGTGGAATGTAAGGGGCGATTTCATCAACGTAGAACAACAGGCTCAAATGGTCTGAAGGGTTTTTCAGCATCCAACAGTAGAGCTCTTTGAAAAGAGTCGCTAAGAAGAATTGCTTGTCGTTTTCAGACGTTAAAGTGTTTAGGTAGATTATGTTCACCGGTACCTTTCCGTCGCTGCGATCCACAAATAGATCAATGTCAATCTGAACTCCGATCTGAAACATTAATGATGAGGTCCCAACTGTGAAAAAGCGCAGTCTTCTGGCAATCTCCTCCGGTTCCTTTTTGCCAACAAGACTGCTAAGAGTTCCAGAGATCTTGGTTGGAGGGTTCAGTACTATGTTTGATAGGTGACCCATACTGTTGATTTTCTGTCCTTCTTGCCACAGGTGTTCTAGTATGGTGAACATGTAGGCTTTGGCGCCTTTTCCAGCGTCAGTATTAGGGTCGTAGCCGAGAAAGCTTGTTAGGGAAGTGGCTGTGATGTCGAGGGCTTGAACGGCTTCCTCGTGAGAGATGTCTTGTGACGGAGATTTGAACGGGTTAACACTTATGGGGATCGCCTTCTTGCTGGCAGGAGTAAAAATGGCTATTCTTGCTCTTGAGAAGAATTCTTCTTGAATTTCCAGTGGTGTTCCATGTTTCCCTAGTTCTTCGGGATCACCTTTTATGGCAAGTGAGGAAATGTCGCCCTGAGGGTCGATTATGATGACTGGGATGTTGTGTCGCACAGCCTCTTCGATCACACACTTGCACAGCACGGTTTTGCCCGAACCGCTGCCTCCGAGAGCCATGAAGTGACGTTGAAAAGCGTTCACTGGCAACTCAACCAGCGATTGATCTGCCTCAGTCCTGCCCAGAAGAAAAGAACCGTGGCTCTCCCTCTTAATATGATTCGAAGGTATTTCACCGCTCATTCTTAGTACATCCCCAGAAGAGCCCTAATCTAGCAGCGCTGGCAACCCCGCGATTATGGCGAGTGCCCGCCAGAACCATGTTGTCGGAAGCTGGCAAGATGGAGTCATCCGAATATCGGTCACTACATTGAGCAGTAGGCCAACAACAAGAAGCAAAGAGAAGACAAGACCATACTTGCACACTGATTTCGGTGTCATTCAACGAGATCCCTCCTGCTCGGACAATCATAAACACCGACAATAGATTGGACACAGCTTGCTTATACTTTCTTTCCTCCCTTGATGTAGCGCTTTTCTGCGCACGCGGTTGTTTTCTGCTTGCAATATGCTTTTAATTCTTACCGGGCAAATATCCTAGTCAGGTTGAAGCATGAATAAGTGTTATGCTTGGTCTAACTTGGCTATGGACAAATTGAATCATGAATTTTGCACAGGTGCCTTCAGACCACAAAACGAAAGCGATATACAATGCCGTCTCTATCATACGCATCTTGAGACGAAATTGCAAGTTAAAGGCATCACTCAGAATCATCTTGTTCTCTCAGAGCACTCTTTCTTCGAATCGGAGAGAAATTTGATCTGGTTATCGTCAGGCAGAAAAAGGAAGTTCCCCAAACAAGGCTAATCATTGAGATAAAAGAAACCTCGAAGAATCACCTGCTTTCAGGTGAAGTTGCGGAAAGAGTAGAATCAGGCGTAGACAAACTAGCAAGATAGAAGAAATGGATGGAAGAGACCGAACAAACGGAAGTACTCATGAACTGCAAGAACTCCATTGTCTTTTTGTTTTTCAGAGGTGCCAGTAAGCATAGAATTGCGGTGAAGACAGAGCACGAAATGAGAAAACTCCAAGAGAGATATAACGAAATCATTTTGAACTTCTAAGTGATTTCGTGTGTATGCAAAGTATGGTGGGGCTGCCCGGATTTGAACCGGGGTCTAGAGAGCCCGAGTCTCCAAGCCTAGACCAAGCTAGCCGACAGCCCCTTGATGTTAACTCTTCATTTTGATATCACAGAAATAAGTGTTCCCTAACACCTTTAAACTCTCACTTCCAAATAATACCTCCACCAATTGGAGAGGCTGGAAGAGAATTGTCTTATCCGCGCCGCTTACGCGGTGTAAAAATCCTCAAAGCTGTTTCATCACCTCTTAGGCTACAGATTCTGAACTTACTTTTCGATAGAGGACCCCTCTCGTATACCGGATTGATGAGTTCACTCAAAATGAATCCAAGCAGAGATGCTGGAAGGTTTGCCTATCACCTGAAGTTCCTGCTCAAGGCAGATTTGATCGAAGCGGATGTCGAAGCAAAAAAGTATTGCCTAACCGAGCTTGGTAAGACGGTTATCGACGTTGCAGACAGAATTGAAAAGAAAGCCTTTAAACCAAAAGAGATTCTTGTCCGCACTTCCAGATTTGCCCTTGAGGAATTTGACGCAAACAAAATAGCCAATTCTCTCATAAAAGAGGCGAGGATGCCTACAGAGTTAGCTCAAAAAGTAGCCAAAGAGACAGAAAAACGGTTACTCAAGTCAAAAACAAAGTATCTAACAGCTCCTCTAGTAAGGGAAGTTGTAAACGCAATTTTAATCGAAAAAGGCTTAGAGGAATATCGCCATAAGCTCACACGTTTGGGCTTGCCGGTACATGAAGTTGCAGCTCTTTTGGAATCGAAAGGTAGAACTTTTCTCAGCTCATCCTCAGTACACGAAATGGCTGGGGAGAAGGTTCTTAAAGAGTATATACTTTTGGACATCTTTCCAAGAGACGTTGCAGACGCACATTTATCTGGCTCGTTACATATTAGCGGTCTAGCTAGCTGGATCTTGAAGCCAAACGAAATAATGCATGACTTAAGATTTTTCTTGCAGAACGGTCTAGACCTAGAAAAAACGGATGCTCGCCAGCCTTCTTATGCTCCACCCCAAGGCATCGAATCTGCCCTATCCCTGATTTTTAACGTTCTCTTGCATTCTAACAAAGAAATAGGTGAAGCACAAACATTTGATTACTTTAACGTTTTTCTTGCTCCTTTTGTAAAAGGCGTTGAGTCAACAAGGATCAAAGAGGCTTTACGATTATTCATTTTGAACATGAGTCAGCACGCAGACGCTTCTTTGGGCTTGGAGCTTACTATCCCAGACTTCATAAAAGAAAAGACAGCCATTGGACCTTTCGGAAAATCAGTTGGCCATTATGGGGACTTCATTGAGGAAAGCCAATTTTTGGCGTCGCTTCTACTTGAAATATTTGCTGATGAGAGCACACGTAAACCATTGTTGAACCCAAAGATAATTCTGAAAATACGCTCGGAAACATTCGCCGATGATAGGGCAAAAGCAATCCTTCTGAAAGCACATCATCTGTCGTCAGAGAGAGGCATCCCATACTTCGCTAATCTCTTAGGAAAAAATCATGAAAATTCTGTTTTCTCTGCTTCTGGATGTAAGCTTAGTGCAGATTTGAGTGAAGATTGGGAAATCGACACGCTACGCACTGGCAATCTGGGACAAGTAACGATCAATCTGCCTCGAATCACTTACGAATGTGAAAAAGACAAAACAAAATTATTCGGACTTCTGAAAGAAAGGCTTGAGATGGCAGCACACGCTTTAGAAATAAAGTTTACAGCGCTAAAACAGCACGGTAAAGGGCTACTTCCTTTTCTCACGCAAAGTGTTAACGGCGACCAGTATTTTAGGCTTGAAAATTCTTTAAATCTGATAAATATGGCTGGGTTGAAAGAGGCTGCTGAGGCTTTCTACGGAAAAAGCATACATGAAGATGAAACGGCACTGAAATTCGCCGAGGAGATAACGCAATACATTGCAGATTTTACGCAAAAGGCAGTTAAGAGACGCAGGAAACGTTTGCTTCCAGCAACACTACCCGCCTTCGAAGCGTCGGAACGATTAGCTCGGTCAGACATTGAAAGATATGGTATAGCAAAGATCAGATTTTCAGGAACCAGAGAAAAACCATTCTACTCTACAATCAACAAGCTAATCCTTAAAAATGGCAAAATCCCCTCAGAAAATTTAATGGTTGAACGAAAATTATATGAGCTATGCTACGGTGGAAACCTAACAGTAATAGAGCTTGGAGATATTGAAGGCAAGCCAGATGAGCTTATCCCACTAACTAGGCAGCTTATTGAAGTTCCCGGCATACAGCTTTTCACATATAACCGTAAATTGACCTATTGTGTCAGTTGTAAGAAAAGCTGGTTCGGCTTATTGCATAAATGTCCTTCGTGTGGAGCAACAAGCACTTTATCTTATCTTGGTGGTAATTAGCCAAAATAAAAGTAGGAAACTATCTTGCGAAGTTATTGGTCCATTTTGGCGGTTCTGGAACTTGATGCGCTGTTAGCATTTCACGCCACTTCTCATCCGTTAGCCTATCGCTTACAGGCCAAGCGAATTCAAAGTAATTATACACTGGTCCTGCTGTCGCATGAAGTTTGCCAACTGCATCGACGTGAACCACTAATAGGGCGTTGAAATTTCCAAGAGCTTCCTCCAAAACTCTTTTTGTATTAAGATCTGTGTGCACATCAACTATTATGGCTGCTTTCTGCGTTTTTTCGGAAGCCGCAGACAAGATTGCTGAAATCGTCTTTGAGGCCGCTCTAATTTGCTGCTGCATGCTTTCATCTAATGTTTTTCCTTCAAGTTCTATTATAGAAGCGTTTAGAAACAGTTCAGAAACATTGATGAATGATGCCAGGCTTGTGTTTATGTCCGGCAAGAACAGTTCAAGCTGTGTCAAGCCGTTAATGGTCATGTTGATTAGTCCGATTAGTCTGCGATAGGTTTCTGGATACGGTTCCACGTAACCAGTACTGGAAGGTGGAATAGACTGGTACGGCGTGTAAGATTGCTTAGCGTAGAGGATTGTGTCATGCCGTAGCTCAGTCCATGTTCCAGCAAAGGTTTGAAGCTTTTCATAACCCCACGCAGAGGTGGTCATGAAAGTCGGATATTTAGCTGCAGAAGGAATTTCCGTTAGTGTACTATTTGCCGTGAACAGCCAGCTCCAATAAAGGTTTCGTGTCCAATTTGCCACGCTAAGTGTTTTGAACTCTGCTCTCAGTTTTTCCATCTGCCGAGTGTAGTTCTCGTATTTTGCTTCGGTCTCGTCGAGAATCTTTTTGGCTAAATCTGAGCCTAAAACAGCAGGTACATCTAAACCTTTGGGAAATAGCCGTGGAAGACTCCAATTTCCGACTTTCGGAAACACGAGTTGTTGGAACATGTGAGAATCTGGAATAAAACGTTGCCCCATAAACCGCAGCCCAGCCGTCTCGTTAAGAATCCTCTGAAGCTCTTCTTCCTGAGGAAGCCACGGATAAGTTTCTGCGTAGGTCCCCAAAATCTTCGCCCTGTTCCTTTTTAAAAGTTCCTGTGCAACGTTTACAACTGCACTTTCGTTTTCGCGTATTTGTTCTGCCGTTATGATTCCTTTGTCACTTAATACCGCCAAGTAATCTTCGAATGTTAAATCATCTGAAACGCCCACAAAAAATTTAGTGATCTCGTAGATTCTTTGCCAAACACTGTAAAAGCTTGCTTCTTTTGTAACCATCCATGTCAAAAGCACGCCGGCCCTGGTTTGTTCTACGTCTACTACTTCATTTTTAAGCAGTGCAAAACGCATACGACCGAGCCACATCATCGTCTTAAAATAAGCCTCAAGTTGCTCGTTTTCAGTGTAATGGCCTCTAGGAACGTATTGCGTATAGTCTTCCTTGTATCCGAAGATTGGACTGTTCGTTATAAAATTGTGGTTCAAAATCAACTGCAGTTCTTGTTGGGCTTCTATTGTCGCAGGCATGAAGCTTGGCTGCATCAAGGCATGGGCAATTTCAAAATACATCAGATTAAGTTTGGATGGTCTCTCAAGTGGAGTTCCAGCCAGAGATTGGGCTTCCTCTTGCACTTTCGTGAGTAAAGCGTTTATTGTGCTGTTGAGCACGCCTATAAGTTCGTTCATTTCGATCCGCTTCAAAGTCTCGTCAAATAGCACATGGTAAGTGTGTAAAACCGCGTCAGTTGTTATCAGTATTGGCATGCCCACGTAGTAGGCATATTCGTAAAAGTCGGCTAAAGTTTCAAATTTGTTAACCCTTACGACAACAAAACCGTTTTGGGCAAGTAGCTGCTCTTGTTCTGGTGTTACTTGAAGCCAGTCTCTAAGCTCCTTGTAGCCTTCCACTTCACTTAAGTTTAGTGGCAAACGATATTGAGATGAGTTAACTCGTACAGTTATCTCTGGAAGTGCTGTTGAGAAGATACCTCTGCCCATGTAATTGCAGAGGAAGGGGGACGGTGGAAACTCTGGTGGATTAGGCTTAGGAATGTTGAAGCTAGGTATTCCTCCAAAATTCAGTAACAGTGCTCCTAGCACTATTCCGATGATGAATGCTGAAGCCCCGAAGGTTGCGATTTTTTTGCGGCTGACATAAAGCCTCGAAACTATTCTAAAAAGACCCATGCTGAATCACATAACACTCAATGGTAAAACGCATGCTTAAACCTACGTTTTTGAACACTTGTTCAAACCTTTTGAACACCCATCTTGAAGCTGCGGTACTGAGTGTAGGCTTCAAAGAAGAATGCAAATATGCTAATCAAAGCGGCTACAATCACAGTTAAGTCTCTGAAATTCCATTCAATCGGCCAAGCTATGACATAAAATGCCAAGATTCCTGCTACTAAGGCTCCGTAAAAAACTAGTCGAGGCACCAGTCTTCCGTAAAGTAAAAAGAAGCCCTTGAGAGTTTCAACGCGTTTTTCTTCACTTGCAACATATTTTCCTTCACTTGTTTGGCTTACCATTCCAAATTCTAGGAGCCTATTTATGTGATATTGTGCTAGGCTTGGACTTGAAAACTTAAGCTCACGCCAAACCTCTCTAACTCCAACAGGTTCTCTGGATGTCAAGATATGAAGGTAAACATTCCATGTTACCGTGGAAATGTTGTGCTTGCTTCCCCCTTTCCGTTTCATTACTCGCATCACTATTTTACCGCGCCTGATATCAAGGCCAAGAGCGCCATTCTAACAACTATGCCGTTCCAAACTTGCTGGAAGTAACGTGCATATGAGGTTTTATCAACTTCAGCGGATATTTCGTCAACCCGCGGAAGGGGGTGAAGAATTATTAGGTCTTCTTTTGCTTCCTTCAAGGTCTCTAAATCTATTTTGTATGAACCTTTGACTTTGGCGTATTCAGCTGGATCTGGAAAACGTTCCTTCTGTATCCTCGTGACATACAAGACATCTACCTGCGGAACTATTCTTTCAAGACTTGTCTTTTCCGTTACAGGTATCTTCTCCTTTATTGTTTGTAGAACCTCCCGACGCATTTTCAGAGTCTCCGGCGAAACCAGATACAATTCCATGTTGTACAAGGAAAATGCGTAGGCAAGCGAATGCACAGTTCTTCCATATCTCAAATCCCCTATGAGAGCTATTTTCAACCCGTCGATTTTTCCCTTCTCCTTTTTAATAGTATACAAGTCTAGAAGGGCTTGTGTTGGATGTTCTTCCGCGCCACTGCCGCCATTAATGATCGGCACTTTTGAAAATTCTGCTGCAAGTCTAGCTGCACCTTCTAGTGGATGCCTTAGCGCTATGAGGTCTGCATAGTTTTCCACAGTACGGACAGTATCCGCGAGATTTTCGCCCTTCTTTACAGAGGCAATTTCTGCTTCTGCAAAGCCTATCGTGGAGCCGCCTAGCTTGTGCATCGCCGCCTCGAAACTCAAACGGGTGCGTGTGCTAGGTTCAAAAAACAGTGTGGCTAGGATCTTTCCCCTAAGCAGATCCGAACCTTTCGCAGCTACAGGCTCCATAGTTTGGGCAATTTTGAAAATGTAATCGATTTCTTCGCGAGAAAAGTCTTTAATTGATATTATATCTCTGCCTTCAAACTCCAAACCTACACCCAAAACAAGAACTTTTGTGCCACTCCTAGATAACTCTTTATTAGCGGTAACGTGGCCCAAACTAGTGCAAATTTAAAATCTTTTATCTCTGTTTAGGGTATAGCCTCTTTACGTGGGGAGTCTGCATGAGTGAAACAGAATTGCGTGTTTCCAAAATAAAGGATGGCACGGTTATCGACCACATCACTGGTGGGCACGCGTTAGATGTTGCTAAGATTCTGGGGATAACCGGACGAGAGAAAAGAGTGATAACCATTGCGATTAATGTGCCTAGTAAACGCCTTAAAGCGAAGGATATTGTGAAAATCGAAGGCAGAGCCCTAAACCCGCAGGAAGTAGACAAAATTGCTTTGTTGGCTCCTCATGCAACCATCAACATTATCCGTGGTTATAAGGTTGTGGAAAAACAACTCGTCAAGTTGCCAAAAGTCATTGAGAACATTATTAAGTGTGCTAATCCGGCATGTATAAGCAACAGTAATGAGCCTGTGCAAGCCAAGTTCTATGTTGACGGTGAGGAACCACTACTTCTGAAGTGTCATTACTGCGGTTATATCTTGGAAAAAAATGATGTACTTCAGCAGTTCTAGATCGTTCTATATGCGGAGTTTACCGTAAAGCTTATATCGTAAGAAAGCATATTATAAGAGTGGATATGTCTGAAAACGGACATATTGCACACACGTAGCACATAAATACACGTGGTGAAAAACATGTTAGAAACAATCACTCCAATATTATGGGCATGCTTCACAACTTACGCAACATGGTACTTGACATCAGCAAAACATTACGTACCGATAACCGTTAATGAGGCAAAAATACTCTGGAAAATCCATAGGCAAAACATCAGATGTAACGCCAGGAATTGGCGAGAAATAAAACGCCGGGGCAAAATAATAGGCTTCGAATGCGGATGTGGATACAAGCACATACAAAAACGCCCAATAAGTTCCAATTCCCCGCAACGAAGTGTACATTCAACAAATTCTGAAACTCCAATTTTGGATAAATTGCACGCCCCGTATAAGTCAAGATAAGTTTCAACATTGAAGCCTGTGGGCAGGTTGAAAATCTACTAGTAAGTTGCTATCTGGAAAAAATGTCAGGCTTACCGTAGGTAGCGTATGTCAGCGTAAACGAAACCGCGTTTTATTCTTTGCTGTTGCTCCTTCACCCATTTTTTAATACCTACTTTTCTTAGGCGTTTTCCGTCTTGAATCAGAGTTGGATACCGCTCCCCAAAGCCAGGATAAGCGTGCATGGGTATTCTTCGCATTGGGGACAAACTTCGACGCCTTTTGTTTTGGCGCAGTTCCTGATCTTACAATCCGCTGGTCCCCCTTTGCCTGTTCTGCATGTGCAGTCAAATGTTGCGAGTTTTTGTAGAAAT
>Ga0315308_1000847_pt1 | contig 17491 bp, 17 predicted proteins | sample TDP3_MG_FD_203078 | JGI IMG/M metagenome (GOLD analysis project Ga0315308, IMG submission 203078) | Freshwater sediment microbial communities from Lake Towuti, South Sulawesi, Indonesia - TDP3 | ecosystem: Environmental > Aquatic > Freshwater > Lake > Sediment | place: Indonesia: South Sulawesi... | reverse complement strand
CTTCGGGCCTAGCTCAGCTTTGACCGCGGCCTCCGTCTCGTAGGTGTCCCGGCCCCAAAGCCTCTTTGCGTCCCGGAGCTCAGCCTCGCCGTCGTGAACCCAGAGCAGGACGGGCTTATCTGAGGCGCCCTCCACCACGATAGCGTCGAAGCCCGCGAACTTCAGCTCCGCGGGCCAGAAGCCTCCGGCGTCCGCCTCGCCCAGTAACCCCGTGAGAGGCGACTTCGAGGCCACGACGTAACGGCTGGTGCCCGGGATGAGCGTGCCGGTCAGGGGGCCGATGGCGAAGACCACCTTGTTCCCGGGGCTGAACGCGGGGACCTCAGGTGCCACCTCGTCATACAGGATGCTGGTGGCGAAGCCTGCGCCACCTATGAAGCCCTCAGTTAAGCGCTCGGGCAGCGGCTCGTACTTGAGGTCGGCCTCGGTCAGGTTGACGCGTAGGATTCGCCCAGCGTAGCCGAACATCCTTTGCACCTTTCAGACCTGAGCGTTCTTCGGATATGCGGTTGATGCTCATATAAGATAAACGCCAGAGGATATGGAACGCGCCGAGAGGCTGGCCAGAAGGCTTACGGAACTCGCGTCTTCTCTGCCAAGGATGCTGGAGATAATGGAGAGGGCGATGAGCGAGTTGAGGAGGCTGACCGCTTCAGGCCAGGGCCCAATGGAGCAAGAGGGCGATGCTGTTAAGCCCTGAGTGAGAGATGACGCATCCGTAGATGCTTCTCGTCTTCAGGAAGAGGAAGCCGTTCAGAAGCCCGAGGACGAAGACGGGGCCTAGGAGTAGCGACATGCCCGACGCCAAGTGGTGCCCATGTACGGATAGAAACAGCAACGATTGAGCCAGATTCGCCGCGAGGTTCGTCGCCGACAGACTGCGGCCCCCAGGCTCAGCGAAGTGCGCCAAGGCGAAGCCCCTATACGCGATCTCCTCGTACACCGGATACCAGAATGTGTCCGTGAAGACGCTGTACACGTCGACGGGCCGCTGCCGGATCAACGGAAGATAGTACAAGAAGATCGGGTAGTAGGCGGCTCCTAGGGCCATCGACACGAGCGCGCCGAGAGACGCGGACAGCCGAAGCTCATGCCTCCTGAAGCCCAGCCAAGCTAAGCTCCTCTTCTCCACAAGGAGGACGTAGAGCAAGGGGAGCGCCAGCAGCGGATAGAACCAGCCGTCCAGCCAGAGAGCGATGACGATGAAACCCGGCAGGACTTTGCGGATCCAGAACTCACGCTTCACCAGACCTGCTTCCACGGCGGCCCCCTGACCGGTCATCCACAGCCATCCCTCAGCTCAACGATGAGAACGCCCCGCGGCTACTTATGGAAACGCTCCAGCGGCAAGGTATGAGACGCCTCAGGCAGGACGAGGAAGCGGGGCTTCCCACCCGCTTTGCTCACGGCCTCCTTTACGGCTTCCTCGGCGGACTCCCTCTGCTCGGCGTTAAGGCTCCTAAGCGTCCTAGGCGAGACCTTGCCTCCGGCTAGGAGGACCCGGTGGTAATAGTACCTTGCCCTTCCCGCGGAGGCACGCATGATGTGAAGCCAATCCTCAGGCGTCTTCCACTCGCGTCGCTCCATACACTCCCAGATCGCCTCACGCGGGCTACTGCCCAGCTCGTACAAGAGCGGCGGGGTCCTCGCCCTCACCTCCTCGCTCTCCGGCTCCTCGTCCCCGCAGAGCAGGATGATCGTTCCGCCCAGCCTCGTGCCCCTCCAAGCGTTCGCTAACGCCTTGCCGTCCACGCCCCTAGGCCTAGACGGGCCTGAGCCCGGCGAAGCGATCGTCACGTCAGCTTTCCGGCCGATCTCGGCGCCCCAGACGTTCGCGTCGCCCCAGGCGACCGCGGCCCTATGAGCCCTCAGGAAATGCCCAGCGAAGGCCCTGACAGGTTCGGCTGCGAAGCCCGCGACCCGCTCGCCGTGGCTGCCTATGACGAAGTTAAGGATGAAGTCCAGGCTTACGCGGCCGCCTATGTCGTCCATGTCCCTGCGGCCTGGGTTCGAGCCCAGGGAGCCGATGCCCGCCCGGGGCGAGAGGAACATCGCATGGTTATGCATCACTGTCTCCAGCGCCGCGACGCCGGGCACGATCATCTTGGCGCCTCCCTCGTAGCCCGCGTCGCCGTGCGGCCCCACGCGGCCGAGGCTTACCTTGAGGTCGGCTTGCGCAACGGCCCTGTTGACCCATATGGGGTTTCCGAGCTTCGAGAAGCCCATGAACGCCTGTTGCCCGCGGTCGTAGGCGTCATGAGCCAGGACCCTGTACCTGGCCAGCGTCTCATCTCCCACCTTCTGGACGAGCTCCTCCTCGCTCATCAAGTCATGAAGCCCCGTGCCCGTGATTATCGTTATCTCCCGCTCATGGAAGCCTGCCTGACGGAGCTCGTCGAGGACCGCGGGCAGCACCCTGTAGGTGGGCGTCGGCCGATACTTGTCATCCACCATCACCACGGCCTTTCCGCTCCTCTTCCGCGCCAGAGCCGCGAGGCCCAATGAACCCACGGGCTGAGCCAGGGCCTCCGCCGCGAGCTGCTCATGGCTCCTGCCCGTCCGCAGGTTCCTCGAACGAACGACCTGAACGCGGTCCTCCGCCGCCGGAACCCGCAGCGCGACCGTCTCAGGCCCGAACGGCAACGTGACCTGCATGCCCTAAGCCCAGCGCCGCGAGGAAGCTTAAGGCTACCGGCTCGTCCAGACGCCCTCCAGCCGTCGCTCGCGAGGATGAGGCACAGATCGTGCCACTCTTCCTTCGAGCGTCCACAATCCCGAAACAGGCCGGCTCCGCAGATAGACGGGCTTTACCTGCTCCGTACTGCGGGTAGAACTCCTGCAGGGCAGCGTTAATAGCGTCGCCGCCATCCTCTTCGCGCCAGGAGCCTTCATCCCTCTCATCGCGAAGCCTCCCTCCCGCACCCATGGTGCCCTTCCACCCCGTCGAGACCATATAGTGTAGGGCTTCGCCCTATTGCGGATCCTAGGCCGACCCAAGAGGATGCCTGTCGCTGTACACGCTAGCTAGGACGATCGCCCTCAAGCCGGGCAGCACCGTGTAAGGGCCTCTTCCAGAAGAGAGCAAGCCTTAAGAGAAGTTCATCCCATCCTCTTCAGCGAAGAGCCAGGCTCAGAGCAGGGAGACCGTAGGCGATGGCTGTCTGCCGAAGCTGTGGCCGTGAGCTACCGGAGGGCTCGGGTTTCTGTCCTAGCTGTGGCACACCGGTCGCAGGCAAAGCCCAGCCTGCGGCTGGGGAGAGGAACTGTCCCAAGTGCGGGGCCGTGATGAGGGCGGGCTTCATGGTCGAGAGGGATTCGCCGCTCTCGCTTTGGACGTATGGGCAGGGCATCTACTGGACGCCGGGCGAGGCAGGAGTGGCCGGTGAGAGGGTCGGGGTTAAGGCCTACGCCTGTCCGGAATGCGGCTACATAGAACACTACATCCGCCGCCCAGAGAGAGACAAGAGCATCATCATGAGCGCGCCCACCACCTACAAAGAGCAAGCATGAACGCCCGTAAGATCGCTTCACCGGTCTACGAGTTGATTTTACCAAAATGGTAACATCAACCGCCACCCTAGGCCCTCTCGCCTCCGAGAAGCCTCACTGGCGCTGCTCCAGAGGAGGCCTCTGGCATGGCATTGGATAAACGGAGTCGGCGCGTGGTCTTCGCAGCCCACTGCATCCTTAACCAGAACGTGCGCGTCCAGGGCGGCGCGCATTACCCCGCGATGATAGACGAGGTTGTCGAGTTGCTGAAAGCCCGAAGCATAGGCGTCGTACAGATGCCCTGCCCGGAGTTCGCCTTCGCGGGCCTGAACCGGTCGGTTGCCACGAAGGAGGAGTACGATACTCCCAGCTTCCGTGCGCACTGCGCAAAGATAGCCGCCTTGATGGCGGATCAGGCTGAGGAGTACGTAAGAAACGGGGTTCAGGTTCTCGCGGTGCTGGGAGTCGAGAGGAGCCCCTCCTGCGGCGTCGAGCAGACGACGACCCGCCCCGACAGCCCGAAGGCCCAAGCGAAGGCTACGAGCGGCCAAGGAGTATTCATCGAGGAGCTTAGACGCGAGTTTAGCCTGAGGCACCTACAAGTCCCATTCAGGGGCGTCGACTGGAGAACCATATCTAGGACCGTCGAAGAGCTGGAAGGGCTCTAGCCCCTATCTCGGTCTCAGTAGCCGCTACAGGGTGCGCGCTGATAGCCCCTTGGGTTTTTTCCATGGCTTCGTATCGCCTTCACTTACTGGCGATAGGTTGGGCGTTTATAGAGCGGGTGGCGTCGTCTCCGCGAGGCGAGGGGCCGGGCTAGGATGAGGCCGGCGACGAAGCCGCCTATATGGGCCCAGTAGGCGATTCCCGTCTCGATCCCGGCGAAGCCGAGAAGCAGCTGGTAGACGAACCATAGGCCGATCATCACGAACGCGGGCACGCGGACGAGCCGGATGAAGATGCCGATGGGCACGATCGTCTTGATCCTCGCCCTTGGGAAGAGCAGCACGTAGGCGCCTAGGACTCCGGAGATGGCGCCGGAGGCGCCGACGGCGGGCACCGTGGAATCCCAGGCTGAGAGCATGAAGATGACCGAGGCGATGACGCCTGAGAGGAGGTAAAACACCAGATAGCGCAGATGGCCGCACATGTCCTCGATGTTGTCGCCGAAGATGTACAGGTATAGCATGTTCCCGCCTAGGTGTAGGAGCCCACCATGGAGAAAGATGCTCGTGATGAACGTGTAGTAGCCCTCCCCCGCCGATATCCTAGCGGGGATAAAGCCGTAGACGAGGATGAGGCGGTTGAACTCCTCCGGCGTGGCGAGGAACTCCCAGATGAAGACGCCTACGCTGGCGAGTATGAGCAGCCAGTTCACGTACGGGAACAGCGACGCAGGGTTCTCATCGTCTACCGGGATCATCTCCAGCCGCCCCCGCAGCTAGAGGGGGCTAGGCTATTTAACGCTCGATCACGTACACCGCGCATCCTAAGCTGACGCGCGGAGGGTTAGAGAGCCATGTTGGAGAGGCTTCTGGACGCCATCCGGGCTGAGGTCTCAACAAGCACGTCGCTGGGCTATTTGACGGAGGTCTATCTGCGCGACCGATGGTCCACGTTCGCTAAGTACCATGAGACCTGTGAGTACTGCAGACGCGTGCTTGAGGAGAACGGGCTCGTGGACGTGGAACTCGTGGAGGTTCCCGCGGACGGCCGGACGAGGTTCGGCGACTGGGTGATGCCCCTCGCCTGGGACGCAGGCGAAGCCACCTTGGAGATAGCGGAGCCCCAGGTGCCCTGTGTGAGCCGGGTTCTCGCGAGGAGGCTTGAGGTTCCCAACGCGTTGGTGATGTGGAGCAGCCCTACGCCTCCTGAGGGCGTTGAGGCCGAGGTCCTCGCCTTGGAGCAGGGAACACCGGAGGAGTGCGAGGGCCTAGCGCTGGAGGGCAAGATCGTCTTCACGCCTAGGGACCCTAGGCAGGTCAAGGGCGTCGTAGCGAGGAAGCATGGCCTAGGCGTCGTCTCCGACTACGTGCGGAATCAGGCTCTGCGCGAGGCTACCTTCTGGGTGAACGGTTGGGGCGACAAGCCGGGCTCATGGATGATGACGGCGCAGGATTCACGGCTGTGGGGCTTCTCGCTCTCGCCTGCACGAGGAGCTTACCTTAGGGGGCTGCTGAAGGCTCACGGCCGCATCGTTCTCCGAGCCAAGGTCGACAGCCGCCTTTACGAGGGGACGCTGCCCTACGTGACCGGGCTTATACCTGGCTCCACGCTGCCTGACGAGGAGGTGCTCATCCTTGGGCATCTCTACGAGCAGGGAGCGAACGATAACGCCGCGGGCGCCGCCGTGATCCTTGAGATCTCAAGGGTCTTCAACGCGCTCTTCGAGAGCCGCGCTCTGGCCAGAGCGAAGAGGAGCATCCGCTTCCTGCTGATGGCCGAGTGCTACGGCTCGATGCCTTACGTGGTGCAGAACCGCGAGCGGCTTTCGAGGACCCTAGCCGCGGTCAACGTCGACCTTGGCGCCGGCCGATATGAGCTTGCGAGGTCGGCGATGGAACTGGTTCTAAGCCCTCACTGCCACAGGTCCTTTGTAGACGCTCTCATGCTGAAGATCATCGAGTTATACCACTCGAAGTACGCGGCTTGGAGGCATTGGGCCGCTTTGAAGTACACAGGCGGCACCGACAACTACCTGTACGACCCGTCTATAGGCGTGCCGAGCCCATGGGTCTATATGGGCATGGGCGACGACTACTGGCATACGTCCGAGGACTCCTTGGACAAGGTGGACCCACGCTCCTTAAGGGACCTCGCCACCGTGGACGCCGCCTTCCTGTACTTCATCGCCAAGGCGGGCTTCGGGGAGAGCCTCTGGCTCAGCGAGGAGGCCCTGGCGCTAGGCATGAGAAACATAGCTGACTGCTCGAAGGCCCTTCTTCAGCAAGCCTTTGCCTCAAGAGACGGCATGGAGCTCGGACGGCTTACGCACGAGGGGATTCAGAGGATAGAGCACTTCGCGACCGTGGAGGCCCGGGGCTTAGCCTCGGTCAAGAGGCTTGTCAACCGCGGGAGCAGAGCGGCGCTCTCCAGCCACTTGGAAGACCTGAACCGCCGCTTAACCGATTTCGCTCAGGCGGAGAAGCAGGGCTTCGTCACGGCTCTAAGCCTCTGGGCTGAAGACGCGGGCGTTAAGCCTGAGCCCTGGCTGAGAGAGGAGACTCCATGGCAGAAGGAGGCCGACAGGGTCATCCCTAGGAGGCGGGTCGTCGGCACGGTTACGCTGGATGGTATCCCCTACGAGGAGTGGGAGGTCGTGAAGCGCAGCCCCCGGTGGTGGGGCGTCGAGACCGCGGCGCTCTGGTGGGCGGACGGCCAGCGAACCGTGCGGGAGATACACGGCCTCGTAAGGCAGGAGTTCGACGAAGTGAAGATCGACCTGCTGCACTACTTCCGGTTCTTAGCCAAGCAAGGCTACGTAGCGATCTGCTGATTCCCTGAGTAGGACAAGAGCGTACACCTGAACCGGTCCGCGCATCCCAAGCGTTAAATATGCGTCAATGCGCATACCTTGACGACGCCTATGGCGTTAAGCAGCCCTCTCGCCCCGAGGCAGGGGTTAGTCTGGTCTCTACGCCGGAGGGGCTTCGAGCCCGTTGAGATCGCGAAGGAGCTGAAGACGAGTCGACAATTCGTGCATCAGACGCTGAACGCCGCGGACGCCAAGGTCTCAAGCCTGTTGACGGAGACGGCGCGGGCGAACAGGATAGAGACGCTGCTCTTGGACGTAAGGAATGGCGTCTTGACCGGTTATCACCACGGCTTGGGGAAGCAGGTCGTCATATCCTACTCGGGGAAGCATGGGGTTCAGGTCTGGTACTGGTACGAGAAGCCCACCGCCTGCGCGGATTGTGAGCTAACGCAGCAGTGTAGGGAGTACCTCCTAGACGAGGCTGAGGAGCGAGAAATGCCCTTGACAGCGGAAGAGAAAGGATTACCGCCAGCCCAGATCGCACGCGTAGTCTTCAACAGGCTGATACGGGGGTTGAAGCCATGAACAGATGGCTTAGAAGAATCAGCTTGATCAGAGCCTGGTGCCCTAAGGTTAACAGGCTCGTTCTGCCCCTGCAGGCGGGGAAGACTGTCCTTCACCGCAGTCTCTTTGTCGCAGGCGTGTTTCTGGTCGTCTTATGGGGGTTGATGTTCCTCGCGTCAGGCAATACTTTCGGACCGGGGTGGCCGGGGGAGAGGACAGAAGTCGTCTATGCGGTGGCTAACCAGACGTCGCGGGAGGTCTTCCTCAAGCTTCGTGGGGATTGGAGTAGCTTTGCGCACCTAGAGGAGGTTAGGGTCAACGGAAGCAAAGTCCAAGCTGGGGACCCGCTCCCAATACTCGGAGAGGCTGGCTTGAACTACAAGACATACGCGTTCAGATACGATGGGCCATGGGAAGACTCAATACTCATAACCTTTTACACCCATGGGCTCGCTCTCTCCGAGCAACTGGTTGACCTCCGAGCCGCGTCTAGGAACTCGATGGAGGGGCTTAACCCCACCGTCTTTGAGCTTCTGGAGGTCTACCTCCGACGCCACTCCGATGACGTTCGCGAGACCATCCTATATGGGTCCATAATCATGTTACTCCCAGCAGCCGTCGTAGTATCCATCCTACCGCTCTTGCGAGGACGAATCAAGACTGAGCCGACCAGTAGAGCTTCGAGCTGGGAAGCCGCCCGATCTATCAGCCTAAGGCTATGAAGTCAATCCATATCCTACCTATTACGGTGTACAATCTCACCAAAAAAGGAGGGATGTGTAGTCAGATCACCCTCACATTCCAAGCAGTGTCGCTGTCTTTCGTTGCTATAACGTTCCCGCCGGGAAGGTCCACCTCTAGATGGCTGTTGACCCACCACGAGTACACGGGCAAGCCACCGCTGAAGCTGCTGCCATATTGTAGACTCGTCCAACGCAATACCTGTTTCCCGCTGTCTTTCGATACGTCAAAGGCGTAGCTGCTCTCCTGCGTGGACCAGCATTGCACGCCTGTCCAGTCTACGCTGAACAGGTAGTCCCACTTGGTCACACCGTTGACCGCGAAGTACCACCTTCGCGTGTTGGTAGCGTCCCTCCTGATTTCTAACGTGTATGCTGTACCAAGGCTCGCGTCCATCTTGTACAGTTCGGGCTTTTGTACGTTATTCTCAAAGATTGTCACGAATATCTTGACCGACAGGAAGCCGAACAGGTCCCTATTTGCTTTGATCCCGATTTCGACGAGGTTGCTACATACATCGTTGAAGATCACAATAGCAGTCCAGTATGCGTTGGCATTAGGGATGTATATGTTGCCATAGAGCGTCCCGACTCCTTTGACCGCTATGAACTGCGGCGGTGTGGCACCGTTGCGAAAAGACACTTGATAGCTAGCCTGCTGCGGTTGCACATCCGACTCTGTTGCGAGCACAGGCGTCGCTAGCGAAAGCAGACACAGGGACGTCAGCAGTACCATTCCCATCTCTCTTCTCACTTTATCACCTCCTTGCCCCTCCCGCTCGGGTTTGGTGTGGAAAAGGAAGACGAACATCCTGTTAGTTGAGAGGTGAGTGAAAGTAATCCCGTTATTACTTTCAGCCATCTCTCTCTGCTTTCAGCCTGTTCGTCCCGCTTTTCTCTCTGATTACACGAGACTAGGCTTCGGGTGCTAGGCTTTGGATAGAATCCTGACCTCTCTGGTCAGGCAGAGAATACTCCTGGCGCTTCAGGGAGGCGAAATGAACGTCAACGAGCTGGTCAGGCGAGTGAACAGCACCTACATACACGTAAGCAGGAACCTAACCATCCTCAAAGCCGAGGGGCTGATCGAGGACCGACACCTCGGCGCCGTCAGGATGATCAGCTTGAACCGGGAGAACGAGAAGCTTCAGGCCGTCCTCAAAGCCCTAAACCTGCTCAGAAACGCAGCCGTCGGAAAGACCGGCAAGTCAAGCCGCATCTTGGGCAGACGCCCCCTACCTCAGATAAGCGCAGGCCCAACCCGCAACACCTCCCCCAGCTCTACGTCAGTACGCGGGAAAGAGGCAGGCTTGGTCCCAGCACATACACCTTGAGCCTACGAGGCATATAAAAGGTGTCAGCGCAGAGACTACCTTGTGGACGAAGCCGAGGAACGCAGAGTCCCCCTGACCGCGGAGGAGAAAGAATTGCCCCCAGCCCAAGTCGTATGCTTAATCTTCAAAAGGCTGATACCGGGGCTGAAGCCATGAACGAACGGCTTAGAAGGATCAGCTTGGCTTGGTGGTCTCCAGAAGCCGGAGGAAGACTGAACCCGCCAGTAGTGGTCGTGGATGAATGAAAGCGGGAAGACCACGACCCCTTCGATTGAGCGCCTGACTTCACTCGCGCGCTGGCTGTCACCATCTGGCTACTGAGGTTGCGTCATCAGCATCCCGGCAAGCTGAGATTCTCATACAAACCACCTCACAAAAAGAGGGGGGAAGCGCCTTCACTTATGGGAGCTACGGCTTAACCCTAGTGTGCCAAGCAGTATCGCTGTCCTTTAAGCTACGTGGAACTCCAGACAAACGCAGCCTGAGGCTTTGGGGTAATTCCTAAGCGTAGGGATAGCTCTTGACCGCCTCGCAGAGGGCGATGAGGTTCTCAGGGGGCACGTCGGGTTGGACGGCGTTGCAGGGGCCGAGGATCAGCCCGGCGGGGCCTAGGGTTCGTATCCGTTCCCAGACCGTCTCCTTAACCGCCTCGGGCGTCCCGAAGGGCAGCGTGCTCTGCGTTCCGATCGTCTTCTGGAGGCAGACCCGGCCTTTAGAGAGCCTCTTCACCTCCAGGGGGTGCATGCACTCTGGCTGCACGGGATCGAGCACGTCTAGGCCGATCTCGACAAGGTCTGGGAGTATCGCTCGCACGTCGCCGTCCGTGTGATAGGCGACCTTTACGCCCCAGCTGTGCGCCGCCCGGATGAACTCCGCGAGGCGCGGCTTGAGATGCCTACGCCAGAGGTCCGGGTGCATCATCAGCCCCCGTTGGGCGCCTACGTCGTCGGGCGAGGTGAAGGCGTCCACCCCCGCCTCGGCGAGGAGCCTGCCCTGCTCTATGCGAAGCCTGCCCAAGCGGTCGAGGACCTGGTTGATGAGCTTCGAGTTCCTGTACATCTCAACGATCGTCTGGTTGAAGCCCAGAAGCCACCAGGCCCTTTGGAAGACGTGCGTAACCGTTCCGTACAGGCAGTAGTCCTCATACCTTTGTCTAGTGGCTTGGACCCACTTTATGCTGTCTAGGTCGATCTCAGGCCAGGGGTACTCCTCCAGCCCCATGTGCTGGAGCGGATGCCAGCTAAGCGTGAAAGTATAGGTCCGGTCCGGGGCCCAGATGCTCTCCACGCCCCAGACATCCCGGCCGACCTCGAACCTACCCTCACGTCTCACAGGCCGGAAACCCTCCCTCTCAGGGCCGCCGGAGACGTAGGTGCTCCCCGTCAGGGCTACGCCCCAACGGCTCTTCATCCGGAGCCCTGTGCCCCGGGTATCCATACCTAAGGCCTCGTAAACTCTCTCCGACTTTTCGGGGCTGAAGCCTAGATGTTCACGGAGCTTCTCGAACACCTCGGTTCGCATGGAGATATCGATCGGAACCCTGTCAGGCGTCTCTAAGGCTATAGCCTTGAGCACACGTTCACGCGGCGACAACAGGTCAAACCCCTCACGCCACAACTCGGCCTTCGCACTTAATGGGCCGGCGCCTAATAGCCTTCGTCTCCCATATCCTTTTACCGGACGCCCGCCGCTACGTCGCGAAGCGAAGCAGGGCTGCGGCCGATGACCTACACGGCGACGCTTCGAAGCAGAGGGAGACCCCCGATGCGTCAGGCTCTTCACCTCGCCTTCCTTGGCGTAATCCTTGCCACATCGCTCGTGGCCGCCTCGTATGCGCGGCCTGAGGTTAGGGCGGCGGTCTCCGCGGCCGAGAGCTCTTACGTGTACTATGGCTATGTGCCGTCGAGGATCTGGCGTAACGTCACGGTTCCAGGCGAGGTAGGCGCTTACGTTATCGACCCGCTCTCGGTGCGCGACCATGCCTTCGTCGCCGTCGTCGGCGACGATGAGGGCACCAATGTCCGCGCCTACCTTCTGCCCGAGGGCACGCTCTTAGACAGCTTCCGCCTAGACAAGCTGGAGACCAGGGTTCTAGCGGTACGGAACGGGTCGTTCTTCAAGCTGGTCTCCGATAAGCCGGCCTCAGTCTTCCTAGTCGGCGGGCTACGCGAACTTGCGCCGGCTCAGACCCTCTGGGTGAGCACCTTCTACACGAGCGTGGAAGGCGGCTACGCGGGCAGGGAGTTCATCATCACCGCCCTTCAGGGCGAGGTCACCGCGGTCTACGTGATAGGCTTCCCGCATAGGATATACGCCCTGGAGGAGAGCACCGTGAGCGTATGGACGAGGAACGGCACGAAGCATCGCGAGTTGACGTTGCGCGCGAACACGGCGATGGAGGTGCCCCTTGTCCCCCTGGAGGTCTACCGGATTGAGTCCACCGGCAACATAATGGTTCAGGCCGCGGCGCAGGAGGCCCCATGCTTCTACCCGGCCGTGAGAGGAGGCTTCGTCGGAAGCCTCTTCTACGGCGCCGCTCATCCCTGGTCCGCGGGCGGAGGCGAATTCGCCCAGCGATGGTTCGCCCTGACATCGGCGGAGACCGGCGACGTGACGGTCGTAGACCTAGAGTTCCAGAAGAGGTTCCGTGAGTTGACGGTCAACGCCGGGGCGAACACGAGCATGAGGATCACGATCCGCAACATGGGCGTGGAGAGCACGAAGCCCATGCTTGTCTTCTATCGGACGCAGGACGGGGACGGCGGTATAGCCTACGGGGGCCTCCAAGCGGGCCAGACCGCCTACCTGGACCTGCCGGTGGGCGAGGCCTACCTTTTCGCGGAGAAGGAGACCGTGGTGACGCTGGACGACGCGCAGCTTAGGGTGCCCGCGGATGGGATACTGGCCATTCCTGTGGGCGTTCATAAGCTTAGTGCCACGCAGCCCGTCGCCTTCGAGGTCGTGAACATCGCCGCGACGCAGGGCTTGGCTACCTTCGGCCAGTGCATTCCCTCGATCGAGGGCATCGCCGTCTCGAACGAGTCCCTGACGCTTAAGCCGCTCGTCGTCGAGGAGCCACCGTGGCTGTACATCGCCGCCGCAGCCATCATCGTAGCCGTCCCCGTCGCGTTCCTCCAGCTCCGGAAGAGAAGAAGAAACCGGGGATGACGCGGAACCCACGGTGCATAACCTTCGTCTCTCAGGCTCATGTCAGTCGTCCTTCTCGCGGTCAGGTTCTGGCTTTAGGCACTCAGCGGCCTTCGGCTCCTTGAGTCTGGCTCGTGGAAGCGCAAGCCTCGTCCGCCAGCGGGCTTCGGATGGAATCCGGGAGCATAGAGGTTTTAGTGAGGCCTGCGCTATGGGCCTGTATGCTCCTAGCCTCGGTGGGAAGCCTCCCAGCCCGCGGTAGTCCTGAGGGGTACCCCTCGTCGCACGTAGCCTACTGGCTTCGCGAGCTTCTGAGGCTGGGTTACAGGGTTATCGGCACGGGGGAGCCCGGCGGCCCACGCACGTACGGTATGGTCGAACGCTTCACTCAAGACTTAGGAGGCATAGAGCTCCGCCAGGTTGGGGCCTCGTTCAAGAGCTTCCTCGTCGGCTCCGTCACGGCGCCGGAAGAGCCGGGGAAGACGAACGAGGTGGTGGAGAACAGGCTTCTCAGAGGCCTCGTGGACCGGCCTGGTGTCCTGCTGAAGGCGACGGTGACGGACCCTGTGACGATCGGCTTGGAGCTTCTCGCGAACAGCCCTGGGGCGGCGAGGGCGCATCCTAGGCTCTTCTGGGAGGTCACGGAGGCGCTCCGGCCGATCGTGGAGGAGCTAAGCCGCCTCGTGGACATCGTGCAGTTCGACTGCCCCAGCCACCTCTATCAGCCGACGCGGGCCCCGTGGCAGTACGTGAACGCCCTCGTCGAGCATATGGGCGGGAAGCCATCGTGGATGCACCTCGACGGCCCCATCGCCCGGAACTGGCCAAGCCTGCTGAGCGAGTACCGTGTACAGACGCTGGTCATCAACCTCTTCGGCGCCGAGGAAGAGGAGAACCTCAAGATCTTGGCCGAGCGTGGCCGTGAGCTTCGCGAGGCGGGAAAGAGGCTGGGCGCCTCGGTGGTGAAGAGCCAGATCCGAGACGAGCTGAGCGAGGTAGAGTCGATCTCCGTCATCGCCGCGCGGTTGAGGAGGCTGGACGCCGCCCTAGGAGGCGACAGGTCGCTGGTCGAGGCGCTCCTGCCCGGATGCGGCTTGAGGCTCTTGCCTCACGCGGCTCCTGTGATCCTGGGGCTTCTGCCCCGGGCGGCTGAGGAGGCAGGTTGGCTTTAGGCCCTTAGGCTGACAGGATGCGTTTCAGGAACTCTTCCTCGGTGGCTAGGCCTTCGAAGAGGCTCTTCTCGTTGACGACGACCTTGGGGACGCTGTGGATCTCGTACCGCAGCGTCAAGAACGGGAAGGCGGAGGTCTCCACCATGTCGGCGCTTATCTGGGGGTTCTCCACGGCGAACTGATGCGCCAGCCTGACGACCTCGGGGCAGCGGGGGCAGTTGAGTGTAACGAAGACCTGGATGTGCATAGGCCTCTGGACGCTCTCCAGCTGCTGCTTGGTAGTCTCCGATAGCCCCGTGCTGCCCCTGGAGACATCTATGACGGCCTCCGTGAGGGAGTGAAGCTCGTAGCCGTAGGGGAGGCCGAAGAACCTTACGCCGTAGCTTCTCCGTCCGAGCACGACGACGGCCGGTATCTTGTCGATGCAGAGGGCCTCGACCTTAGCCCTATCCTTGGCGAAGTCCAGCACTTCGACCTGGACCTTGCCTGAGAGCCCGGCGACCTCCTCCACGACCTTCCGGGTCTCTTCGCATTCGGGGCTTTCCAGCTCTTGGGTGAAGACGGCCAGCGTCACGTCGTCTCGCATTCGCTGGGCGAAGCCCTTCCTCAGGAACTCCCGCAGCTGCTCCGGGATAAGCCTCATAGCCTCCCGGGTATCGTCGGCCGCCCAGAGCCTGGGGTCAACGCGCTCCCTCGCGTAGATCCGGAGTCTTTCCCTAGACATTCTCTGCTCACGCTCCGCCGTCTGCGCCCTGCGTTCAGCCCCTCGTCCCGCCTCTTAATCTCTCTGTTCTCGGCTTGCGGGCCCCGGGCGACGGCGGCTAGTGGCCGATGAACTGGGACCGGACCCAGTACTGCTTGTAGCCTAGGTCCATGTCCCTGTAGGCCTCATCGTACTCGAGCCGCAGCGTCCTCGTCTCCTCGTGGAACCTCTGGTACTTCGCCACCCTCTCCGGGTCGAGTTCCACGCCTAGCCCGGGCCCTTTGGGCACGGAGAGGTAGCCGCCCTGATAGGTCATCTTGCCGCCCTTGATGACGTCGTCTAGGAGATGGTGGTAATGCGCGTCGCAGGCGTACTTGAGCTGCGGCGTGGAGGCGGCTAGGTGGATCATCGCCGCCAGCGAGACGCCGAGTTCCCCGCCGCTGTGCATGGAGAGCCCCAGCTCGAAGCTCTCGCAGATGCCCGCGAGCTTCTTGAAGCCCCAGATGCCCATCCAGTAATGCGGGTCGCCGAGGATCACGTCGATCGCGTTAAGCCTCACCGCCTCCGGGATCTGGTCGAAGCGAACGACGGTCATGTTCGTCCCCGTCGGCAGCCATGTGTGGCGCTTGAGGTCGGCCACGGCCTCCAGGGGCGCGGTGAAATCCTCCATGTACTCTAGGCTGTAGGGCTCCAGTTGCTTCGCGGCGGCGATGGCGACCTGCTTCGTCCAGCTCGTGTTCGGGTCGAGCCGCAGATGATAGCCGGAGCCATAGCGCTCATAGAAGGCCTTGATCGTCGCGATCTCCACCTCGGGTGGGAAGACCCCGCCCTTCAGCTTGAGCGTCGTGAAGCCGCACTCGTCGATAAGCGGCCCATAGAAGTCCAGCATCGCCTCTGGGCTTGCGAGCGCCGCTAGGGAGCCGTCGCTGCTCGGCAGAGCGTAGAACATGTACGCGGAGAAGGGCACCCTCTCGCGGAAGCCTCCCAGCAGGTCGCAGACGCGCTCGTCCAAGGCCTTGCCTAGGAGGTCCCAGAACGCGTACTCCACGCCGCTAAACCGGGCGCCTGAGACCCCATAGAGCTTTCGCACCAGTCGCTCGATGTTCAGCGGGTCCTCGTTTAAGAGCTGAGGCCTCACCACGCCCTCCACGAAGCCCGCCTCCTCGCCGGGAAGCTCGCCGAGCCCCGTGAGGCCCTTATCCGTCTCAACCCTCACGATCGTCCTCGTCTGCCAAGGATACCAGTGGCGGCCGGCATCGCGGCCTGAGGACCGCAGCGGCCTAGGATGCTGAGGAACGCTGAGAACCAGAGGCTTAACATCGACGATCCTCATAGAACCCCGGCCGGGCATAGCCCAGGGCCGCATTTAGCATTATGCATCTTCGAGCAATATGGAGCCTTAACGGAGCCGAGCAGTGCAGGAGGCGAGGGTGGCCCTAGGTGTCTCCTTAAATCCCTGCTGCTCTATCTCCCTGCAGGACTTGGCCGTGCTCGTCGAGACTTCCCTTGAGCTTCTGAGGCTTTACGCGCTCTGTGACAGCTGCCTCGGTCGCCAGTTCGGGATGCTCATCCACGGCTTGACGAATGAGGAGCGCGGCCGCGCCATCAAGGTCCTCCTCACGGCCGAAGCCCATCGACGAGTCTCTGAGGGCAAGAAAAGGGAGGGCGTGGCGCTGCTCAGAGCCTTGGCTTCGAAGGGCAGGTTCCCTGAGGCTCGGAAAACGCTGGAAACCCTAGGCGTGAAGAAGATACCTGAGCCTGAGCCCTGCCACCTCTGCGCCGGCCTCTTGGACCGCGTTGACGAGAAGGCAGCCACGGTCGTCGAGGCCCTGAAGCCCTATGGTTTCAGGAGTTTCCTCCTTGGCGTCGCCCTGCCCGTCGCCGTCGTCGAGCGGGAGGACGAGGTCCGCAGCCGTGCCAAGTCGCGGTTCGGCGAGAGCATTAGGGGCGAGCTCAGCCGCCGGGTCGGCAAACGAGTCGCGGAGGCCCTGGGCAAGCCCGTGGAGCACAGGGCCCCGGACATGCTCGTCGTGCTGGACCCTTTCACCGACCGCCTAGAGCTGAACGTGAACCCCCTCTACTTGGCAGGCCGCTATGTGAAGACCGTCATAGGGCTGCCTCAGACCTCGCGGCTCTGCCCCAGCTGCCATGGCTCAGGCTGCGAGCAATGCAAGGGCACGGGGAAGCGGCTGGAGGACTCCGTGGAATCACTCCTCGCCGCGCCTATGCTCGGCGCCACGGGAGGCGAGGCGGCGGTGCTTCACACCGCGGTCCGAGAAGGCCTAGACACGCTCGTGCTCAGCCCCGGACGCCCTTTCATCCTAGAGGTCAAGAAGCCCAGAGACCGGCTGCTCGACCTCGAAGCCCTAACAAGGGCGGTGAACGAGACTAACGCCGGTCAGTTAGAGGTACACGGCCTCCGCTTCTCCAGCAAGGAGGAGGTGAAGCGGCTTAAGCGAAGCGAGAAGACCGAGGAGACCTACAGGGCGGTCGTTGAAGCCGTGGGCGAGGTGGCGGCTGAGAGGCTGGAGGCCTTAGAAGAGGCCTTCAAGGGCGTGGAGATCCGCCAAGGCACGCTCCGAGGCCGCTCCGCCGGGAAACAACGCTACCTGTACGAGGCCAAGGTAGAAAGCCGGGAGCCCAGCAGCTTCCAGGTGACGGTGAGGCTTCAAGGCGGGCTTGATCCCCGCGGGTTGATCTCAGGCAAGGGCCGAGAGACCACGCCGAACATGGCCAAGTTCCTAGGCACAGAACTCAACATCACGAGGCTGGAGCTTACCGGCGTGGAGCAGGAAGGGTTCTAGGACGAGGGCTGGGGCGTTGGGCTTCCTTCCGGGGTTGCCTTCCGCCTACGGTGGCGTTGAATC
>Ga0315308_1000846_pt1 | contig 17491 bp, 14 predicted proteins | sample TDP3_MG_FD_203078 | JGI IMG/M metagenome (GOLD analysis project Ga0315308, IMG submission 203078) | Freshwater sediment microbial communities from Lake Towuti, South Sulawesi, Indonesia - TDP3 | ecosystem: Environmental > Aquatic > Freshwater > Lake > Sediment | place: Indonesia: South Sulawesi... | reverse complement strand
TTGTTCACGTAAACCTTGGTTAGGTATTTTTTTGTCCTGCCGAGGTACGTCAAATCTTTTGCTTTGCAGTCGTGGCTCACGGCTTTAACTCTTTTGAGGACTTCTTCGCCGACTAGAGTTTTCATTTCTTCGGTTTTGACGGGCCGATGGGTTCCGCAGCCGAAGATTATGGTTGTGTCTTCGTCTTTGACCCCTGCCTTGTTTAGTTCGTCTAAGATTGATGGTACTATGAGGTGGCTGGGCGTAGCCCTTGTTTGGTCGTCGACAACGATGGCTACTTTGTCTCCTTTTTTGGCTATTTCACCTAAGCGTTTGGTTCCAATGGGCTGGTTTAAAGCTCGTTCGATTTCTGCTCTTGCATCTTTGACGCTCGGGTTTTCTTTGGGTTCTATGTTGCCTAGGTAGTTTTTTGTTGGAATGCGTGCGCAGACGTCGGTTTTGCCGTAGGGTAGCCAAACGTCAACCATTTGTGAGTAGCCTTCTAATGAATTATGAAGGGGGAGGCGGGTTTCATTTAAGTGTAACGGAATTGAAATGACCTTTTTGTGTGTGCGCACGTTTGACCTAGCCCCTCTATTAGGATCCTATTAGGCTTCAAATAGGTTTGATTGTTTGTGTATGGTGTTGTTGGCTGGGGTGGGGTAACATAAGGCTTAATAGTTTTTTATTATGGTATGCGTATGACCTATGCTTAGGGCGGGTAGATCAGTTTGGTATGATCGCAGCGTTGGCATCGCTGAGGCCGCGGGTTCAAATCCCGCCCCGTCCACCAAGCTCTCAAATTTGAGCCTTTTTGCGAGAAAATTCGAATTGTGCAGAAATCGCATCAGACATAGGGACTTTTGGGTAGACTATGTGCATACCTATGATTGTATCGTAAGTCATAAATACGAATTTCATCTATTCAATTTTGCAAAGTCCATTCTGGACAATGAAGCATAACAGGACTGAGAGAGGAGAAAAGGAAAAATGGAAAGAAGAGTAAGCAAACGTGTCTTCGCTATATTTGCATTTCTATTGTTTCAGATGCTTATTGGTCTATTGACACCTGTCAAGACGTGGGATTATCAAGATGGAACACCTAGTGACACTAATTACGAGAGGTTTGGCCCTAGAGCTGACAAGCTACTGATTAAATTCTATTCCTCTGATTCCGACGAATGGTCTGCCTTGGCGAGAGGTGAAATCGATATGACCGATTGGGCATTGACGAAACTGTACTACGACCTTTTCACAAGCAATGAGATAAATCCATACACCGGACTGCCTTACAACCAGACTATCAACTTGATTCCCTACGGTGCGGAATTTGGCCTGTCCATGCTTGATGTGAATAACAATAACAATCAATACCTTGGCAACCCACAGGACCCTGCTTATCCTAACCCGCTGTACCCAAACCCAACCAGTGTCAAAGAGATGAGACAAGCCATAGCACACCTGGTTAACAGGACTCATCTGATCATAAATATTGTTGGGGTATTTGGCGTTCCAATCTACACACCTGTGCCACCTTCTATGGGCGTTTACACGCATCCAGAGATTAGACCTGGTGGGGTGTTGGAGAGTCTCACTTACCCGTACAGCAGAGCAGACGCGCAAGCCAAATTAGATTCTGGAGGCTTCCCTGTGGGTCTAGATGGGTGGCGTTATTGGGACCGCAACGGCAATGGCATCAAAGAGCAGAACGAAGACCTTGACCTTAGATTCTTCATCCGAAGTGACCAAGGGTACTTATTTGATTTTGGCAACTATATGGCTAATGAACTGGAAGCTGTTAAAGTCCAGGTCAACCGCGTTTATGGCACTTTAAACGATGCCAGAATGTATGTAATGGCTAACGGCGAGTTCAATCTCTACACTGGCACTTGGAGCTTAGGTATAAACCCAGACCATTTGAACAATTGGAACTGGAATTCATATTGGCATATTCCTGGCATGCCTATTCTGTTGCAGGTAGCCGAAGAGTTCATTGAGATTCCGGTGAAAGTCAACGTTCTAAGGGGAGTCACAAAGACCGATGAAGAAATTGATGAGATGATAAAAGAAGCCAACAAAATCCTGGAAAAAGCTGGCACCAAATTGGTCTTTGACAAGAAAAAGAACATCAATAGAAATGTTTCTGACGAAGGAAACAATGATGGCAAAGTTACACGAGAGGAAAGAGACAAACTGCGCAAAAAAGGCGTAGAGGAACTAGACAATCTATTTGGCAAAGGCAAGGGTATCAAAATCACTCTGGTCAATGATATAATTGATGGTGGAGCCTGCACAACAACTGGTGTCTCAATACACAACCCTGCAATACCCAACATCTTTGTAAAGTGCACAGGAACGGCTAAAGAGAAAGGAAGAACTATAGCCCACGAGTTCGGTCATGTGTTCACTCTAGGTTCAGGACATAAAATTGACGGCAAAACAAATGCAGACGGAAACGGTCATCATCCCACTGACAAAGATAACTTAATGTGGGGAACGCGGCCCGGCGGAACTAATCTCACACCAGACCAGAAAAAGGAAATCCAAAAAAATGCAAAAAGTCGCAGCGGTAACGGCGGTACCAAGAAACAAAGTGGAAACCCTGGAGTGGTTCGTTTAGACACTAAACATGGTTCATGGACCGATGATATGGGAGACGCCGCTACACCTTACATTGACCTTTGGATTGGTTCGCTCTTCGCCGAGGGGCCAACTGCTAACCTTGACGTTACAATCACCGTGTACGGACTAAATCCGACAGAATCAAACGTCCGTTCTAGATTTCAAGTGCTCTTCAATACGGATAACAACGCGAGCACTGGATCAACATTCGGATCTTTCATTGGTATCGACAAGGTTTTAGGAATTACTTTGAATGGAACATATCCTTTCGCTTCACCAAGCGAGTTTTCCGCCTACCTTTATCATGTTGCATCAGGAATAAACCAAACCTTAGCACCCGGCGTCGTTACAAGAAATGAAGAGTTCATAGATGTCGTAGCACCCAACATTCCACTCACTTATGACCATTCAGACTCAATCTCACAATCGCTTGACCTCAACCTTCTAGGCTCACTTGCAGACCAGATACCCACTGGCATACGCGCAACCAATCTCACCACAAGCGAATTCGATGAAGCCAACTTTACATGGATTTTTAGACCATCACCCGCTGCCTCCGTTGACATGCAACCAACCACAGGAATTCCAGGCAACCCAGTAAGTCTAAGTGGCACTAACTTCAGCCCTCTAAGTAATGTGAGTATCTTCATAGACGAAAATCTAATACTGCAAACTACAACCTCAAGTGACGGAACCTTCACTGCCAATTTCATCATACCCACTGTTCCCGCAGGCAACTACTTCATAACAGCGATGGACGACAATGTCCTCTATGATTTCTCAGTGCTTCACGTAAAAGGAGGGTTCGGTCCAAACTACAACGGAATAAACAACGCTCTATTTGACACGTACAAACACGGTGTCCTATACGCAGACAATGCTGTCGACGCCCAGAACAACGCCTGGCTTGCCCAAGTGACCTTCGCACTTGAAGCTCTCAGCGTGCCCTTATGGAGCTACGCAGGCAGCAAAGCCATGAGCCGCATATACACTGGCGGCAACGCGTGGACACCTATAGGAGACGGAGAAGACCCATACAGAGGCCAATACTGGGACGGAACCGTAAATGTTGTAGGATACGGTCTCGATAGCTTCTGGAGTTTCTTGAACATGCACCCAAGAGGCTTTGACAGAGGCACAGGGAACATGACTATTCGATACGGTGTCAAAACTGATGGTTTGAGATCCTTGAATCCAATCTACAGCAACACATATTCAGACTTTTCACTTTGGGATGACAAGATCCTTGATATGATTTACGAAAGATTGCTTAGACCCAATCCCTACAACCTTGGAGAACTTATTCCTTGGATGGCGGAGCACTACGAGGCAGGCACATATTTCCACCCAGTGTTTGGATTGAGCAGTAAGATGAGGTTCACCTTGAGACCTGATGTAACATGGAGTGACGGCAAGCCGTTAACCACAGCCGACGTATACTTCACTCTCGTAGAAGTAAAAAACCTCCTAGCAGCTAAAGGTTTGCCGCCTCCATCATGGATCAAAAGTGTGCAGGACATCCTGGACTTCAAGATCTTGGATCCCTACAACTTTGAGGTATTGCTTCCTGTCACCAGTATTTGGGTTCCATCATGGATTGTAGATATTCCAATACTACCAAAGCATATTTGGAAGCCAATAATAGTTGTTGGAGATCCAACAACATTTGCTCCCGATAGCAACATGGTAGGCGCTGGACCATGGAGATTCGTGGAATACGTTGAAAAAAGCCATATTCTGATGGTAGCAAACCGACCGGGAAGCACTGTAAAAACGAACTTGTCTGGCAGCACACCAATAACATCACCAAACGGATACTTTAGATACCAACCCCTAGATGTCACCGTTACAGGACCCAATTATTCGGCTAAGCTTCCGCCTGGCGTTCTCCACAACGTCGACGTATCCCTGCACAACCTTTTGGCTACTGGCAACCTAGTGGTAGACAAGTATGTGTACATTGATGGCGGTTTGATGGTGGGTTATCCATTGACATTAGAGCTTGCGCCATGCACACCACACCTTGAAACATTCACCTTAAACCTAACAAAGGGAAGACACAGAATCAAGGTCGCAGTTCACATTTCCACTCCAACTTGGCTTGCAAGCTCATGGGTTAACACCACCTTGATTGTTTGGAGTACAATCACTGAAGACATCACTGGAAGCACATTTTATGATGACGTTGGCTGGCCAAGCTATCCATTTAAGGCGCAACTGCCCTCCCCTGACATCAAAGTTGATGGCAAAGACATAGCTAAGGCTGCAAGTGCCTTCGGCACATGGCCAGGACACCCAAGATGGAGTCCAATAGCTGACATCACAGGCGACTACAAAGACGACGGCAAAGACATAGCAAAGATAGCAAAGAAGTTCGGTTGGAGCTAACAAAAACAACCGCAACCCGACCATAACCCCTTTCTTTTTGATAGAGATCTCTTCCATTTGACGTTGGTATCAGTAAACACTTAAATGTGAGCGGGTTCAAATCCCGCCCCGTCCACTATTTTTTGAAATGGCGTTACTTAGTGCTGCTTCTCTGTGGTAGATACTTTTAAAACCTCAGTTAGGTAATTAATAATTGATGACCAATGCCGAAGAGAGAGACGCCTCGGATTGTCCTCAACTATCTGCGGTTGATACGAGAGAGACAGTACCCTTACTATTTAATCGCTAAACGGTTTGTCGACGACATGGAAGCCTACTACAACGAAAGGACTCCCGCAGAAGTCATCTACACACTTAATCCAAAATGGGTCTACAGAGAGTTAGACCCCGAGATAAAGCATGAGAAACTCACAGTGAAGAACATAAGCCGCATCATCCGAGCCTTTCTAACCGGCAAAAAAATAGAATACTACACCACAACAACCACCGGCGGATGCAAGACCTACCACATCGAACTAAACCCTCAGGTCATCAAGGAACTCAAGAAAACAGAACAAAACCAAACGTAAACAATTTTTGAGAACCCTGATTTGCCGAAATATGAGTTTTGATTCGTATTTAGAATTCTTAAATGATTTATCCTTTCATGGCGAAACAAGAAAGCAAGGGTGCATGGAATGCCGCCCTCAAAACTTGACAAATACTTGAGTATTCTTGAGGCTCTGGTTCTTCGACCGCAAACACTAGACAATATTGCACACAGAGCCAACATGGAACGCAACGCACTGAAACGTTATTTAGGCTTTCTAGTCTCCAACAGTCTTGTTGAAAAACGAAGGTTAAGTGACAATCGAATGGTTTACGCCATTAACGAAAGGGGTTTATCGGTGTTCAAAACGTTGAGGACACTGAAATACCTCGAGAAACTAAAGAAAACCTTGCCCATAGTTGAGGAAGCGCGTGAAATATCCTCGGTGCTTACCAAGCATTATCGAGAATTGAAAGAAGAGTAAAGCCCACCGCATAAAACGAATCCTTCCAATCTATTAAGGACTTAAATCACGCCTTCACTACACGTTCTCAACGGTACACATTCACGCTTTGGAATTGCTTTAATATCCTCAAGCGCTAAAGACTACATCTTGTGGTGAGAACTTGCCCTATTGTAAGAAGTGTGGAGCCGAACTTCAAGAAGGCGCAAACTTCTGCACCAAGTGTGGAACTCCTGTCGCTGAGCGTGCGAGAATGGAGGCGGAACGCAGAGAGCGCGCAGAATGGTGGCGCTAAAACACCTTTGGCTTCTTTCGCTCTCCAAAAACCTTAAGAACAAAATGAAATTGAATGCTATAAAAGGAGACAAAGCGAATGGTTTATTGCACGAAATGCGGCACAAAAAACGAAGACACCGCCCTAGTCTGCGTCAATTGCGGAGCAAGCCTAGAAACCGGAACCTACGTGTCTCGAAGATACGAACGAAGACGTGCTGAAGACGAGTGCTTCGGGCTTCCCCACGGCGGCGCAATCGCGGGCATAGTCATCGGCGTGATAATACTGCTCTGGGGTGCTTTCTGGTTCGCTCAACAAGTAGGCTGGATCACTCGAGCGCCTGAAATTTGGCCTCTCATCGTAATTATCCTTGGCTTGCTCTTAGTTCTTGGCGCGCTTTATCGACTGGGTCGCCGACCACCAACTTGACCTTCCCCTTTTTTATGTAGTATTCTGCAAACCACAAGAGTCTAAGGGGCATTTGGAGCAGATTCTCTCGTGATCCCATTGAGAAAGCGATATCCTTGTCGCAAGCCAAAGAACACTCAAGGCAACAAAGAAAAGATCAACCGAAGTGTTGTGAGCCAACTCCTCGATGCTGACAAGAATCAGGAACGTTCCAACCACGAAGAAGGTGCTGGAAAACAAACGAATGACACCCTTCTGAAGTATGGGCAAAGGAGACTGCAGCAATCCCAAGACAACTCCAACAGCGCCAACCAAAACCGAGAGAAAGGCATTTTGTCCCATCTGCCAGCTTCCAAAGAAATACATACCGATGCCAGCGAGCGCGATTAGTGCACCTAAGAGCAGCCCAGAACAAGTGGCACAAAACATCCTGCCGCCTATACGAAAAACGTGAGAAGAAAAGTGCCCACACGTGGGATGGTGCCCGTGCAAAGTTGAGGAGGTCGAGTGAGAAATCGACACTTTTCGCTTGAAACCCAAAAATCTGTTCTGGCTTTTCTCTGGCTTCCTAATGTCAAAGAATCTTGAACACGTGTTGGGGAAAAACACGGCTAGGATTCCTAGCACACACACAACGCCAAAAGCTGAACCAACCACAGGTTTTCGCCAAACAAAGTCTTCTTTTGAATTGGGTGGGTAAACAGCGAGCAAAACTGTGAGAATCAATCCGAAGAATGACACCCAGACCAGAAAGAGCAAGGTGAAATTGTGAAGTTTGTGTTTGGGTGTTGACATAAAGAATCGGCTCAGACCAGAGTCTTCAGCTGCCTCAAAACGTTTTGACGAGCCATGTACCTGTAGACTCTCCTCTTTACCTCGTTTGCTGAGAATATGCCCCGTATTCTTCTGGGCCAAGAGCCGAAGAAACCACGATAACACTTGAAGAGTTCGTGTTGCACCTGCTCTCTCGACAGGGTTTCGGTTGGCATTATGGCGTGAACCATGTCGTAATTGTCCCAGTTCCAGTCCTCGATCCAACCCTTCTGTTTGGCTTCTTCATAGAGTTCGGTTCCTGGAAAAGGCGTCAGAATCATAAAGATGGCTATGTCAGGATCAAATTGGTTGACAAACTGTCTAAGGTTGGCTATTGATTCCTCCGAATCCTTGCGTTCTCCGATTATGCAAGTCGCTTGAGAAAATATGCTGTTTTGTTTCAATAATCTTATCGCTGTCTTAGCGTCTTCTGGTTTTGTGCCTTTACGGAAGCTGTCTAAGGTGGATTTACTGTGGCTCTCCACGCCTAGGAGTAGCCAATTAATCCCTGCTTTGTTCATTTTTGGCAGTAGGCTCTGATTTTTCACGATGTCGTCGCATCTAGCTTGCATGAAACATGTTATGTCGTCTGAGAATCCACGTTTGATTAGTTCGTCGCAGAGGTCGTCCATGCGTTTGCCCAAGCCGAAGTTGTCATCTGTCAACCAAAGAAGCTTGCTCCCATAGTTTTTGTAAAGGAAGTCCATTTCTTCGGCGATTCGCTTCACAGACTTGTGTCTCCAAGTGCCTTGCCAATGCTTCCATTGAGAACAGAACGTGCATCGGTGGGGGCATCCACGAGACGCTTCTATCATCCCGTATCTTGCGTTGCGACCAGCCATCATGGTGAAATGGTATCTGTGAGCGTAATCCTCAACGAAATGGTAGCCTGGAAAGGGCAATTCGTCTAGGTTTTCCATCAGTGGACGCGACGGATTGTGTCGAATCTCTTGCCCGTGTCTAAAAGATATGCCTTTTATTTTTGAAAAGCTTGATTTTTCGCGCACTGCTTTGACAAGTTCTACGAGTGTTGCTTCTCCTTCTCCTCGAACAATCACGTCGATTTCGGGATAAGCCTCAAGGCTTTCCGGAGCCATAACCGTAAAGTGTTGCCCTCCTGTTACCGTTAAAACGTCAGGTTTCAGTTTTTTGGCTGTTTCCAGTGTTCGCGCTGTGACGTAGGCGTTGCAGGTGGCGAATCCGCTTGAGGCTACGATGTCTGGATTGAAGGATTCAATGCGCTTTTCTAAGCCTTTCCAATCCAAAGACATAGCTTGACAATCAACAACATCAATTTCCACATCCTTCATCTTGTTTTCAAGATCAGCGGCAAGTTGAAGAATCCCATAGGGAGGCGGAAGGTATTCGCCCATAACGAACCAATAATCCTTTGGTGGCTCAACAAAAAGAACCTTTGTCAAATACAATGCACTCCGTTGTTCGGTTCATCTACCCTACACTGCTAGTTCTTTAGCTAGTTGCAGAAGTTTTAAGTCTAATGGCTTTGTCGATTTTGCAGATTCTTCAAGGTCCACAGCATTTATTTCACAACCTACTAACCCAACTATTTTGTTTCTCTCCCCGTTCAAAATCAACTCCACGGCCTTGTCACCGAACAGGCAAGCCAAATACCTGCTTCTGGCTGTTGGAGACCCACCCCTTTGGGCGTAGCCAAGAACACTGAGCCTTACCTCGCTCTTTGTATATTCCTCAATCTGCTTAGCCAGAGCGCGGTTCTCTCCGACGCCCTCGGCCGCCACGATTATGTTAGACTTTTTGCCTCTCCGACGGCTTTCTTCGATGCTCTCGATTAGATTAAGAGTTTCAAACTTGACCTCAGGAACCAGAATGATTTCTGATCCAACAGTCAACCCAACTGTAAGGGCGAGGAATCCTCTGTCCTTGCCCATAACTTCAACTATGAAAATTCGTTCATGTGACATCGCTGTGTCTCTGATTTTGTCTATTTCTGAAACCGCTGTGTTCACGGCTGTGTCGAAACCTATGGTTTCATCTGTTCCGAAGACGTCGTTGTCGATTGTGGCTGGAACACCTATGATGTCGGTGTCAGATTTCTCGCTAAGTGCTAAGGCTCCATTGAAAGAGCCGTTGCCCCCAATGACTACAAGTCCATAGACGTCATTGCGGTCTAGGGTTTCGGCTGCCTTTAAAACACTCTCTTTTTCCTTGAATTCGGGGCATCGGGACGTGTGGAGCATGGTGCCGCCTTGATTTATTATTCCGCTCACTGAGCGAGGTCCTAAAGGTCTGAAAGTGTTGGTTATCAAGCCTTCCCATCCTCTCTCAAAGCCTAAAACCTCTAAATGCCTACTGTGCGCCAGTCGGACAACGGCGCGTATGGCGGCGTTCATGCCTGGTGCGTCGCCTCCGCTGGTGACAACGCCTATCCTCTTCAAAACTTCTTCCACCTTGCCGTTATCTAGATGCCTGCTTATGCTTAAGAATCTTAACTAATCGCCAATCCTTCAGAACGCCCTAAGATCGTTTATTTTCTTTCTCGCCGGTAAATCACGGTTCCGCAGTCTTTGCAGAAGTAAAAGTTGCTCTCGATTTTTTTCTGCTCTTCATCGTTGATTTTGTTTTGGCACCGTGTGTTTGGACACTTCATTTCTGCTTTACCTTCCAGTTCTGGGTTCACTTTTCTTTTCGCCAAAAAGTCGTTTGGGAGCATCTGGATGTTGGTGCCTCACCACAGTCACCTATGGTAAACTACATATGTTTAGCTCAAATATCTTATGAACGTGAGATACGCATTCGTAATCGCTAGGCACAGTATCGTGAACAGCACGTGTATCACAACATAGGAAACTTAATAGGACACTTTTTTATCTAGCATGCTAGCTCGTCAAAACCGAGGTAAGAACAAGTCATGGGTCGATACAAGCAGGTCGAAGAAATCGTTCAACTCATGAATAACCTAGAGTACATTAGGAACACAAGCATCATCGCACACGTTGATCACGGTAAAACAACGCTGTCAGACAGCCTACTCGCTGCAGCAGGCATTATTAGTGAACAAACCGCTGGGCAAAAACTCTTCTTAGACTCTTGGGAACTTGAACAGAAACGACAAATGACCGTGTTCGCATCAAACATAAGCCTTGCACACAATTACAAAGGAAAAGACTACCTCATCAACCTCATAGACACTCCAGGACACATTGATTTTAGTGGAGCCGTTACCCGAAGCCTACGAGCAGTCGATGGAGCACTCGTTGTTGTTGACGCTGTAGAAGGACCTATGACTCAAACCGAAACCGTGCTTATGCAAGCCCTGCGTGAACGCGTCAAGCCAATTTTATTCATTAACAAAGTTGATCGCCTCATAAAGGAAATCCGCTTAACCTCACAGGCTATACAAGAAAAATTTGCGAAAATCATCACCAGAGTAAACATGCTTATTGAAAAATATGCGCCGCCTGAACACAAACAAGACTGGCAAGTCAAGGTTGAAGATGGTCGTGTAGCGTTTGGTGCTGCACTGCATCGATGGGGACTAAACCTACCTCACATGAAAGCAAAAGGCATAACATTTCAGAATATAATTGACGCTTACACCGGATCGCCAGAAGAAATAGGAAAGAAAGTTGATGAACTTAGCAAAAAAGCTCCACTCTACGAAACCATCCTAGACATGTTCTGCGCACACCTACCCAATCCCCTCGAGGCGCAGCCATATCGACAAAGCCAAATATGGCCGGGCGACCCAAAAAGCCCAGTTGGCCAAGCCATGGCTCAAGTCGATCCTAAAGGACCAGCACTCATGTGCATTAGCACCATTGAGGTTGACCAACACAGCGGGGTTGTAGCCATTGGGCGTGTGTTCAGCGGAACCATTGAAAAAGGCAAGCCAGTACGCCTAGTTACAGCTCACGCGAATGGAACGGTTCAGCAAGTCTACATGAGCATGGCAGCTGACCGTGTTATCGTTGATCGTATTCCAGCGGGCAATATTGCCGCTATGGGTGGATTGCCATCAGTTCGTGTAGGTGAAACTGTAACAGAACAAGGAATAGAGACCCAACCGTTTGAAGGCTTGCAATACGTGTCAGACCCAGTAGTCACCGTAGCCGTGGAGCCTGCAGAAGTGAAGGACCTGCCACTGTTCGACAAGGTCATGCATAAGCTAACTCTTGAAGACCCAAACTTACATCTCACTCTTAACAAGGAAAGTGGAGAGTACCTCCTAAGCGGGATGGGTGAGCTGCATCTCGAAGTCACTGCTTACAGGATGCAAGAAGCGGGCTTGAAGGTTAAAACTGGCAAGCCGATTGTGATTTATCGTGAAACCATCAGCCATGATTATAGTGGACCTCCGGTTATGGGAAAGAGTCCGAACAAACACAGTAAATTGTGGGTAATGTTAGAAAAATTGTCGGATAAGGTGATTGAGGGAATAAAGCAGGGTAAGATATCTGAAATGCAAGGACGTGACGAGAGACGAAAAATCCTAGTCCAACAGTTTGGTTGGGACGCAGACGACGCGCGCAATGCTGTCTCCATTGAAGAAAATAACATTTTGGTTAATAGAATAAAGGGAAGGCAATACGTAGAAGAGGTTATGGATCACATTAAATCAGGATTCCGCGAGGCAGTACATACTAGTATCTTGGCAAAAGAACCCGCCTACGGCTTGAAAGTTAACCTAATGGATATTTCGGTTCACGAGGATCCCGTTCATCGTGGCCCAGCGCAGATTCTCCCCATGACTTGGCGTCCAATTTGGGCTTGCATCTTGTTAAGTGGTCCCATACTGTTGGAACCCATCATAAACTTTGAGTGTAAGGTGCCAAGTGAATTTGTGAGTTCTGTGCTTGCCATACTTCAGAGACGCCGTGGCAGAATTCTCGATATGCCCCAAGAAGAAGATCACATTATTGTTAAGGCTGAGATGCCTGTTGCTGAATCTTTTGGTCTCGCTGACGAATTGAGGTCATCCACGCAGGGCAGAGCTTTCTGGGCAACCCAGTTTAGTCATTGGGCGCCTGTTCCCGATTCAATGCAACTGACTGTTATTGCGGATATTCGGAAACGCCGAGGATTAAGTCCAACTCCGCCCAGAGCTGATGAATTCTTGGAGAGAGAACAAGCTTAGCGCAATCCTTCTTCGACTATCAAAGCGCGATTTCGCCTTTGCCTGAGGGAATGAAACTCTGAATCTCCTCTAACGAAGCCTCAGATACTTGTTTACGCCACTCTGCAGGCGCTTTCTCAGTTATCAATTTTCTTATGTGTTTGGCGAGTGTGCTGCTTGTCTGCTGTCCGGGAACGACTTCAACGTAGACGTCAGTTTGTTTTCTAATAGCTTCTGGAGGACCACCAACAACTGCAACACGGTTTTCTTTCATCACCATTCCAATGGCAACACGCAGGAGAACGTTCCTGACGAAGTTCTTTGTCCCACGAATCATGAAGGCGCCTTTCTCTAAATATTGTCCCGGCGGTGGACTTTTGCTCACCTGATTCGGATGAACCCAGTAAACATCAATTGCATGGAGCATTTCTCTCCAAGCCCTAGAGTAGGACGCCGCCGACTGGGCTGCTTCACGTATGGCTTGTTCAGATGGAGTTTTGCCTTCGGTTTTAATCACCACGAAAGGAGCGCCAACGATGTCAGCGTGAAAGACAATGTCAGTTGGTTCTGTATGTTTTTTGATGAGGATTTCGTTTGTTGTTGCGTCTCGTCCGCCTATAACGAGAAAGCCGCCTGAAGAATGGAACCAGCGGAACTTTTCGTACCAAGCTTTTTCCCTCTTCTTGGGCTGGGTCTCTCCTAAAACTTCTTCAGTTTTTTCCTTCAAACGTCGCTGCAGTTCTTCAATTTTTGTTTGGGTCTCACGAAGCGCTTTCTCGGCGCCGTCAAGTTTTCTTTGAGCCTTTTTTGCCCTCTCGTAGTAGCCAGCTGCGCTTGCTTGGATTGAGCGAGTTAGGTCTAGTGAAAAAGTTGTGCTTTCCACGGAAACGTTGAGAACGCGGCGTCTTGAGTCCAAAGACTGGAAGTATATGAACGGAGTGCGCTGTGTTTGTTTCTTTTTTTCAATCTCTGAGCAGATTTGGTCCCAAGTTTTGTCTATGCTCTTTTCTTCAATAATCCTCTGAGCGAGTAACTGGAGCTCACCCAAGTGAGCGTAGATGATGTCGCCTATTGCCTTGTTTTGCTCTATTATCATCTTCGACTCTTCAATTGATTTCTGCTGGTCTTCAAGCGTTCTCTGCAGTTTTGCCAGTTCGCGCGCAAATTCTTTCTCAGTTTTTGAAACTCTTTCGATTTTGACAGCCTTCGAGTAGTATTCGTCTGAGGCTTCGTTGAAAGACTTGTACGGCTTCAGGGTTAAGCCTGCGTACCTTTTCAATGGAAACGGAACAACGTCAATCCATTCGCCTTTTTCGTCGACTACGATGGAGGGTTCAAATTGTCCAGCGGTTGTTTGTGACAGAAGAGTTTGTGTCTCGGTGAATATTGCATCGATTTGTTGTGTTGTCAGCGTCTCACAAGGGGTGTTTTTGTCGATTCTGGCTCGAAGCAAGATTTCCTCGGCGTAGAGTCCCCCTATGCTCAGAAGCTTGGTCGAAGCTCGCACGGTTTCCAGCTTTCCATACTGTTTAATCTCCTCAAAGTCTGGTCGGCTGAGGTGAAGTGGGTTTTTTCCGCTTGGCGGTGCGTGTTTGAAGTTTTCTCCTCGTAGGATGTTGCGGTCTCGCATTCTTCTGTAGGTCAGCGCGTAGAGAATTGTATCCTGTGGGCTGACGAGGATTATGTTGCCGTCTCCGAAGAGCTCGGTCAGCAACGAAAATGCGCCTTCTCGGGTGTCTATCTTAATTGTGATTACTCGTTCGAACTCGTGCTGTTGAACTTCGCTTATTCTGCCGTTTCGTAAGTGTTTTCTCAACGCCATGCAGAATGAGGGCGGTTTTAGGGGTTTACTCAGAACGTATGAGGCTAAGTGGGCTCGTTTACCCGCCTCTAACAGCAATTGAAGAGTAGGCTGATTGGGCCGATGAAGCCTAATCAGTAAAGTGATTGAGTTAAGTTGGTAAATGTTTTCGATTCGAGCGTCTTTGATGACCTGATTGAGTTCGTAAACCAGTGCTGCTATGTCGAAGCTTGTCATCTCTGACTTCAAGGCGCCTTTTTGCTCCTTCAAACGATGACGATAAGAGGGCTTCTGGTTTAAACGTTTTATAGTCTCTCGCGCTTTACCTTATCTTGGACGATGAAGAAATCGAGGTACATTGACTGGGGAAAAAATGATGGATTGTTCCGCTACTGAGTCCAATTATCGAGGAACATTTTACAAGAGCAGATTTGACAACGAATTGGGTATTCTATTTTTTTTCAACAACTGAAATTCTTTGCTGAACGAACGAACAAAGACCTCGTTTGTTATATGAGACTTAGATTCTATTTGAGGCTCAATGAAGATGCCTCGTCTTAGTTGTGACACAACAGAAAACCTTTGGGGCACCACATGACATCTGTCTCGATTGCTTTGTGTTTCCCATTGGAAATCTTTTGGGTCAGGTGCAACAATATCACGTACATTCTCCCATAAAAAGGAAGTTTGCGGGAGATGTTGCTCTTCTCAGACGTTAAATGTCTAGCGGGTTCACAACAAAGTGCTGACAAGGTGTAGCCTATCAGCGGGGCATAGTCATGCAGGCGTGTGTGGTTTGTATAGCAGATGATAAGACTCGCTATGAAGTTGCTCCAGAGGTCTTGCCCTCTGCGATCATCATGGTAACGGTTGACCTGACTCCGTTTATCTTTCTGAGTTCGTAGGAAACAATGTTTTTGAGCTCATCCATTTTTTCGGCTTCTACAAAGGCAACTGCGTCGTAGACTCCGTAGACTGTGTAGGCTTCTTTTACGTGTTTCATAGTCTTAAGATGATTAACAACCTCTTGTTCCATACCCGCCTCAGTGTTTATGAGTACGAAGGCTTTAGCCACGGTTCTTCTCCTCAAGTTCTGCTATATGCAAAACTTTCTGTTATAAAGATTCGCATATAAAAATTGCCATCACTTGTCATTTGTCAGCGAGAAAAAAAGATTTCTAAAGTCTTGGAAAATGTTCAGTTTTGAGGAAGAAACCCTGTTAGACGGATTTTGCTTCCACACTTATTGCACTGAATGACCAACTCTTCGAGGGAGTCCCCGTTAACCTTGGTTTCAACAATCGTATAAACGGTATCGCTCAGGTCGTCTGGAGATATGACAACACTACAGTTGGGGCAGGGAAAGTCTCCTTTACCCTCGACTTTTGACAGATCTATTGTGAATATCTGAGGGTTTGACTGTTTCATTGTGTTTCTTCCTCGCTTCATCTTATCTGTTTGTTTTCTGATGTCTTGAAACTATTATAACGTTTATGAATGTTTAGTAATTATTGCACAGTCGCTACAAATATAAAGGCGAATTGGCGGAAAAGAAAGGTTTCAAAAAGTTTTGAAAATTTTAATGTAAAAGAGATGGTGAATTATGGTTGTGTTATCTTTATGGCTTGGGTTGGACACTGCACCTCACATGCCATGCAAAATATGCACTGAGGTTCGTTAATGGGGTCAGACTTCTTCTCCGAAGTCGGGTGACCCGGCGACTCCACCCAGTCAAAAACGCTGACCGGACAGACTGAGATGCAGATGCCGTCGCCGTTGCAAACATCTTGGTCCAAAGCCACCTGCGTGCCGTGGACTCCCAGTTTTTCAGGAGGCTTCACCTCGCCCCTAACCTTATGCCCGTTGTGTTCACCGGCTTCTGGTTTTTTCATGAAATCTGGATCTATGGGCATATTGAACACCTTCTTCGAGAGAGGAAAATACTCAACTCTTCTCTATATTTGTCTTTTGCTGAAACTTGAAATCTCTCAAGTCGAGGAATTCTGTTAAGAAACGAAGTTTTCCAAAAAACTAAACCGCAACACAGAATAATTGAAGAATTGAATACTTATTTGAAAGATTTTACGCATATGCTAATGAGAGGCGTGTGTATGGACCTGAAGGCGGAAAGAAGCAAGAAAACTGTCACCCGCACCTTTAGACTGAGCAAGGAATGGGACGATGTCCTGCAGAGGGAGGCAGAGGAAGAGGGAGTCAGCGTCAACGTCTTGATGAACAAAATTCTGAGGAGATACGCCCTCTTTGAACGGTGGGCTGACAAATACGAGGTTCTTCATATAATGCCCAGAACGCTAGAACGCATTTTAGAAGTGGCTTCCGAAGAAGGCCTTGCAGAGGCTGGACGAACCGAGGGTTCGGTTAGACCCATTGACAGCCTAACCATGATGGGACAGAAGGTGAACCCTGAATCATTGGTCTTCCTTGTAACTGAATTCTACGGAGGGGCAGACTTTGCCAGGTGGTTCCACTGTGATTATCACCCTGAACTGGGCAGTGACATCTTCCACCTGCGGCACAGGCTGGGAAACAAGTGGAGCATCTTTATCAAAAACTACCTGACCGCCATGTTTGAGAGCCTACTCAAAACGAAAGTGGAGTCAAAGGCGATGGATCAGGCGGTAACCATCACCCTAGAAAGACCACAAAAACACACGAGTCCCAATTACTAACCCAAAAAAAGAAAATAATTGGCTCTACAAAACCGTTTTCATACACAAGTCTTCCGAAAACTACTTAACTGTTGCATGGATAGTTTTGGAATTGAAGAGGAGGAAAAATTGTTTGTCAGAAGAACCCCTTTGTGAAAGGTGCGGCAACTTCATCGACGAATGCACTTGCTGTTGCCCATACTGTGGCGAAACAGCTCTCTGCGAATGCTGCGTCGGAGCAAGAGCCACAACCGGTGGATGAAATTTCAAAACCCACACAACAATCAGCTGCGTAGGTGATGACGAAAAATGATTAGAGACGATTTTGTGTGGATGGCTGGTGGACCTCAGGGAAGCGGCGTTGACTCAGGCGCTAACATCTTCGCCCGAGCCTGCTGCTACGGCGGTCTCCACGTTTATGGGAAGCGAGAGTATCACTCAAACATCAAG
>Ga0315308_1000845_pt1 | contig 17509 bp, 17 predicted proteins | sample TDP3_MG_FD_203078 | JGI IMG/M metagenome (GOLD analysis project Ga0315308, IMG submission 203078) | Freshwater sediment microbial communities from Lake Towuti, South Sulawesi, Indonesia - TDP3 | ecosystem: Environmental > Aquatic > Freshwater > Lake > Sediment | place: Indonesia: South Sulawesi... | reverse complement strand
CGACGCTGTTCGCTTGCGACATCACTGCTTAACGCTCTCTAACTGGTTTGTATGCAAGCTCATGTATGGTATCGCAAGAAATAATGTTTTCGAGACACTTAATAAACTATATGAATTAGACATCGTAAGGCATCTGAGATTGAGAATAAGGATAATAGAAAAAGGTTGAACGGATTACTCCGCTCAAGCTCTGCTGATTATCAAGTTGCCATCCTTGAAGTCGATTGTTACGGGCGTTTTCTTTCCTCTGGGAACTCCGAACGCTTCTGCAACGCCGTTGCTCAAGCGCAGGAAACTATAAGCATTGATCACTCCTTTCGCTGGGAAAACTGCGGTTTCGCTTTTCTTCTCAGTGGATTTGCTCTTGCGTTTCTTCTTTGCAGGTGCACCAGTTTCCGCTGTGGTCTTCTTTATGACGGTTTCTGGAGCCATTTCATCTGGAGTTTTTCCCACAGATTTCGCTTGCGCCTCAAGTTGGTCGTGGGCTTCTTTCTTCAAGGAAATTTCCCCTTCCATTCTTTTCTCAACCCTCCTTTATTCCGCCTGTCGGGCATACCGATTCAGGCCACAGAAAAAGGTCAGTTATAGCGTCCTACCTTAACGTCGACGTTAAGGGTGGGCGCTATAACCGATTTGGGTGAATGGAAGCAGCCTCCGCCTCCAATAGTTGCCGACGCAAAACGCCAACTGTGGTTCGATTTCGGAACCGTCGGTTAATTCCGTTCAACGGATTTCTTAACCGCATCTTCAACCCCGATACGTTTACTCCGTTCGCCACGGGCTAGACCGTTTTTCGAGATTTCCTCAAGTGAACGGATACGCCCTGCCGCCGACGTTTATTTCAACGCCAACCCGTTTTACACGCCGACGCTTCAAACACCGTTAACGTCTTATCCGACGCTCGACGCCGTTTCCGACGCCAACGTTTTCCACGCCGACGCTTGGACGCTTCGACGTTTTCGGTTCCGCTGGTTTGGTGGTCGCTAGAATGTAGGTGACGGATGAATATGCAGTCTTGTAATAGTCTCCAATTACGTTCCAAATAGGAAATTGAGCGGAATTTGGACATCTTTTCTGAAAATATATGAAAGTTACCCGCAGAAAGGACTTAAACTTCACATCCCTCTATGCATCCGACAGATCGCTCTAGTCGATTTCTCAAATAGCGCGCGCTAGTTGTGTCTTGGAAAAACTCCCTCTTTTTTCTCTGTGTTAGAAGACATCGTGAGCTCACTTCTACCCAAGGTAGACGAAAGAGAAATTGCTTATAATTCAAAGGCAACAAAAGCTAATTGAAGAATAAACCATGTATGTCCGCTTTGACTTGCTGTGTAAAAGAGAAACCCAGATCAAACTTCATGGGCTTTTGAGAAAGAGAATTAGTGAGTGGAAAAAATTAGGTGCTGTCAAGAGAGCTATCTTAACTTACCATTTCAACTTTCCACCAGATCCGGAGTCACTTTATGTCTGCCTTGATATCCCTGAAGCAGAGACTCTGAAGCAGATACCGTCATACATAACGCAATATCTGGACAAAGTCTGTCACGAAAACAAAGTCAAGATGAACATCACAGACTTCAAGTCAGATGTAGAACAAAATAAGAGGAGTGCAGAACAGCAAGGAGTCAGCTATTATAATAACGCTCCAGTGGAAGAGATACTACGTTTCGCATCAATAGGAACTTCAATTGCGTTTGAAGTCTTGGAGCAACTTGAAGAAGGCACTTCTTGGAATGATGCAGAACTATCAAAGGTCATTCTTCAACGCCTTAACAGGGAATTTGGATCTGGCTATGAATGGATAGACTGGGCTTTGCACTTTGTATGTAACCCTCTTCTGATACGAGAAAGCATCATTATTTCTCCTAGCCAAGGATATACGGCAGTAGAAACAATCAAAGCTCTTCAGAGATCAACAAAATAATTACTCCATTTATGCTATTAGTCTTATATCGTGTCTTTGAGAAATTGCTTGGTTAGGTGTTTGAACGGCTCTATCCTTGGAACTCTTGTTCTCTTTCCTTCAGCCCTTCCTTCCACCCTTCTTTGGTGTTCTCACAGCATTCCTTGTAGAGAGACTGTGGCATCGCTACAGCAATCGTAAGGAAAGGCAAAAGCTGCTTCAGGACTTGAAGAAGGAACTTGAGTCATGTTCCAAACTGCTTGTAGGAGAAGGAAATCTCTGTCCAAGAGATATGTGGCTGTCTGGAGTCTCTTCTGGTCTCGTAAGACTAATACCTACTGAGCCCAGAAATGAGCTCGCCTCACTCTATTTCAAAATAGAGTCACATAACTATGAGGCTGAGAAAGTCAGAGATGTTAGTATTCTTTCAGCATCAGATAAAGGAAAGCCTCAAGACTTGATCATGATTAAGCCGGTCATGAAAGAGTCTCCAGCTGCGTTTCTCACTCACACAGAGATGCTGCACTACCAGCTCTCCAAGCGTCTCATAGACTCTGAGAAGAAGCTACGTGAGGACATTGAAAGTCTTCTGAAGAAGCTGAAATGGAAGTGATAGAGCTCTGAACAACTTGGGAGCACTCGCAAGAGATAATCAACAGGGCTCTCTGGCTTTCTTCTAGCGCGCCAATTTGAAAAGGGTGTTCACGCAAAAGTTTGTGGTTTCCTCTAGCTCATTAAGGGCTTCGTAAGCCAAATCTCTGAAGTGAGGATCTAAAGGAGTCTTGACAGAATCCCCAGCAACGTCAACATACATTGCATCCATTTTTGACCTGTTAGCTTTGTTCTCCTCGGCAAGCAATTTATCAAGCTCCTTGTGAAGCTTCTTCTGGTCTTTTTCCTCTAGAGCTTTCAAGAGTGGAGCCAAATCATTGAAGACTCGCTGGGCTGCCTCAAAAGGTGGTGCCCCTGCTTTTATCATTTTGTGGAGCTCATGCATTCTGGATATGAACCGATATTGCTGCAGCTTGGTTATATGAGCTTTCACAACTTCGCCAGTCTGAGTGTTTTTGGTATCCCTTGTGTGCCTTTTGATGTATTCTTGCACCACAGACTCTGGAAGCATCTGGTTTGTGCCAGCCGCATTGTAGGCAAAGGCTTTTGCTAGCTCTTCCATTCCGATTATAGCTAAAGCGTAGGCGTGCCCATAGCTTTCAAGCTCGACAAGCTTCTTTGCATCCTCTGTGTATTGCACTACGTTGCTGATGCATGCGTCACGAGCCTTCAGATACAAGTTCGCCACAAGTCTTTCCTTCTGAGACGATGAGAAACTATTTGAGATGACGTAGAAAAACTCTTCTTTTGATCCAGATAGCCTACCCAAACCTAGCGCCCGCTACCCCACCTCAAGCGCCACCTCAGCACGCTTAACCATTTTCAAAGCCTTAGCGTCTGGAACCTCAGCTGAGCTAACATTAATCACGTCGCGCAAGCTTGAAAGCAACGGAATTCGCTGCGAGGTTCCATTGGGGAATCTGGGAATTGGCAAACAGAAAGCTTGGTACAAAGTACATAACTGCTAGATTTGTCCAAAAGCGTGCACTATTCTTTGGTACTCATTACAATTCTTTAACTGCCACTTACCGGTTAGTGTGGCTTGAGCCGGAGTACAAATACGTTTATATAGTAAAAAAATCTTTACTTTATATGGCGCGTGCGTCCAAGTGAAGGTGGGAAGCATGACAGTCGAAGATGAGAAATTAAAAGCAAAACTGAAGATCTTAGTACCAAGAGCAACTGATGTCGTTCAAAAGATTGTGGAAGGACAGATCCGACCCACAGAATGCATAACAAGAACGTTAGCTATAAACAGAAAGGAATTGGAACAGATGACTATTGAGCAGCTTATAATTATTGTAAGAAAGTTAGCCGAGGCTTCCCGCTCGGCATTTTTAAGCCTTGTTTGCAGGATTAACACGCGCTGTCTGGCAACTGACATAACAATCGGAAAATAGCAGCAATGAGTACAATAGATCAGATAGAAACAATAGCCCAAAAGCTGTCACTTTTCCTAGACACCCTGAACGAGATAAAGCCTAACAGGTTACTACCATTATTGCTGCTTCTTAAGGAGAATAGACCAATTGCCTTTTCAGAAATAAAACACCTCTTGAAAGACCAATATTCGTCTCCAGATCTAGCTTATCATATCAGGACCCTGGAAAAGGCGAATATCATAAGGAATCAGAGAATGCTAGATACAACAACTGGCAAGGCTCGATCGTCTTTCTACACTTTGACCGACGAGGGGAAATGGGTCGTAGATGCTTTGCTAGCCCTTGCGGAAAAGTGGCGAAAGAAGCTACAGATTGGAAAAGAAGAAGTAAAATAATCTTGACCTAGTAGAAAGATTTATATCTGATAAATAGAATATTACTTCTTACCCATAAGGTTGTGAAAAAATGGGAAAAGAAAAGTGGTCAGGAAGGAAGGAGACCCATTTCGTGTCACCTTCTGACCTTGTTAGTGGCGGTGAGAGAACTTTACTCTCGGATGACAAAGGAAGAACTGCGGAAGCTTGGGGACGTACACGAGAAGAATCACGGGAAAAGGCATATCAGAAGTGGGCCGAGAAACATCGGTAAAATAACATGCACCCTCCATCCACCCCCCCTTTTTTCTATTCTAGGCTTGGCATACTTTGGAGTTAGGCTGATACTCTGAGGTTAGTTTTCTCATAGATTTGTTTGGGTTTTTGGATTTCTTTTGATGTGTAGTGTTTGGCCAGAACTGATTTGGGTGCTCTTCCGCAGAAGATGTGCCATATCATGGTTACACGCCATGAGAATACAATGAAAACCAGACTAAATATTGAAATGCTCAAACTCCGTTATTAGAATAGGTTGCGGCTAGCAGGATTCTCACTAAAGGTGTTTTTTTTGTCTAAGGAGTTAAAAATTCTTAAAGTCATTTGCAGTAGGTGTAAGACCCTTAATCTAATTCCATACTCCGCAGTTGGAGACGAACCTATCGAGTGTGAAAAATGCGAAAAAGTATTGGTTGTAAGAGGATAGAAGATTCTCCTGATTCTCCTGAGAAACACTGGGAGGAAGAAAACGAAACTTGGAATGAAACGCTCTAGCTGTGGTCATTGGAACGGTATCCCGGTCTTCAATTCCGTTCATGCGTCCTCTAAGACATACCCTCGCAATCGCATTGTGCCGAAAATTGTGTCTTCGCAAGGTTTTCCCCATTCGACCTTAAACAGCTGAGATATCATCTTTCTAACAGCCTCAACTTGCTTCTTGTCTCCTTGCAACGTTATTTCGGTCTTCAACTAGCTTCACCCAGCCTCTTCGTTTCAGCGTTTCTCAGCATCTTCAACACCTTCAACACAGTGTCAGTCTTGGCATTCTCACGATCAAGACTAATCATCTTCATTCGACCATACCATCTGATTCTGACTATTCCTTCGCTTTCTAAAATCTGCAGATTTCTGTTCACCTGGGTATAAGTGCTGTTTATCCGCCGCACCAAATCCATCAAATGCGTTTCCCGTAGACCAGACAACGTCTCAAGAATCCTTTGTCGGCAAGAAGAAGCGATCAGCTGTCTCAAGTGCATAGAAACCTTCATCCACTTCGCCGTGGAGGTTTTTAAGCATGGCGAAGAAGCGGAATCTCAAGTCTGTAGAGAGAGCATAAGTGAAGATAATCGCTGAATACTTTTGTCCCTCTCTATGTTTCCGCAACATTTCGTCTTACTAAAAAGCCAGCCACATCATTGACTCTTCTGATAAACACTACGAGGAGGTGAATGACAATATGAGATTAATGAGAGCAGTCTTATTGTTGTTGGCAATCTTCACGACCGCAGGATTTATTGTGTTTCCTGCCTTTTCAGGGCCGCCATATTACCATGAAGAAGGAAACGTGAACTATCCTGGCTCATACTTTGAGTCCACTTATATTTCAAGAGGAATAGGGGTCGACGACTACATCACCCTGATTGATGGAGCGCTAGCAACGAGGGCTTATGGAAGTACTATTGCTTGGCCGTGGGGAATAGGCTGGAACGAATATAATCCAGACGCAGATATAGACGGCGATGGGCAAGTATGGGTTTCTGACCTCTACTTGGTTAGCAGGAATTTCGGTCTAAACTACCATGACACAACCCCCTTTGCATATGAGGATAATCCTAGTACTAAAGTCAAGATCTATCCCGCGACTGTTGCGACAAAAGTGGGTGACGTGTTTGTCATTGATATAGAAATCAAAAAGGTCGAGGGTCTTAATATGTGGGAAGCCAAGATATGGTGGTCTCAGCAACTACTAACGCTAATAGAAGTTGTCGAGGGTGATTTCCTCAAATCAGCAGGGACCACGGCTTTTGCATATATTGCTGGTTCAGATTATCTATATATCGGCGCCTCCGGTCAATCTCCCACTGTTTCTGTCAGTGGAGATGGAACACTTGCTACAGTCACCTTCAAATGCAACGCAACAGGGACAACGCCCATAAACCTTAGTTCACGTCTTTTCGACATTAACTTGTATTCCATGCGCCATAGAGACTACTCGGGCGAGTCTAACCAAAGCCCTTGAGATAGAAACATCGGTCCAATTGCTTGCACGGTTAGCAACCTCATAGGCAACAAGCCATCCAACATACACTTTCCACTTTTTTCTCAAATGGCAATGACAGCAAAAAAGGAGAATGTGAGGCCTAGTCTTCCGTGATGCTTTAGCCGAGGATCTGTTTGAAGGCAGGTCCCAAGTTGAACAGCTCTATGAGCTCTTCTGTATTTTTAGTTTCCACGTCGATTCTAATCCAATCAACCACGTAGTACTCAAGCCATTTCTCGGGATCTCCGTACATTCTCTGCACGTAATGTATGACTGTTTTAGGCAGTCGCAACTGGATTTCTTTGAACTCGACTTTACGCGCCGTCCTCGCCATTTTATTTTTGCACCTCCTTGCTCCAAGTTTTTCAGCGGATTTACAATTACCTCCACAACCTAAAAAAAGAAATGGGAATCACTAAAACAATGGAAAGAGCAAAGAACTAACGATGAACTCGAAACTGGATGCGAATAGACTGAAGGAAGCCCTTCTCCTACTTAGGGTATTTAAATTCTATTGTGCTTACTGTCAGAAACCTCTAAGGATAGGCAAGGAAGAAATCGTTGTGAGCAAAGATTTTGACCTGTATCACTACTCCTGTTACTTGGATAGAGGAACACAAAAGTGAATGACATTCAAGTAGTAACACGAGCATTCAAACAATGGTAAGAGAATTCAGTTTCATTCTTCTCTGCCTTCTCTTTTCCTTTCAGTTTGAGAACCACTGTTAAAAGCAGAAATCCAAACCTCTTCCTTAGGGGTGGGTTTATGGATTTGGAGCATTTGGGAGAGCCATGCAACGAATGTAGCTCGACGGTTCGCTGGCTCAACCATCACTGTCCAAAATGCGGAACAAACTACTGCTTTATGTGTGCTTGCCGAGCAAGTTGGAAGTGCCCAAAGTGTGGAAGCGAGCTGACCTAAAATGGTAAGGTGCCTAGACTGCCGCAACCTCGGTAGGGCATATTTCCCGGCTACCACCCAAGGCGCCTTGTTTGATGAGAAATGGAAATGCAAAGTCACTGGACATGTGTTCGAGGAATACTACCTGATCGAAATAGAAAGACAATGCCTGCAATCGTGCTAATTGATAGAAGAAAAGTTCAGAGAAATCTATCGTCCTCTTAATCGGGTGAACCATTCTATTCTCTTTGGTATTACCCCTTTAACGGAGGAGCCTCCAAATGCTTCGTGAAATAATCCTGTATTTCCTCCATTTCTACCCTCATTGCTTCCTCTTTCGTTCCAAGTTCTGCGAAGGCGAATCTAAGTGATGTCTGCTTTGCCCACTCCAAGAAGTACTTTACCAGCCACCACTGAATCCCCCCTGAATGCCCCCGCTCGCCTGCTGAAGATGTAACGAACTGCTTCCTTCGAGTATTGATTTGTTCTGAACAACCTATTACAGCTACACCTTCTTCATCAGTTCCGCCGAATCTGCGGATTTCAAGAAGTTTGCCGTTCTTATCGACTAACTGAATCTTGTAAACGCCAGGCCCGTCATAATCGATTTCATAATTAATATCAACAACTCTCCATTCCATTCTACTCACCATTTCACTCGAATTGCCCACTCTTGCCTTAAGCTTTCTGATTTAGTGTGCGCTACGAACGAACTAATGCGGGAGTGCCCGAAGTGTGGAAATGAAGTGGTATGATCTGCAACGTAGGGCGATTACCTTTTGCCTCCCTGCGGTCCAGCACATGAAAAAGCGTCTCAATGAGGAGACAGCGCAGAAAGTAGCTGAGAAACACGGACATAGATGGGCGTTGACAGGGTCTACGCGTGAAGCCTGCGACAAATCAAAATAGGAACGCTCACAAAAAATAGAAGACAAAGGACCTTTACAGTAAGACCAGCTGCTGTAGCTTGATGAGAAGGGAGGTCAAGGTTTACTCAAATATCTCCAGATATCTTCGAATCTTGTCTGATACTCACGTGGGCGCTTGAAGTAATCCAGTTCTTTCCCACTTTCAACATCATATAAAGCGCTCTGTGCAAAACGTGTAAGTAAAGCATATCGACAATGCAAGTCTCTTGCCATTTCCAGCAGCTTGGATTGGGTTTTTAGTCGTTCCTCGGGAACCTTGAGTGAAGCCGCGCCATGCCGAAGTCCCTTGTATTCAATAGCTATGTGTGGTTTTCCTTTAAGAAGAACGACTCCATCAAGGATTCCCTTTGAAGTTTGGAATTCCTCTCTAAATTCGTTTATATCTGCAATGTTCCAGCCCAGTGATTCGAGAAAGGGTCGGATAAACTTGGTGGCTGTATCTTGCTCGGAATGCTCCGAGTGAAAACTGCTGTCGTATTTTTTGACAAGTGCTTCAATCATTCTGCCTGAAGACTCTTTGTCCATAGGGTGCATACACCTAGTTTGCTAAAAGGGCAGATCCCTCCCGTTAAGAGTCTTTCGTCAACTCCATAATCCAAGAATTACGTGTGCTACCTCTGGAGAATGGATTAGCCGCTGAGGATTTTGACTGACGCGTTCAAGTCCAGACTTGACTAATTGATTCTTGAAATACTGCCAAGACAAAAGATGAGGTCGTTTAGGCTCCTCCAAGTGTAAGAACATCCTTAGTCGCTTCCTGTGATCAAAACTTTCGTATCTTTGTTATTCTTATGATTCGGCACGGAGGATATACCCTTAGCGCGCGCGGCGGAGAGCCAGCATATTGTTGCTTACTCAATAAATTGCACGCAATCAAGGAGCTAAAGGAGTCAATTCCGATGTAAGTGGGGGTCGGTTTTAGCCGAAAGCTCGTGATTCCCATGCAACTTCTGATTCCCTAGGAGGTCGTCCTCGCCGCTTTTTAGTCAATTCCCTCCAAGGGATCATTCGCTCAGATAAGGCGACAAGCTCAGTTATTTTCTCACCCAGCTCGGTCGCATCTAACGTCTTCCATCTATCAACGGCGATCTCCTTCGCGTAGCAATAGTTGAAATAGTGATTGTACGTTTCCTCATCTTTCTTCTTAGCCTCAATGAAGTCTCTATGGTGGTCATTAATCTTAATGATCTTAAGACTAGTGTCAAATCTTGAGTGAGGACCATCTTCACCTAAATTATCCTCTTCGGGTATCGGGGGCTGTTCTCCTTTGGGTGGGGGAGGTGGAGGCGGCGGGGGCAGTTCCTTGACGACCCACACGTTTGTGGAAGTCGTTTTCTTGATAGGCGCTTCTTCACTTGTCTCTCCAAGATATTGTAGCACCGTTACCGACAACGCTGTTATTCCGTCTTGACTGTCAACTTGAAACTGACAGGTCCTTTTCATGCTATTCTTCAGTATTCCAAGAGGCTTCCCGCTGATTTTCCAGTAGTAAATTAGAGAAGGGTCGTGTATTATATTTCCATTCACGTCGTAAGGTCGTACAGTAAAGGCTTGAACAGATCTGTAAGCAACTCTGGGTTCCTTAGGCGAGATCTCCACTCGGTACATAGGCCCTACAATTGGGGGTGGCGGAGGCGAGGAACCTAAAAACCTTGCAACTAGTGTATGCGAAGAACCTTCAGTCTGTGCTGGAATTGTGACTGGATTCAGCGAGCTAAAGGTTTCGCTGTCAAACAACCAATCTGAAAAAGTATAGCCATTATTTGCCGTGGCTGTTACAGTGAGAGGTTGGTCAGACGCAACGTCAACGGTGCCAGATGGATCTGTTGTTCCAGCAGTGATTGAAGGTGAAGAGCTGATTACTATTGACCAACCAGTCTGCGGAGGAGGAGGCGGTGGTGGTCCTACTGGGGGCTTGCGCCATTCCTCTGGGAGTGCTTTAAAGATCTCTTGCCATTTCTCGCGGAAAACGGCATAGAATTTCTCCCTCTGTTTAGCCCTTTTCTTCTTCTCAATATCATCAACGAACTCACGAAGTTGAATTGTAACATTCTGCATAGTTTTTATGAAAGCGTCCAAGAAGGAGTCATTAACAAATCCACTCCTAGATGGAGACAAATTTGCGAAAGGGTAGTTTATTTGTCCATACGCTTTCTTAGAATTCCACGGATACTGGTTAAGCTCGGGAAGCTCTGTAATATCGTCGTAGGCTTTAGCTCCTTTGCAGAAAATGGGAACTCGAAACTCGTCTGGGGACTCGACTGGTGGAGAAACATAGACCTCTAGTTGGATTTGTCCGAAGGCTCCTATAGTGTTGCACTCTATGATGGGAAATCTGGTTCCTTCATATTTCTTCGGTCGGACAGGCAGCTTACTTCCATGGTCGTCGATTATTACATTAACACCGCTTCTCATGAGAAGCGTTCTGCAAGCGCGACTCAGATACTTCGCCAGAATATTGCCTGTTACGAGATTCATTTGTGCCTTCTCAAGTTGATCTATTACAACCACGGTTCCAGGTTTGTCCGCAAGCTCAGGTGGAGGCTCTACGTCATGTTTAATCATCGCATCCTTCACTTCTTTACGCCAGACCATCATAGAGCAAGGACCTACTGTTCCATCGTCCAGAACAGATCTGCTATATACAGTAAGTCGGCCTCCAAGTGCCCAGAAGCTAAAGAGACCAATAGCAAACTGACCTACTGCTGACCCTTCCTCTCTCGCCTTATTGAATTCTGCATATTTTTTCTTGATTGAATTACCGATGTTCCTGATTGTATATTCGAAGTTCGGTTTGCCATACTTTGGGTCGTTGAGGTTTTTGTGTGGTTCCCATCCTGGTCCATTATCGACAACTTTGATGTGCGGGGTCTTTCTGTCTTTCTTTCTAATCGCGACATTTACAGCCTTGCCTTCAGGTGGCGAGTACTGAATCCTGGAGAACACGTCAAGTGCATTTTCTGTCAACTCTTTTATGCTATTTCTTGGGTCCTTAGAGGAGAGAGCATGTGCAATGATACTTATGAGATCCCAATCATCTTGGGCACCAAATGCAATTTTTTCGCCAGCTTTAACATCATCTGTCGACAATCAATCACCAGTGTTCTTACCTTTCATCTCATAGGTCGAGTAGAGGAGCCATCGTTGAAACTTGTCTTCGTCAAATAATGCTCTGAGAAGCGTCGTAACGTAACCCACATCAGGACCAGGCACTATTTTCCTGAAAGCCATTCTCCCGCTTTCGGGGCACTGCTTGAAGAATTCCAGCTCTGCGGAAATAGCCAATAGTAACTGCATAACTCTCTTTGCCCTTGCTTGTGGCTCCATCACTTCCTGTGCTGATTGCGGAATATCATACAGTTTAGCAGCGGCAAGTTTCTTGTCAACTTCATCAATCCTCTTTCTAAGAAGACTTACTTCATTGGTCAAGGCTTTGATGTCAATAGGTTGCTCTACAACTTTCATTGGAGTCACGGCTGCAGCTTTGCCTGCAAGACCCCTCAGGCCAGCATCGTCGATAATTTTCATAACCGCTGCGACATTGACCTCAGAAGTCGGCCTTCTAGCTCCACTCTTGTATTTCCTTAAGGTTTCCGCACTTATTCCATATCTTTCAGAATATTGAGGACCTGCAAGGTTCAATTTCTTCAGTGCAATGCTCAATAAAGTCGGAAGGTTTTCTGGCAATTCACGTTGGCGCTTTTCAAAGGTTGACGCAACGTGCATGTCAGCAGCACTTGATGCAATTTGTCGGAAAGCTGGAGCCTGGGGTTTTACTGCAGCTGCATCTGATTTGAAGACTTCGAGACCAGTCGCATCGTACAGTTTCTGTCGAATAATGGGATCTCTAGCACGACGCTCCCCGGCTCTTATTTTTTTTAAGTAGTCCTCGGTAATGTTTAGGGCTCTTTCCATCGCTGCCAAAGAACCAAATCTCCGCTGTGACTTGAACCACTCCCTGAACGCGGCTGCTTCTTTCTCTCTATCATCGCTCACAATCTCACTTCCCGAACAATTTTTCTCCTTCGCTTGTCACAATGTATTTGGACTTCTGGGCATCCTTTTCGATCTCAAGCAAACGCATTTCAACAAGCCTTCCAACAGCGCCAACTAACATAGTATTAGCTGCTTTATCGGAGAACTTGACTCCTGCGTGTTTGTCTTGCAGGAACTTGGACACTTTTCCACGAAGAGAAGTTGGCGTATTAGCCCCGTCCTTCACGGATTTCAGAACTGATATCAGATATTCGTAATCTCCCGGTCTTGAAGATCCTAAGTGTCTCAACAGGAAGTCGATTTCCTCGTTTGAAAATGGGTTTTCAATTTGCTTTCCCCCAATTAAGAAGTCATCTATCAGTGGTGAAGGTAAGCACGCAAACTGTTTTCCTGCTTCCGTCAAGCCAATCATTGTTGAACCTTCTTCAGTCTGGTCGATTCCTGCTAAAGAAAGGCCTGTTAGAACCCCGTCCGTCCATTTGCCGCTGGGAAGTTTGCCAACATAGAAACTAATGAATCTTTTCTGGCTTCCAGGATCTTTCTTAGGGAAACCAACATAGAGTTCCTCGCCTCGGATTCTTGCTGCTTTATCCTTCTTCTCTATGTAACTCCGCGCTAAGGTTGCATTCTCTGCAACGTCTGCACTGAAAACTTTCAGATCAATTCTGTCATTTCCTGATGCAGAGATCTGGTTCGCAAGCAATCTAAGCACAAACTTGGCAGGCATAAGTCTATTTATTTGACCCCATAATGGAGAAGCCCGCGTTTCTTCAGTGACAGGTTGAACCTGAAGCACGGGCAATGACGCAGTCCTTGGAATAGCGAGGAATTCTGAAAGAGATTGCGTCCCCGATTGTGCTTTAGGTTGTCTGAGTTTGGATTCGGTCTCGTCCATTTCTAGTTGAATTGCACCACCTTTGGTTTTACTGATGCTAGAAATGCCGTGTTTCTCGAGTTGGAGCTGGTTCAACAGAGCAATCTCAACGAAGCTCTCAACAGACTCATACGACCCTTTTCCAACAATCTCTTTAATTGCCTTGTAGAGGTCAGGGTCTACCTTGAATACCATAATCATTCAGTCACCCATATTCAACTCGTCGTTGTTACTTATATGTTTTACTAATAACTATAATGTTTAATCAATTAAACAGTACTATTTAACAGATATACATAGCGCGCTTTGAATCTCTTGAGAACCAAGATATACAATCGCCAAACCGGCGCGCGCGCTAATCAAAGGAAATATGACGAGTGATTTAACGGGGAATACGACGCCTTCTCCGCTTTAAGAAGTAGCTTTCAGGCTGCATGTTCTTCATATATTCCGGAGGCACTCTCAGAGTCAGACGCCTTGTGAAACCCATACCTCTAGTTATCTCGCTTTCCGTCTTCGATGCGCTATGCCAGTCGATTATGTCGTTCACATGCTTAATTTTTAAGCGGTGTGCCAATTCGTTAAATGTACTCTCAAGAAGCCCGTGTGCCTTCAATTCTAATTCTCCTGTGGTCACAAGAAAGAGGTCGCAGCGCCCCAGAATTACCGATGCTGCTTTGAGGTTTGAAAAGGCATTGCGGAGAAGATTCTTGTCCAAAACGACTTCCCAAACAGCGAAAGGAGCGCGCGCGCCAGGTGCGTATTTCCAAGCAGCATCAACACGAAAGTTGTTCAATGAGTATTCCTTTTCAGCTACGACATTGCTAATTCGGCCTATCTCCACTATCATATCGCGGATTTCATTGTGGTCCGGAAGTTCTTCTTCCATCACGCTTGTGCCTTCGACGACGGTTCTTCCCATGTCAGTTACATGATACGTAAATCCAGTCTTTGTCACATAGCCCAAGCTTTGAAGCCAGTTCAATCTAATTCTGCACTGGTCTGTTTTTTTCCAACCAGCTTTAGCACCCACACATGAATGGACTTCTCCTGCTGTGCGTGGCTCTTGACAGATCATGTGAAGAACATCGTCTATATAGCGGTGTTTCTCATTTAGCTTTTGATAGACCAATCTGTTGTCACGTGTTTCAAGAAACCTGCTTCCGGTATTGCTCAATGAGAATCTGCCCGTACTTTCGATAATGAAGTCCAAGCCTTCCACTGCTTCGATGCAGCTTCTTACAACCGCTATGCTTCTCACATTAGAAAACGTTTGCCGAAGCCATTCATTGAGCTGACTTCTGGAAGGGTTGTTTCTTTGAACGAATTCCAAGCACTTTGTCAGGGACTCTATATACTCGCCCGCGCCCCCAGGCAAATATCCCAACCTCAGCTTTTTCTGCAAGTTATCACCCTAATACGGATATGCCATGATACCACACGTACACAACCTATTACGTGTCTTCGTAAAAGATAAGAAAATGGCTGGGTAATAAACGCATTCTATAAAAAACGGTTATCGCAAAACGATAAACGCAAAACGATAAACGCAAGACAATAAACACACGCGCTTATTGAAGATGCCGTACCTCTATCCGTGCGCGCTTTGTATTAATACATGGGTTAAGGTCGACGTTAACTTAGGCCGAAACCTTAATGGAGAAATGCACCTCCGCGTCAGGTGAATCTCCAATGTCTCTGTATTTCTGTCCTCTGAGAGTATGGTCAACTCGGAAGGCAAATCTGCGCAGACCCTATCCAGTGAGCGCAGAAACACAGAAATGTTGCAGGTATACTTGGTTGCCCACTGTTTAGTTGCCTCAATCCCTTGCGTACGGATTAAGTTCAGACTTAATCCGTAAGCTCGAGTCAGGCCTAGAAAGCACGGTGTAGTCGCTTTGTCTTATCGAAGAACGCTCTATGTTGAATCTGCATCGCCAGCGGAAAACTTCGACCCACGTTTGAATCTGCATAGAACCGCTCGAAGAGTATCGAAACTTCACACCGTCAACGAGTTGCCAAGGCTATTTCGGGCGGAATTTTCAAGAATTTTCTACAAGCAGGCGTACACTTTTTCAATGTAATCCCACAAGCCATTCCGCTCTTGACAGAATCGAAAAGCCAAAGCCTGCAGTTAAGAACAAATTCAGCAGACCCCAATTGCCACAATCGACTTCCACACAGCCTGCGTCCGAGCTTAACGTCGACGTTAAGGGAGGAAGCATGTCGGAGGAGTCTGTAATGCCTTCAGATTCCTTTGAAACCAGTCAGAAGCCAAAGCCTGCAGTCGCGAATTCGAGCAATTGGCACACGAACCTTCGGCTGCCAAGTTGAATCTTAGATTAAGGTCGAATTGAGTGCAGAAGAATCAATATGGCGGTTCTTCACTTATACTGAATTTTCCTGAGCCGACTCTTTTATAGACTACGAATATACCTTCTTCTTTTTCCAAATAGTCTACAACTCTTTTCAAGTCTGGTATGCTGCCTCGCAGGATCAAAGCGAGGTTCAATTGTATTTTGTCAATGTTCAAACCATATTTAGATTCATCTACTTTCTTAGCCGAAACCTCATCAACTTTCCTAGACAGTGTTCTGCCTCCATTATCTGATACAATCCACTGTATACAGATTTAAGCTATATACTCCTTGGATAAACCGCAGAATCGCTAAGTTGCTTTCAAGTGCAATCATTGTGCAGGAAACGATGGCGACTTTACCGTTTCACGATAACTTCGCCCGTGGCTAGTCTGTGCACGATTTGCCAGCCGTTTCGCAGATATTCAAGCAGTTGAGTTTCAGAAACTTGTTCGAAGACCTCCTTTTGCCCTGCCTTAACGTCGACGTTAAGAGGGGACGGAAGGCCTTCACCGCAGTGGTCGCCGTCGTCGCAGGGCTGTCCGCCGTTGGTTTCGGTCCGGCGTCGTTTTTCAGCGATTAATCGTTCCAGGTCTTTAATGTACTCAGCACTTGGTTTGAAAGGCTTCCTTCCTAGTAATCCTCCTAGTTGCTGATCTGTTATTCCCATGGTTTTAGCGATTGCTTTAAGCGCTTCTAACTTAGCGAGCGTTGCAACGTCTTCGCCTTTGGGCTGCGTTGATTGTGTAAATTCCAGCAGCGGAACAGCCTCCTTATACGCTGCACGTAACTGCTCGATCGCAGGCCTACTGTAAGGCGCTTCTTCGCCTCGGACTTTGCGACCGCGGATCTTCCTTGCCCAGTTAGGATTGATTTTGGTTTCCTCAAGTGCAGTTTCGACATAGCGCCTAGCGTCATGCCAAGAGAAGGCGATGCCTGTTCGTTGGGTTAAGTGTTCAGCAATCAAGGAAAATGCGTCATAACCGAGTGGCTCGTATGGAGCGTTTACCTCAAGCCAAATGTGATCTTCTGAGGTTATTTTTCGCTTGTTGACTCTTTCCATGAAGTCCTTGTAATCCAGTAAATCTCGCTTGGCTTCTGGTGTAAGGAAAGTGTGCTGTTCAACCCCCTTGTATTTGCCTACCCCATGCCCCTTAACGATTTTGTCGGGTAAGGCTATGTGAGGCAGCTCTTGGTTTTCCCAATCAGGTTCCAAATGCTTCCATTGAACCTTACTTAGGCTTTCTCTTGCAATGGCGGTTGACCAAGTAAAAGTTATGAGCGCTCTATCTCGTGGATTGAAAGTTGCACGATAAATTTTCAGAAGTTCTTCTTTAGTGTGTCTACGATATGGCTTTTTCTTCTCAAATGATATTTGTCCACTCTTCCTCGCTAATTCTCTGTAACTGTGTGCAAAAAATGATTTCACAGCAATAGAAATTCCAACTTTAGTGACATGTGGTATGTCTAAACTTTCGTCAGCAACGAATGAGTCAAGCAAGTATTCTGCTTCTCTGCTTTTCGGGTCATCCTTGAGCGTTAAGAGTTCATCAGGGGTCTTTCCAATGGTTTTACAGAACAGCCACAAATACCAAGCGCTTTCCCCTTTTCTCTGCAGTTTTCCAAGCCAAGCAATGACCTTAGGATAATTCCTTGCCCATTTTTCAATAACGTCTTTCTTAGTTAATTCGTATTTTCTTTGCACTTTTTCACCTCCAACAGACTTGTTCTGTAACGTGGTTAGGCGTTACCATCAACACGTAAAGCTACGTTGACTCGCTATTTAAACTTAAATCTTTTAGTTACCAAACTATATGAAGCATGGCTCATTCACAGCGATTCTCAACAGTCTATTTTCAAGTTTTCATTCGTTGGCATCTCAGTAGAGCATAAACCTCAGCGGCTTCAGAATGCAAGAATGAAG
>Ga0315308_1000844_pt1 | contig 17538 bp, 16 predicted proteins | sample TDP3_MG_FD_203078 | JGI IMG/M metagenome (GOLD analysis project Ga0315308, IMG submission 203078) | Freshwater sediment microbial communities from Lake Towuti, South Sulawesi, Indonesia - TDP3 | ecosystem: Environmental > Aquatic > Freshwater > Lake > Sediment | place: Indonesia: South Sulawesi... | reverse complement strand
CTGGAGATCTTCTGAACTTTCAACTGGAGTTCTTGAGCTCTCTTCAAGTCTCCCTTGTTCACAGCTTCGTATATCTGCATCCAAATATCCACAATGAGGTTGCCGCTGGCAAGGATAGCTCCTGAGCATCCGGCTGCTAATGCTGGTAGAACAACCTCATCGTGGCCGCATAGAACTGAGAGCCTCGGACGAGTCTTCTCGAGGATTGCGAGTATCCCTCTGAGTTCGCCGCTGCTGTCTTTGACGGCTACGATGTTTGGAATATCGACCAGATCCTCAACTATCTGCCAAGGCAAAGTCACTCCTGTAACTTGCGGTATGTTGTAAGGTATTATCGGAATATCAACAGCTTCAGCTACACTTCTGTAATGCTCGTAGATACCTCGATTCGTCGGCTTATGATAGTAGGGGGTTACTATCAGAGCTGCTTGAGCACCAGCTTCCTTCGCATGCCTCGTCATCTCGATCGTTAAATCTGTGCTACTGCAACCCGTCCCAGCGACAACTGGAACCCGTTCCTTAACTTCATCTATAACTATCTCGACCACGCTCTTTCGCTCTTCGAAAGATAGGTTTTGGAATTCACCTGTCGTTCCGCAGGGAACTACTCCAGTCGCACCTTTCGCGATAACATAATTGACGAGCTTCCGAAGTCTCCCTTCATCAATCCTCTTTGCGTCATCGGTGAATGGAGTAACTAGCGCAGGCATGACTCCTGTAGGCTTGAATGACATGGTAGAATCCTCAGCTGTTCATTCTGGAATGGCTAGATCCTTGACTCCTGGCTTCGAGAGTTTCGCTTCCTTATAGTATTTCTCGACGAACTCGATCACTACTTGCGCTTGCCTAACTTTCTCTCTAGCTAGGTCAGCGAGCATCTGCGGGCTTGTGTATGACTTGTAGTATTGAGCAGCTGTCAATCCTGGCTCTATCTTGAAGTAGACTGGGGAAGCGATTCTAGCGATCTCCGGAGCTTCATAGAACCTCACGAACCCTCCGAAGGAGTCGAAGATGCTGACGAAGATGTCCAACGGCATATTAGTCACGGATCTTAGTGAAGCAATTTGCGGGAGAGAAAGATCAGCCTGCGGGTTGACAGTGTTAGCGCCCAAGCCTTCGAGAACCTTTATGGCGGCTGGATTCGCATGTCCAGCAAAGACTGAAACCTTGAATACAGTGTTCCTAGGAATCGCCTGCGCCTTCCTCAATTCATTCAAGACCCAGAGCAGGCCTTCATCGAATACAAGGAACCCTCTTATACCGCAGTCGACAGCACGCTTCACGTCCTTGACAGCGTTCATCAATTGGTCGGCTCCGCGTATCCTCAGTCCAGCTGTGATTCCCTCAGGCGTCCTCGCTTGAGCTCCAACATCATAGAAAGACCTAGGGCCTACTCCGAGGATGACCTCAAGCTTCGCGGATTTCGCTGCCTCAGCGAATTCCCTTAATTCTTCTTCACTGAGAAGCATTGCGCCCATGACGACGCTTATGATCCTGTGAACTGGAACATCCCTTTTCTCCATCTCATCAATTAGAGCGTTAAGCACATTCGGTCTTTCTACACCTGAGATCTCTATCCTATAATTAGCACCGTCAGGAAATCGGAACTTAGAGGTAGGAAGATCATATCGATCAGTGACAGGAAGACCGAGCTTCTGAACAATCTTCTCAATCTCACTCAAGATAACGTCGCCTTCTCGTTCTAACAAAGAATTAGGAGATATAAATAGAAGATGGTGGGCTGCCGACAACTGAAGTGCATTGGCTTTCCTCATGCTGGGGAGTAAACAACTTGTGAAAACCTTAACGAAAGCGGCCCTTCAGATACCGTAGATGTTTAATCTGCCCCAAATGATATTGTCTCAGATCGACAAATGTCTATTAGCCTGAATCAACTTGAAGCGTGGCTCAGCAAAGAGCTGGAAGAATCTTCTAGAACCATCGATAAGGAAACGTCTAGCTTCCAGAAGAATCTGGACCTCGCATTACGAGGCCTTAAAGAGACCTGCAATGATATTCTCAAGAAATCTGAAAGAGATATGGTCGAGAGAAAAAAAGAACCAGCATTCTATCGAGCAGCGAGAGCAGCGAATCGAATGTCGCGTGAAATATCTGAGACCTTAAGCGCAACGGTCGTTAAAGAGGATCGTTCCTATCAAGGCTTGAAGACTTTTCATGACAATGTTGAGAAGCTCTTGACATCGGCTGTTCGAACTAGAGATCAATGGGTTCCCCAAATAAGTCCATACTACATTCTCGACATGATGAGCCTAAACAGCTCAATCGATAAACTCAAGCGTTTAACCAACAGCTTACGCGAATTCCAATCGAAGAAAGCACCGACTCTGAGAGCCGTAGAAGAGATACATGCAAAGATCGCTCAGATCGAAAAGCTCCGTCGAGAAGAGGAGGCATCGAATCAGATGATTACGGACCTGAAGAAGAAGCTTTCCGATATCGAAGAAGCCTCCATCGAGAAACGTAACGCGTACCAGAAGATCACGGAAGACCGTAGAATTCGGACACCACTTGAGACGGAAAGGAGGCTGATCGAGCTAAGAAGTGAGTTGACCGCTTCAGGTTTAAGCCATCTGGGTAGACCTCTCAGAAAGTTCTTGTCAACAATCGAGAGAGGTGAATTCTTCCTTCAACCCGAGTATAAGCAGCCGATAGTTGACTACTTGAACGCTCCACTTCGAACATTCCTCAAAGAGAAGGAGGGCTACCCAGTGCTGAAGATGATACTGTTGAATGTTCAGAAGGCAATCCAAGACAAGAAGCTTGGGATTAAGGAGAAGAAAGCTAAGAAGGTTCTAGCCCAAATAGACGCCATAGTGAACAAGAACTCGCTGGATAGAATCTATGCTGAAGGAAGTAGGCTAATCGCCGAGAGAAGAGAAGAATTGGCCAATGCAAGTGTTTCGGAAATGTATCGTGAACGAGTCTCGATAAGGAAAGAACTTGCTGAGTTGAAACGAAGAAAGAGTGAGATTCTCAGGCGAACACAAGGAATTGAAGAAGAAGCGAAGACGCGTGAGAGACAGATAAAGGAACATATGATGCTGATTGAGAGAAGGGCTAAGGAAGTTACCGGCAAACAAATAGCCATCATCATGACGTAGGAAACGGCATTGAAACTTTCGGTTGATCCAGCGGATGAAACCTAAAGCTCTCCTAGTGGTTCATTCAAAATGGTGTCCGTATTCCAGAATCGCCATCGAGACGGCTGAGGCTTTGAGCAGAGAGCTCAAAGTCAAGTTGAAGTTGCTCGATATAGATGTTCCAAACGAGGAGGAGGAAGCGGATATCTACGTGAAAAAACATGGGAACTGGTCTGAAGACTATGTGATTCCGCAGTTGTTCATTGAATTTGAAGATGGAACTGTTCAGCACCTTTTCACTGGAGCTTCAAGCATCGAAGCGGCAAGAGCCAGACTGAAAAAGACCTTAAACATTGCTTGAATCTTATGGTTGTCTCTTTTTCCCGATCGGTTGTTCGTCTATTAATCCTAGTTCATGGAGCTTCTCTTTTGTGGGGATGCCTTCTTCTGTCCAGCCTCTGTATTGATAGTAGTCGCTGAGCATCTTGCCTATGTGAGGTAGGCTTGTGGCTTCTCCTCTGTCCGGCCGCTTGTTCGATAGGATTCTCGGCGGTATCATATCGTCTTTCCTGCTTACTCCCAAGCGAAGGTTGTAGAGCCTTTCAAGATTGAAGATCCTCTCACCTATCTTGAGGAACTCTTCTCTCGTCAAGCTCCATCCTGTTATTGCGTTGAGCCAGTCGAGTAGGTTCTGTATCTTTATCTTTCCGAAAATTAGGAACTTGCATGCTGGGAGTGAATCGAACATACACATCAGATTCTGCATCTTAGCTGTCATCTCCCCTTTGCCTTCAGGAGCATAAGGGTTCATGACTGTCTCGTAGCCGAACTCTGGAAAGGGAGTGTTCCTCTCTAATGGGTGTGTGACCCCTTCAAGGTGGCATGCGCCTCTATTCGAGGTTGCGTATGCTACAGCTAGACTTGTGTAGGTTCTAGGGTCGTGCATAGGAAGCTCTAAACCCTTGATGTGTATCGCGAACTCCTCTGAATTTCGGCCGATCTTCTCGGCTGCGGCTCTCACTCCTTGGCCGAGCAGCTTCCCTATACCTTTCCTCGCTCCAATCATTCTCGTTAGAGAGAGCAGAGCTTCTTCGCTCCCCCATTTCAATTCAATCCTACCTGTATCTTTCTTCGAGATCAAGCCTTTCTCGTAGGCTTCCATAGCGAAGGCTATCGCGGCGCCTGTTGAGATCGTGTCTATGCCGTACCTGTTGCAGACCTCATTAGCCATAGCTACAGCCTCAAGATTGTCGACCAAGCACAAAGAGCCGAGAGAGGCTACAGTCTCGTACTCTGGACCAGATCCATCGACGCCTGCATACTTGCCAGTTGTAATCTTAACGACCCTACCGCACCCGATGACACATCTTCCGCAGAAGTATCTACTGACAAGTATCGTTTCAGCCATCTTTTCGCCGGAGATCTTCTTAGCGCCCTCCTCCCATCTCCCTTGATACCAGTTCTTCATCGGAAGGTCGCCTGAAACCTCAGCCGACTCAACTATATTCGATGTCCCATACTTCGCCATCCGGCTTGTATTGCTTACGATGATCGGCGCGGTCTCCTTCACCAAGCTCTGGAGCTTTTCGCTATCCGCAACCCTAACTGGCTTCGAGCCTTTGACGGCAACAGCCTTAAGGTTTTTAGAGCCCATCACCGCGCCTACTCCGGCTCTAGCTGCCATTCTAGCATGCTTTCCATCATGGAGGATCGAGGCGACTTTGACGAGCTTCTCGCCGGCAGGACCTATACATGCCACTTCAGCTTTCTCATCCGTCTCCTTTCTAACCGCCTCATCGGTCTCATACGCGTCCAAGCCCCATAGATGTCTTGCAGACCTTAGTTCTACGTCCTCGTCTTGAATCCACATGTAGACTGGTTTCCTAGCCTTACCTGAGAAGACTATTCCGTCGTGACCTGAGAACTTCAGTTCTTGACCCCATGTTCCACCAGCATCTGAATGCGCATACAACCCTGTTAGAGGAGATTTGCAGGTTACACAATGCCTACCGGAGTTTAGAGCAGAGGTTCCTGCGAAAGGTCCAGTCATAAAGATCAGCAAGTTACCTGGGCTTAGAGGCTCAGTCGCAACTGGAACCTCATCAAAGAAAATCTTTGCTGCTAAACCTCTCCCTCCAACAAACCTCCTCGCCAATTCTTCACTAGTTTCCTGCGTCTTGACTCGCTTACGAGTTAAATTGACTCTGACTACCTTACCTGCATATCCCGGAAACATTCCGCTTCCACCATGCATAAAATGTGAATATCGCTTTCGGAGCATTTCCTCCATTCCAGCTTCTATATAAGATGACTGCATCCAAATTCGGTAGTTTGCCATGAGAAGTTTCGCTTTTCTTGAGTGATGAATGTTGCAAGTGCATAGAGCGAGCTTGGAAACTCGACAAATGGCTGATAAAGAGAAATACTAGCGCTGACAATCCTTGACCGCTTGAGTTATGGCCTCCACCTTGCTTCCGAAGACTGGCATGCCATAGTCGCCTTTCAACCGCTCAACGAGCTTCCTGAGAGATTTGATATTGGCCCGAAGCGACCTAAAACGCCTTAGTTGACAACTCTTTTCGTATAGAAACGCTTAACTTTGAAGAGATGTGGATGATAAAACGCGTTGATGGAACATGGGTTATACCCGTGCTATGAGCGCGATAAATCTCGAATCGACTGATAGAATCCCAAATATGGAGTATATAGCTCATCCAGAGTTTGTTCAAAAGCTGAGTGAAATCGATCCTTGGCAACAGCCTACTGAAGCTTTTTCCAAAGCTTACAGGATCTTGGATTTGGATTCGGCGCTTTGGTTGCCAGTAATGTCTAGGAAGATTGATCAGGGAGCCGTCGTCGTCGATAAGGAACGCAGGAAAGCCTATACGAGGTGGGGAATTGACGGAAGCCCGTGGACAGTGCCATTCATCAAATTCAAAACTATCGATGAGTTGCTGGATTACGATCCATATACTGAAGAGAAGAGGACTGTGGAAGAGATTGCCGCTGGAAAGAACGATGAGCCATACTTGTCTTTCAGCATAGGTAGTTATAGAATGGTTCACGATCTTGTAAAGGAGTGGACTCTAATACCTGCATTACACTACGCAACCCTCTTCATGTATCTAATCCTAGAAATCGGCTGGGAATTGATGGCGAAGTTAGCATTTCAACAACCCAAAGAATGTAGAAGAATCCTCGAAAGCTTCGCTAATCTTTCTGCGAAATTCATGGAAGCTTGGGCAAGTTTGAATCCGCCAGTATTCATCAGCCACGATGACCTAGCGAACTCTAAGGGACCGATCATGTCGCCGGACTGGTTTAGAAAGAATATCTTCCCGTGGTATCCAAAGATATGGGAGCCGATGAAGAAGAAGGGAATAAAGATCCTCTTCATATCTGACGGGAAATACGACTCGATGATAGATGACATAGCGAAGGCTGGCGCAGACGGCTTCATGATAGATCATACAAATGACATGAAGAGTATAGCCGATAGATATGGAGACAGCAAAGTGATAGTCGGAAACGTTGACAATTACAAATTGATTTACGGCACAACTGATGACGTAGTCTCTGAAGTGAGACGGTGTGCGTCTGAGGCAGGAGACTGCCCTGGTTTCTTCTTCAAGGTTCCTGAGGACATAAGCCACGATATGCCTATCGCCAACGTTGAAGCCTACTTCCAGGCCTGCAAGAGACATGGTAAGAGAGAATCTTGATTCGAGTCCCAGTGATCGGTACAGAAGACATCGCAAAAACAGGCGATATTATTCGGTTTCAGATAAATTATGAAGCTAGATCCTACGGTTGTCTAGCCTTTCAGTCCACTGAGGACGAAGCCGGTAATGAAGTACTTCTGCGCTATTAAGAAGAAGATTATGACTGGTATTATGAATAGAACGATAGCGGCCATTAGAATCGGATACAAATATATTGTTCCGTAGAATGGAAAGAATACGGCTACACCTAACGACAGTGTTCTCATCTGCGTAGAATTTATCACGAGCAGCGGCCATAGAAAGTCGTCCCACTGCCAAGAGAAGGTAAACGCGGCTAGCGCCGCCAAGGGAGTCTTGCACATTGGAAATATGATTCTCCAGAAAACTGTGAATTCCGAACTCCCCTCCAACCTTGCAGCATCTATGTAGTCGTCAGGTATTCCCTTACAGAATTGTCTCATCATGAATATGCCGAAAGGAGACACTACCGATGGCACTATCAAAGCTTGGTAGGTGTTAGCCCATCCTAGATTGGTCACCAGCACATAGAGAGGGATCATTATTACCACGAACGGGATCATCATGTTGGCCAGTATTACAGTGAAGAGGGCATCTCTTCCTTTGAAACTGAACTTCGAGAGCGCATATCCTGAGATTAGACTCGTAAATAGAGTGCATGCAGTAACCGAAATTGAGATGAATGTCGTATTTGCGAACCAGATCCCAAGAGGGATCTCTGTCATAACCAATCCTGGACTCCACCAACCGAACAGCACACTTCCGTAGTTTTCGAGCGTAGGATGTTCAGGAATGAATTTGGGTGGGTATTCGAAAATCTCAGCATACGGCTTGAGAGATGTCGACAGTACCCAGAATATCGGGAACAACATTGCAATCGAGGTGATTATCAAAAAAGAATGGGCGATACATTGGGAGAGCAAGCGCGTTCTTCGCCCCGACTTCTTCTTCAAGCCCAAAGCTTCTCCTTTATGTATCGTAGTTGCAGGTATGAAGCGACGAAGATTATCAAGAAGGTCACGTATGCGACGGCTGAAGCATATCCAAGATCCTTGTATGTGAAAGCACGCTGGTAGACGTAGAAGACCAAAGTGTATGCTGAAGTGCCTGGACCGCCCATAGTCATTACATAGACTTGCGTGAAAGTCTGTAGGGCAGCTGCTAATCCTGTGACAAAAACAAATATAGTTGCTGGGGTTAACAAGGGCCACGTTATATGTTTGAACTGCTGCCACTTTGTTGCTCCATCTATTTCGGATGCTTCGTAGAATCCTTCAGGGATGCCTGCTAATCCGGCTTCAAATAGAACGACTGTGAAACCCAAAGTCTTCCATAGAGTTGTGATTATGACAGCCGGAATAACCTCTGAAGGAGAGGTAAGCCACTTGAAAGGTCCCAGTCCAATAAGACTCAGAAGATAGTTGACAACGCCGTACGACGGCTGAAACATCCAAGTCCATGCCTGAGCCGTTGCAACCATCATCGTGACCGCCGGGATGAAGATAATCGTTCTATAGATTGTCTGAATCCGGGGATTCTTCACACTTCTCAAGGCCATTGCAAGACCGAGCGCAATCCAAACGCCGACCATGCCCAGCCCGAGCGAAAGATATATCGTGTTTAGAAGGCTAACTCTGAAAAGAGAATCGTTAAAAAGCGAAATGTAGTTTGAGAGTCCTCGGAAGGTTACTTGACCAGACAACATGTAGTAAGTGTTGAAACTTAGATACGCTGAATAAACAATTGGGTAAAGTCTGAATGCAATCAGCCAAGTAATCGGTATTCCTATTGCAACTGCAATAAATGCACTTCTATCTGTGAACTTCATACATGGTCTTGTCCCAAAAAAAGTGAGGGAAGAAGACGATCAACCCTAAGCAACAATAGGATTGACCTGTTCCTCCATTGCCTTCAACGCTTGTTCAGGCGTGATCTCTTTCGCTATCGCTCGCCCTGCTTGAGCGACTATTACGCTTTCTATAGCTGGCCATTTTGATGTTCCAGGATACAGTTTAGTGTATGGCACGGAGTCTGCGAACGCCTTCAGGAATGTGTCCTCTTTGAATTTCGGTAGATCCCAGCTTTCCTTCAGCATAGGAATGTAGCCGATGTCTCCCATCATTTCATCTTGCTTTGGATCTGTCGCATAATCGATTACGTTCCAAGCAGCCTTCTTCTTCTCTGCACTAAGAGCTTTGGGGACTACGAAGAACCAAGTGTATGATTGCGTCTTCTTCTCGTATTGACTCAACGGACCGTATGCCATAAACCTCATGTCTGGAAAAGGCCCTTCTTTTACGTAGGTTCTCGTCAAACTTATGAAATCTTCTCCGGCGATCAATTGTTTAGTGAAGGCCTCATGAGTAGCGAATTCGTCTGGGCACAAGTCGGGGTGGCATAATGACACGAAGGTCTCTAGCGACTTGACCCCTCTCTCTGTGTTTGCCGCGAAGGATTTCATATCGTTACTCAACACTTTCTCTCCGTAGGCATAGAGCACGCCGACCCATGAGATTGCAATCCAGCCTCCCTTTGGAAAGAATGCAAATCCAGCCTGCTTCGTCATCCCTCCTTCGACGATCGTCATCTGTTTGTCTATTTCAACCAGTTCTTCCCAAGTCGTCGGTGGCTTCAGATTGTACTTTTCGAGCATGTCCAAGTTGAAGATAGGGATGTGGATTCCGAATTCATGCGTAGGGCCGTAGACTACTCCATCCGCTTGCGTACACAGGTCCTTTGTGCCTGGCACAAACTTGTCCTCGATCTTCTTTACCATCGAATCAGGCGCTGGGTCCAAACGCTTTGGCTCAACCAGATTTGCCATCCACCAGCTTACACAAGTTACAATATCAGCTGGATTTCCCGCCTCGAAGGATGCGATTATCTTGTCTCCGATCTCTGGGTAGGGTTCTATGTTATAGTTGATAGTTACGTTCGGATTGAGCTTCATATAGTTATCAACTTGTTCCTTGTGAACCTTGTTGTGCGGCGGATTGAGATAATCCAGATAGCTTAGCGTTACCTTCTCCGGTGGCTTCGTGGCCTCATACACATAGTATCCCGCTCCAGCTACAACGGCAACAGCTACTACAGCTCCAGCGTACTTCAAGTAGTTGCGTCTACTTATCTTAGCTTCTCCACTCAAAGGATTTCACCTTATTTTCCTGAGGAGCCCTATTCTTCTGCATAGTCTATTTATCTCTTGTCGTGTATACCTTTCCTAATTTCTGATCGTATTATTGAGATTTCTAGGGAAATATTTGCATCTTAAGATATATGAAGAATCGGTTTGAGTATTTGTCGTGTAATGAGATTTCGCGTACGTTCAATGGGTTTCCGTTCCGACACTCGCGCAAGCAAGATCAATTAGCTCGTTCATCATCTACGTCTCACTGGAAGCAAAGCTTACAATCTGTCAGGCGCGTAGCATAGATTTATCCTCCCTCCAGCACTCTATGGTGATGTTCCCTTGACGGTTCAAGAGCAGCAAGGTTTCGATCCTACCGAGGAAGCGAAAAGGGTTATCGACGAGGCTGAAAAGGTAAATGTGACATTGAGGCTTCTGGGAGGACTGGCTGTAAGGGTACATTGCCATGGTCAACATTCATCTCACATAAGAGCGTATCATGACACGGACTTCTTTGGGCTGGGAAGCCAGAGCGCTCAGATTGAATTGCTCTTCAAGAAGCTCGGCTACGTACCGAACCCTAGGTACAATTACCTCCACGGGTATAAACGACTGGAGTTCTACGACAAGTCTCATAATCGGAATGTGGATGTCTTCTTGGACAGGTTCGAGATGGAACACAGACTGGACTTCAAAAGTCGAGTTGGCCTTGATAGACATACGATCCCGCTTACCGACCTGCTCCTGACAAAGATTCAAGTTGTGAAAGTGAACGAGAAGGATCTGAAGGATATTGTTGCCATCGTGGAGGATCATGAGGTCGGCGGTAAATCCGATGAGGAGACGATAGATCTCGATTATATAACTAACCTCTGCTCAAACGACTGGGGGCTCTACAAGTCTGTAATGGCAAACATCGATATCCTTGAGTCATTCATCACCGGGCATAGACTTGTTGTCAGAGATGAGGCAGCTATTATGAGGAAGATAAAGGCTATGAGAGAAGCCATAGAACGAAGACCAAAGTCTCTGAGATGGAAGATACGCGCAAAGATAGGTGAGAGGATGCGTTGGTACGAGGAAGTGGAGGAAGGGTGACGTATTCTCCAAGACTGATCTTGATTGGTGAAAGCGAATGGTCAAATTGTCTCCGAGGCAGGTTGAGTTTCTAAATAAGCAGACTGTGGGTAGAGTTGCGACAGCCTCCTCAAAGGGAGAACTGCATGTCGTACCTGTCTGCTATGTCTTAGATGACGGCAACATCTGTTTTGCAACCGATTATGGAGCAAAGAAGGTAAGGAACCTCAAAGAGAACAGGAGAATCTCCATAATCATCGATCAGTACTTCGAAGACTGGTCAAAGCTCAAAGGAATCTTGATTCAAGGAGAGGCTGAGCTTATAGAGAGGGGACTGGAGTTTGCAAAGATCCGTGATCTATTGCACAAGAAGTATCCTCAATACATGGATATGCCTATCAAGGAGGAAGAGTTCCTCATAGTGAAGATCAAACCTTCACGCGTTTCACGTTGGGGTTTCAAGTAAGTAGAATGAAGACGCTTCCTGAGATGCAGAGTCGTTGCCAGTGCTACAAGGCATATCGCAAGACTATTCTAGACTAATCTGATTGACAGATTGAAGGATTGGTCTTTCTCTTGTGTGACCGATGGGTTTCGCTAGTTCTTCTCGGCATGAAAGAGTATCATAGATCCATGAATCTAGAGCTTCTTTTGTTAAGGATTGCCGGGCGAGATGAAGTCCAAGGTAAACCTGCGTTTTCCAGAAAAGAGGAAAAGCGCCTAAACGCCTTAACCTTTAATGTTCGATCTAGCGTGCTCTTGCTTGAACCCTAGGCTCTATCAACGTCCAGAGCCAATCCACGAACTCCTTCAGGTTCTTCGTCTGAATCAATACCTCTCCAGGGCCCGTGATCTCTGTTACCAATCCCTCGCCGCCGAGGATGGTCTCTTTTAACCCACCGAACTTCATGACCTTGTATTGGCATGTGTCGCTGAAGGCTACGAGGTGGAAGTTGTCTACAGTCAGCTTCTCACCAAGCTCAAGTGAATGGCGGTCCAAGGCGCCGAAGGTATTGATGAATAGCTGCCCTTGACCCGTCACCTTTATCATGAAGAGACCTTGACCGAACAACCCTTTGGTGAAGCCTTGCCATTGAACATCCAAGTCGACGCCGCTCGTGGAAGCTATGTACGCAGCCTTCTGGATTATATACCCCTTTGCAGGCGTCACCTCGAGCACATCTATGTCGCCGACGGGCGCTGAAACGAAGGCCACTTCTCCTAGCCCACCTGTGGCGGCGTAATCATTCACGAAGAGAGATTGACGACCTAGAATCTTGAGCCCAATTGTCCCTAGAAGACTCTTCTCCCTCATCCTGGTTTGAACCTGGATGTTCGGGCTCATATAAGTCATAGCTCCCGACTCCGCTGTAATCGACTGGTTCGGTTTAAGGTGGACGACGAGCATAGAGTAAGAAGGTCTATACTTTATCTCAAACTCCAACGGCTGTGTCGAGAGAACACTGGACATAGGATTTCCGCAGTTCGGACAGAAAGATGTTCCTTCTGCAACTTCCTTACCGCACTTTGAACAGAACACCATCTTCAACCACGCAGCCATATCGGATACGAGAGGCTCACTAATAAGCGCTTTGCAACCTCGCTCTTATATACACAAGAAGCACACATTTCAGATCAAGTCGAAGAGGAGTACCTTGAGTAGATACATATCATACTTGCTGATTATCTTGCTGACATTGGTTGTGCCCGCATTCTTAGCGCCGTATGCTAATGCTGCTAACCTAGTTGTAAATATTGTAGAAACAGATAAGGCGGTGTACAATCCGGGAGAAAATGTTGTCATAAGCGCCTACGTAACAAAGCTCGGAGCTCCTATAAATGATGCCAATGTGATCGTTGGTATCGAGCCTCCTGGAGGCCCCGTCATCGGTTTTGCTGCACCTCACATAAGTCCCGATGGATGGTATCAATATACGTTTCCTTTGTCTGGATCTGCTGGCGGCGGGGTTTACAAGGTTTCGGCTACAGCTACTCATCCGGGAGATACAGCAGGTTCTGCTCAAACAACCTTTACTGTAACTGGCGCTCCCGCAAAAAAGACTGTTGACTGGACAGTCTATAATCCATCGATTACGCCTACGAACCCTACAACGCAGGATCTTGTAAGAATCAACGTCATGTTAAGAATTGTTGCAACTATTTCCACCGGACCGTATCCTGTATATATTGTCTGCACTGTTGACGGGGTCCAGGTTGGAGGCGGCACCATAACACCGTCAGGTACGACACCCTTGACGGTTTTTACGGATCCTAGAAAATATCCCGCTGGATGGCACACAGCAACTTGGGTGGTGGATCCCAATTTCGATTACAATGATCCGAACATTGGAAACAATCAAGTGAGTTACAATTTCCAAGTTACTGCACCTGCTCCGGCGTTCGACTTTACGTTAACAGCTTCTCCTCCTAGCCAAACTGTTAAGGCGGGAGGGACTGCAACCTTTACGGTGACGGCGAACTTGGTAAGCGGCTCACCCTCAACTGTGGAGTTATCCGTATCCGGTCTGCCAGCGGGGGCTACATCCGCTTTCAATCCCACTCAAGGAGTGCCTAGTTTCTCGTCGACCCTAACGATCAGTACTGGTGTGGATACGACTCTAGGAACATATACGCTTACTATAACTGGAGCAGGCGGTGGCTTATCGAAGACTGCAACTGTAACACTTGAGATACAAAGCCCTGTGGAGCCAGACTTCGAAATCTCAGCAGTTCCAACTTCGCAGGCAGTCACACCGCCCCAATCAACCAGCTACATAGTGTCGATCGCAAAGAAAGGGGACTTCAAATCCACTGTAGATCTAACGGTTTCAGGGTTACCGGCTGGAGTGGAAGCTTCATTCAACCCTCAAAGCGGCACACCAGATTACACAGCCACATTGACCTTAACTGTAACTGAAACAACACCCCCAGGCACCTACGCATTAACAATCTACGTCTCGGGAGGCGGAAAGACCAAATCAACCGTAGTAACCCTCATAGTTCAAGCAGCCCCCACACCTACGCCCACAGCCACACCTCCAGCCACGCCAAGTATGGACGTATCATCACTGTTGGCGACTCTCACCGAGCAGAGCTACCTTATAGTCATAATAATTCTAGTGATAGTGGCTGTAGCTCTAGCAGCGACCTTAATCGCAAAAAGCCGCAAGAAAACATCCTAAGCTTCTCCTTGCTCCACTACACTCATTTCATCTTCAACTCTTGTTAACGCTCGATAGAAGTGCGGTGTGGAGTGATTTGAGTGCAGAGTGAGCCTATGCAAGCGAATGGAAAGGTCAACGACGCCCGATAGATCGTAGTATGGAATCCTTCCGTTTGCAAAGCCTGTTTGACGAAAAAGATAAGCAGTCTAGTTATCTTCCCTAGAAAGTAGGGCAAAGGTTTAATTGAAACGTCGTCTGTTTCTAGCGCCTGAACTGCGGCAAGATTCGGTCGTACTGTCTTCAAACTTGAGATTTCCTAGGAGATGGATCGATGGGTCTCGTTAATTGGGCTAGGACGAAAAGCCCTTGGCTTGTGCACTTCAACACAGGAGGATGCAATGCTTGCGACATAGAGGTCGTCGCAGCCTTGACACCGAGATATGATTTAGAGAGGTTCGGAGCTCTCCTGAAAGGTAGCCCGCGCCACGGAGACGTACTCGTCGTGACAGGCCCTGTTACCCGCCAGATTAAGGATAGGTTGACTAGGATTTATGAGCAGATGCCTGAGCCTAGGTTTGCTGTGGCTGTGGGAAACTGTTGTGCAAGCGGCGGGGTTTATCGCGGATGCTACAATGTGTATCCTGGACTCGATTCTGTCATCCCTGTTGATGCTTATGTCTATGGTTGTCCTCCAAAGCCTGAAGCCGTAATCAAGGGCGTAGCCACATTACTCTCGAAGGTCAAAGGTGGTTGACTTGTCGACGTTCAGTATCCCCATAGGTCCTCAGCATCCAGCTCTCAAAGAGCCTGAGTCTTTCACTCTTACTGTTGATGGAGAAAACGTCGTAGCTGCGACGGTTCGGATCGGGTATGCTCACAAAGGCATAGAGAAAGCGATGGAATCTCGAACATACATTCAGAACATACCGCTTGTAGAACGGATCTGCGGGATCTGTAATGTTGCGCATACAGTCTGCTATACGCAGAATGTTGAGTACTTATACGAGAAGAGTATTCCGCGTAGAGCTGAGTACATCCGTGTTGTTATTGAGGAGTTGAATAGAATTCACAGCCACCTACTTTGGCTGGGCATTGTCGGGCATGAAGTGGGCTTCGACACTTTGTTCATGTATGTTTGGAGGGATCGAGAGGTTGTTATGGACCTCATTGAGTTGCTGACTGGAAACCGAGTTTCCACAGCGATGAATACTATTGGAGGCGTTAGAAGAGATCTAACCCCAGATAAGATAACTCGCCTAAGAAAAGGCATGAGCATACTTGAGGAACGCACCAAGTACTATAGGAAGATCGCGTTGGATGAACCTACTGTTCTAGCGAGGGCCAAAGGAGTCGGAGTTTTAACGCCGATTGAAGCGATCAAGCTTTCGGCGGTTGGGCCCACTTTAAGGGCTTCAGGAATAAAATCCGATGTCAGAATGGACGACCCTTATGCAGCACATGACGAAGTTCCATTCAACGTTATCACCTACGACAGCTGCGATGTCTTCGGTCGAATCATCGTTAGGGTCGACGAGACGCTTGAATCGATCGCGATGGTTCAATACTGCCTCGACAACATGCCCTCAGGCCCAATAAGAATGAGGTTGACGAATACGCCTCCCGTCGGAGAAGCAGTCAGTCGCGTTGAGGCTCCAAGAGGCGAGGACATCCACTACGTGAGATCCAACGGGACAGAGAGGCCCGCTCGATACAAGGTTCGCGCTCCCACTCTTGGAAATCTTCCCGCCGTCCTAGAGATGCTGACCTCGAAAGGTGACTACATCGTCCGTATAGCCGACATACCCGTCGTCGTTGCCGGTATTGATCCGTGCATGTGCTGTATGGACAGATCGATCAGATTCATCGATCCTTCAAAGGAGAAAGAGTGGGTTTGGAGCTGGGACCAACTCAAGAAGTACGCTACTAGGAGGTAGCTGGAGTTTGGCGATGATACGTGAGGTCTATCGGCATCTTTTCAAGAAGAGAGCGACAGTGCTCTACCCATTCAAGGAGAGGGAGAAGGTTCACCTCCCAACTGACTTTAGAGGAAAGCTCGCTTTCTACAGAGAGAGATGCATTGGTTGCGGCCTGTGCTTCAGAGTCTGTCCCTCAGAAACTATTGAGATGATAACGGATGAGAAGGGTAAGAGGCCGATCTTCTACCTCGACAGATGCACCTTCTGTGCCCAGTGTGAAGAGATCTGCCCAGTAGACGCGATCGAGATGACGACCGACTTCGAGTTCGTCGGCTTCGACAGGAAAGAGACTCTGTTGAAGTGAAAATTCGAATGAAAGAAGCGGAAGATCGCAAGACTATCCCGATTACAGGGATGGATTGCCCATCATGCATCGTAAACATAGAGAAAGAATTGAGGAAGCTCAGGGGCGTCAAAGAAGCTCAAGGCAACTACATAATGGAAAAAGTAGTCGTAACCTACGACCCGAATGAGATAGATGTTCCCGCTATCGAGAAGAAGATCGAGGATCTTGGCTACAGAATCTCCTATAAGGCATATCCCAGTATCAAAGATAGAATACGCAGCTGGATGAAACGCAGCAGGTAGAATGAGCTCCTGCCGGCTTTACGAAATTGCCTGGATGCTGCTGTGTCTTCTCTGAAAGAAGCCCTCTGTTGATCTCCAGAATAGCTCTAGATGGTTTCAGTTATCATATTCTCGATTGATATCAACTCTTTCGGAATCGCGACGCGAACCCCTTTCTTTGGGTCAACAACTTGATTCACTTTAATGTCGCAGCATAAGCTTGCGAACATGTAAGCTCTTTCGAAAGACCAGCCGTAGGCCTTCATCAAAGCTTTAACAGTGGCTTCGGTCCCTCGAACAGCAGCCTCATCAAGAGTATCTCCGCACGAAATGTAAGCGTAGTAATCCTTCGTCTCAAGTACAGGCCACGGAGGGCGTAGACGCTTTATGACGCTGAACCTGAGAAGGATTTGACCTTCAACCTCAACGGCTGACACGCAGAGCTCACCGTCACCCTGAACAGCGTGAAGATCTCCAGCAGCGAAGAGAGCGCCATCCGTGGAGACGGGAAAGTACAATCTCGACCCAGATGTCACATCTTTAACGTCCATATTTCCTCCATGAGGACCAGATGATCCTGAGAGCACGTCTTCACCTTCAGGTGCTACGCCGATAGTCCCTATCGATGAGGAAGCCTTGAGTCGGACACCATCATAATCGATGAACCCATTCTCGATCGATGCTATTTTGACTGTCGCTTTAAACTGCATATCCTTGAGGGCCCCGTATCGAGGTATAGTCAGGATCGCCCCTTTTTCTGCAGTCTTTATATCCAATATCTCTACG